>OBNU01000092.1_pt1 | contig 12434 bp, 8 predicted proteins | sample 1494211 | NCBI WGS metagenome assembly OBNU01 (sample SAMEA3275559, study PRJEB22092) | marine metagenome | biome: ENVO:01000252 "freshwater lake biome"; feature: ENVO:00002042 "surface water"; material: ENVO:00000021 "freshwater lake" | collected 2014-06-21T10:00:00+00 | depth 2 m | reverse complement strand
GTTCCCGAGAACAGGTAGGCCTCCTGGGTCACCATCACAACCTCACGCCTAAGGTCCTTGTTGGAAATGTCCCTAACGTCTACCCCATCAATGGTGACATTGCCCATACTTGGGTCATAGAAGCGAGAGATCAGCTTGGCAAGTGTGGACTTTCCGGCCCCCGTTGTTCCAACCAGAGCAATGGTCTGACCCGCAGGAATCTCAAGGTCAAACTTGTGAAGGACTGTAGGGCCTGTCGAATACTTGAACTCAACGCCATTGAAGTGGATATGGCCCTTTGCGCTATCAAATTCGACTGGGCTCTGAGTCTCCGGCACCGAAGGCTCTTCTTCCAGAACACCCGAGATCTTCTCAAGTGCGCTGGCTGCCGATTGGTAGGAGTTATAGAAGATTGCAATCTCTTCCATCGGGTCAAAGAACCTTCTGGCATACAAAATTGCTGCAGTTAGAACGCCAATGCCCAAGGAGCCCTCGAGAACTCTGTAGCCACCCACCAGCAAAACAGCTGCAACGGTGGCGTTTCCAATCAGGATCAGGCCTGGGTCGTAAATACCAAAGAGCTGAATGAGGTGGGCATTGTGACCGCGGTAATCCTCGGTCAGAGATCCGAAGTGCTTCTCGTTGCGCTTTTCCTTGCGGAAGGCCTTCACCGCACGAATGCCGGTCATGCTCTCAACGAAGTACTGGATCACTCGAGAGGAGGCGACCCTCTGCTTGCGGTAGCCGCGGTTCGTCTTCACCTGGAACCAGCGAGTTAGTAGCGCCAGCGGCAACAAAGCTCCGAACAAAACCAGGAACGAAAGTGGATCTAGCAGCAGTAGCGCTACCGCTGTGAAGAACATGAACATGGCTCCAATAGCAAGCTCATTCAGACCACCTGCAAGTAGCTCCGCAATCGACTCAAGATCCGAGGTCTGACGCGCAATAACGCGACCTGCGGTGTAGCGCTCGTGAAATTCAACCGAGAGCTTCTGAGTGTGAACAAACATCCGGTTTCTAAGGTCAAACAACACATTCTGAGCAAGCCTGGCCGTGATCATCAGGAAGTAGTAGGTCAGAATCGAGGTCATCAGCGCAGCGGACAAATAGAGTCCAACCACAATCCAAAGCTCGTTGTATTCGCGCATGATCGCTCGAGGTAGAGCCCAGTCGATGCCCAAAGCAATCAGAGCGGGACCTGCAACCCTGATGGCCGTTGAGATAACACCCAAGAAGATTGCGAGGATTAGCCTCAGCCGCATCGGGGCAAGCAGCGAACCAAGCAGCCTTCTAGAGCGGGCCCTTACAAAGCGAGACTCCTCTTTGTTGAGGTCTGTGCGCTCCTCATCGTTAGTTCCGTAGAGACTCAAATGTTCACCTCCCGCTCCTTCTGCTCCTCGTCCAAAGAGGTGATTACGTAGCGGTAGTGCTCGCTTGAGCGGATAAGTTCCTGGTGGGTGCCGAAGGCGGTTATCTTCCCGTCCTCCATGAGCGCAACCTTGTCCGCCAACATCACTGTTGAGGGTCGGTGGGCGACAATCAGTGCCGTGGTCTCCTTCAAGACATGCCTCAGGGCATCCTCGACCATAGCTTCGGTGTCAACATCCAGCGCCGATAGTGGATCGTCTAGGACGAGAATCCTTGGGTTTGCTGCCACCGCTCTTGCAAGCGCTAGTCTTTGGCGCTGTCCACCGGAGAGCGAGAGGCCCTCTTCACCAATTGTGGTATCGAGACCGTCGGGCAGCTCATAGACGAATTGTGCCTGAGCGATCTCTAACGCCTGCTTGAGGTCTTCCTCGGTCGCATCCGGGTTTCCAAGTAGGACGTTGTCTCTCACAGATGAGGAAAACAGGGTGGCATCCTCGAATGCCATAGCGATGTGGCTGCGTAGCTCGCCTCGAGACATCTCTCTGATATCAAGGCCGTCTATCGTGATCGAACCGCTAGTGACCTCATAGAGCCTCGTGGTCAGTGCGGTGAGGGTTGTCTTGCCGCATCCGGTTAGGCCAATAAGTGCCACGGACTCACCAGGTTCAATCCTCAGGTCCACACCACTAATCAAAGCCTTGGAATCCTCGGAGGCATCCGGATAGCGGAAGTGGACGTCATGGAACTCGAGAAGGCCCTTAGGGTCTGCGACCTGCTTCGGGTTCTCGGGATCAACAATCGGATTCACCTCATCCATGACCTCAAAGAAGCGCTCGGTGGCGGTCTTCGCCTCAAGGGTGAAGGAGAGCAAGAAGCCAAGCGACTCTGTTGGCCACCTAAGCACCATCACAGTCGCGAAGAAGGCCACCAGGGTCCCAACCGAGACGTCCCCTTGAGCCACAAGCCAGACTCCAGCCAGCATGGAGAGCCCGACCGCCAGCTCAGGAATCAGAATCAAATAGAGCCAGATATTGGCAAGAGCTTTGGCCTTACGAATCTCGGTGGACTGAAGGTCGGAGGCCTGGTTCGAAAATTGGTGCGCGGCAAACGTTCCGCGCCCAAAGGACTTTAGGACCCTAACGCCGTGAACTGCCTCTTCGACGCGGGTGGCCAAATCGCCCGATTGATCCTGGGACAGCCTCGCAATGAGCTTGTACTTTCCCTCAAAGAGGAACCCGGCAATCCAGATCGGAATCGTTGCCACAAAAAAGATAAGTCCCAGCCAGAAGTTGAAGGTGAAGAGAATCGCCAGACCCACGATGATCGTGATCAGGTTTGCCGTGAACAGCACAAGACCAAAGCTCATCCAACGACGAATTAGGTGAAGATCCGAGACCGCCCTGGAAAGTAGCTGCCCCGAGGGCCAGCGATCATGGAAAGAAACCGGAAGATCCTGCAGCTTCTCATAGAGCTTGTTGCGCATGTCAGCCTCGACATAGGTACCTGGGGTAAGCACCAACCAGCGCCTAAGCAGAACGAACAGTGCCTCCAGAACACCAAGAAACAGAATCAAACCGACCGCCGGCAAGAGCGCGTCAAGGCCCCCAGCGACCAAGGAATTCACTAGGTCCTGCAGTAGCTGCGGAATGGCGAGTGCGAACATGTGTGCGGCGATACCGGCCAGCATCCCAAGAATGAGCCTGGGTATGGCCTTCTTCGCAAACGGCACCAGCCGCAAAAGAACCTTGAGAGTTCCTGATTCGGAATTTTGCATTTATCTCTTCCGCCACCCTAGGCAGCCTTACAGGCTAACAGAGCGCGGGCCCGAGAGATTCCTAGTGGTAGAAGTGTCGCTCGCCAGTGAAATACATGGTTATTCCCGCGCTCACCGCCGCCCGAATCACTTCTTCGTCTCGCACGCTGCCTCCCGGTTGGACGACAGCCAAAATTCCGCCAGCGATGAGCACCTCTAAACCATCGGCAAATGGGAAAAAGGCGTCTGACGCCGCCACCGATCCTGCTGCTCGATCCCCGGCGCGCTGAATGGCGAGGTGGCAAGAGTCAAGCCGGTTCACCTGGCCCATTCCAATGCCGACCGCAGCAAGATCCTTGGCCAGCAAAATTGCATTCGACTTCACCGCTCGAGATGCCCGCCAGGCAAACTCTAGGTCTGCCATCAGTGCAGGAGACGCGGGCTTTCCCGAGACTAGCTTCCAAGCTGAAACATCTAGGTCTTCGAAGCTATCTGGTTCTTGAACCAGTAGGCCTCCGGAGATCTGCCTAATTTCGCGACTGGGGAGCTTGTAGCCACCCGAAAGCTCAAGAATTCTGAGGTTCTTCTTCTTCGAAAGAATTTCTAGCGCCTCAGGCCTAAAGCCAGGTGCGGCAATAACCTCAGTGAATACCTCAGAGAGCTTTGCTGCGAATTCGGCAGTGACCTCGCGGTTTGCTGCCACCACGCCACCAAAAGCCGACACTGGATCCGTGAGGTGAGCGCGCCAATAGGCAGAGGTTATTGGGTCTTCTGCCCCTGGCTCAGCAATCGCCACACCACACGGGTTAGCGTGCTTGATGATTGCAACAGCAGGCTCAGCGAAGTCATAGGCCGCTCTGACTGCAGCGTCGATGTCTACAAAGTTGTTGTAGGACATCTCCTTCCCCCCGAGCAGCTTCGCACTCGCCACACCCGTATTGCCGTCAACGAAAAGTGATGCTGCCTGGTGGGAGTTTTCTCCATAGCGCAGGTCACCACTCTTGGTAAAGCCGAGCGAGAGCCGCTCAGAGCCAAGCTGCCCAGCTAGCCAAGAGGAGACGGCAGCGTCATAGTTGGCGGTGTGGCTAAATGCCTCAAGCGCGAGTTGTTTTCTTAGCTCAAGATCTGTGCCACCGTCTTCGATTGCCTCAATGATTGCTGGGTAGCGCTCTGGGCTGACAACGATTGCCACGTTGGCGTGGTTTTTGGCGCTGGCTCTAACCATCGCCGGTCCACCAATGTCGATTTGCTCAACACTCTCATCGAAGCCCGCGCCCGAGGAAACAGTTTCCACAAACGGATACAGGTTCACCACAACAAGCTCAAAGGGTTCAATTCCAAGGCTCTCAAGCTGCTCGACGTGAGAGTCGAGTCTTAGATCTGCCAGCAGTCCTCCATGGATTGCTGGGTGCAGGGTCTTGACCCTGCCATCCAAGGACTCGGGAAAGCCGGTGACCTCGCTCACCTCGCTCACCGCGATTCCGGCCGCAGCAATCTGCTTAGCGGTTGATCCGGTAGACACGATTGCCACACCGGCCCTGGAAAGAGCGGTGGCAAGTTCAATTAGTCCGGTCTTGTCGGAGACCGAGATCAGAGCCCGCCTGATTGCTACCTTGTCTCTCAACTCGAAACCTCCTCGAGCTTCAGCTCGCCACTTGCAATTGCCTCAATGGTCTTCACAAGCTGCTGCTTTTCAATTTCTTTGATTTTCTCGTGAAGCTCTTGCTCTGAGATGCCTGCGGGAATTGCCATGCTCTGCTGGGCAATTACGGGTCCTGTGTCGACGCCTGCGTCAACTATGTGGATGGTGCTTCCGGTTTCCGTAGCGCCGGCGGCAAGAGCATCGCGAACCGCGTGAGCACCCGGGAACTTGGGCAACAGGGATGGGTGAAGGTTGATGATCCTTGGGTAGTACCTGTCGACAAAGCTCTTTGGAAGCACTCTCATAAATCCAGCAAGAACAATCAGGTCAGGTTGGTGGATGTCGATGTTGCTCGCGAGAACCTCGGCCCACTCGTCCTTGGAAGCGAAACCGCCGGGCTGGACCACAAAGGTTGTCTTGTCGAATAACTCGGCATGCTCGAGGCCCTCAGCGGCTCGATCGGCACCGACAGCCAATACCTTTGCGGGATAAAGCGGGTTGTCACAGGCTTCCAGGAGCGCCTTTAGGTTGGAACCTTTTCCAGAAATGAGAACAACTATCGAGAGCACGGCCAAAGTCTACTTTCGCTCATCCGCACTGGTGTAGGGCCGCACCACCACAAGCGAAGCTAGGAACGTCGGCACTAGAACCTGGACAAAGATGATTCCGGCAAAAACCAGTGCGTCGATGCCAACCCACGAGAAACGCCCAGGACCAAAACTGCCACTTGCAACAAGTGCCAATAGCAGAGCCAAAGCTGCCGCAACGGTTGCGGCGACCATTGCCAAAGCGCTCGCCGCACCAAAGCGGGTTGCGTACTCCCACCTAAGTCCGTCCGAGAACTTTCTAGATAGCACGGTGGCGAAAAACGCAGCCAGCACCGGCACCAACGCGAACAGGATCCCGCGTTCGAAACCTCCGGTTGGGATAGCTGCAAAGACAGGCATCGCCGGAAGCGGCCCAAGCTGAGTGGCTAGCGGGGAGACGTAGCTTCCCTCACCGATTGCGAAGCCAACTCCCGAGATCCAGCTGGCGCCAAAGGCAATCAGGTTGGGAAGGATCGCTAGCTGCCCAATGGTCAGCATCAACCCGCCAAAGAGGCTTAGGCCAAGGCCCTGATAGAGCCGCAGCACCTCAATCCAGCCAAACCCGAGCGCAAGAGCAATCATCAGCGAGCTGGCAAGCAGCAGGGTGGCAATCACCGAGACACCGATTCGTGTGGCCGGAGGCAGCACAGTCTTTATAGACCAGTGGAGCTTTTCAAATGCCGAGCTGGCAAGACCCCTGAGAAACATCCGCTCTCTCGCCTCTGGACCATTGGCTCCCTCAAAGAGCTCAAAACGCCTTCCGGAGATAGACGCGATGAAAAGTAACCCGCCAAAGAATGCGGCTGGGATAAACAGCGGGCCCCACTCTCCCATCACCACAGCCTCTGTCTGAATCAACAGACTCAGCCCATAGGAGATGCCTCCAAAGGCGGCGGCGCCGCCCAGCCAAGCGGGCCAAAGCGAGGATGCAGCGCTGAGTCGGTAGCCAATTCGAATTGCCATCAGTGCCATCAGCAGCGTCAGCCCCAGTGGTAACACGCTCAGCGTGAAGGCGGGGAACGCAATGCCAACTAACTCGCCGGCCGAAAAGTGAAGGGGCACGCCACAGGCAAGTAGGAATGCATAACCTGCGACCTGCAGGGCAACTATCCAGTCAACGGAGCCGTCACCCTCGATAAACCAGGCAAGTGTCAGCGGAGCAACTATTAGGCCTACAACCGAGGCGATGATGATGAGCGCCTGTAGCGCCGCAATCGCAAAGCTAAGCCCCCGGTTCACCGAACTACAGCTTGCTTACTATTTCCCGCATCAGTTCGGCAGTCTCCGAGGGGGTCTTGCCCACCTTCACACCAACTGCCTCGAAGGCCTCTTTCTTGGCCTGCGCGGTTCCGGCCGAGCCTGAAACAATTGCGCCAGCGTGACCCATGGTCTTACCCTCAGGGGCGGTGAAGCCAGCAACATAGGCAACGACTGGCTTGCTGACGTTCTTGGAAATGTACTCAGCGGCTTTCTCTTCGGAGTCGCCACCAATCTCGCCGATCAGAACGATTGCCTTAGTCTCGGGATCCTTTTCGAACGCCTCGAGCGCATCGATGTGAGTGGTGCCAATCACGGGGTCTCCACCAATACCAATGGCAGTTGAGAATCCGATGTCCCGAAGCTCAAACATCATCTGGTAGGTCAGGGTGCCGCTCTTGGAAACAAGTCCAATTGGACCGCGACCTGTGATGTTCGATGGGGTAATACCTGCATTGGACTGCTCAGGAGAGATGATTCCGGGGCAGTTTGGTCCAATCAACCTGGTCTTCTTGCCCTTTTCGACGTTGTAGGCCCAAGCAGCTGCGGAGTCGTGCACCGGAATACCCTCGGTGATGGCAACAGCCAGCGGGATCTCGGCGTCGATGGCCTCGATGATGGCTGCTTTCGCAAAGGCTGGTGGAACAAAGACTACGGAAACATTGGCCCCGGTTTTCTCTATGGCCTCCGCCACAGAACCAAAGACTGGCAGCGACTTACCCTCGACCTCTACGCTCTCGCCGGCCTTTCTGGGGTTTACCCCGCCAACAATGTTGCTGCCGCCTGCGAGCATGCGCTGGGTGTGCTTCATGCCCTCGGCACCGGTCATGCCCTGGACGATGATCTTGGAGTTGGAGTCTAGATAAATTGCCATTGTCTGTCCCTTACCTGTTCGCCAGCTTCGCGGCCTCGTCAGCGCCGCCATCCATGGTCTCGGCCAGAGTGACCAGTGGGTGAGCGTAGTCGGCCAGAATTGCTCGGCCCTGGTCTACGTTGTTGCCATCAAGTCTCACGACAAGAGGCTTGGAAGCTTTGTCTCCTAGGGTGTTCAAAGCGCCTACAATTCCTTTAGCGACTGCGTCACAGGCAGTAATTCCACCGAAAACATTTACAAACACGCTCTTGACCTGGGGGTCGTTCAAGATGACATCTAGACCTGCCGCCATGACCTCTGCCGATGCTCCGCCTCCAATGTCCAGGAAGTTCGCCGGCTTCACACTTCCGTGACGCTCACCTGCGTAGGCAACGACATCAAGAGTTGACATCACAAGGCCAGCTCCATTGCCGATAATTCCGACCTCACCGTCAAGCTTGACGTAGTTGAGGTCAAGGGCCTGGGCCTTCGCCTCCAGGGGATCAAGCTGATCGCGTTCCATCTCTTCGCGCTCGTGGCGGAACTCCGCGTTGTCATCTAGAGAAACCTTGCCGTCAAGGGCAATGATGTCGCCGCCCCTGGTGAGCACCAGTGGATTGACCTCAACCAGGGTCGCGTCTTCTTTGGTGAAGACCTCATAGAGCTTGACGAAGACGTCGGAAACCTTGTCCTGCAGCTCTGCCGGGAAGCCTGCCTGCTTCGCAATCTCTAGAGCCTTGGCCTTGTCGATGCCAGATACTGCCGAGATCGGCACCTTTGCGAGTGCATCTGGGCGCTCGACCGCGAGCTGCTCAATCTCCACGCCACCTTCAACGCTGCAGAGCGAGAGGAAGGTGCGGTTGGAACGGTCCAGCAAAACTGAGAAGTAGAACTCTTTGTCAATCTGGGCACCCTGGGCAATCATCACGCGCTTTACAACGTGGCCCTTAATGTCTAGCCCGAGGATCTCCTCGGCACGCTCCCTGGCCTCTTGCGGGTTGTGAGCAAGCTTCACACCACCTGCCTTGCCACGGCCGCCAGTTTTGACCTGTGCCTTGATAACCACGGTTCCGCCAATTTCCTTGGCGGCCTGCTCGGCCTCTTCTGGGGTGTCTGCGATGCGACCTGCCAAAACGGGGACCCCATAGGCCTCAAATAGGTCGCGTGCTTGATATTCAAATAAATCCACGGTGAAATTCGTTTCCTGTGAGAGCGGACAACCCGCTAAGTCTAGCGAACGGCTATTGGCCCAAGCCCGCTAAAGCTTGGTAATTGGTGCCATTTTCACAAGTAGCCGCTTGGTCACCCCGCTGTCGAAGGAAACCTCGGCGGTTTGCTTGGGTGGAGTGCCGGTAACTCCAACCACGGTGCCGTCGCCGAAGCTCTCGTGATTTATGCGATCGTTCAGAGCTAACTCCAGGTCCTTGTTGTCCCGGATGGAGCTGGCTGTAATTGCCCCCTCCCACCTACTCGGCCTAGGAGCAGTTGCCGCTATCGAGCGTTCGGTACCAACATTCTCAAGAAGCTCAGGTGGGATGTCAGAAAGAAAGCTCGAGGGCGCCATAGATGCGGTTGAGCCAAACACGGTTCGCTGCAGGGCATGAGAGAGGGTGAGCTTTTTCTTCGCCCGAGTCATCCCGACATACATCAGCCTGCGCTCCTCCTGGAGGCCTCCGGGCTCATCAAATGCCCTAACGTGAGGGAGGGTTCCCTGCTCGATGCCAATCATGAATACCTGATCAAACTCGAGCCCCTTGGCGGTGTGGAGGGTCATCAGCGATAGGTTCCCCGAATCATCAACAATCTCGTCGGCCGCGGCGGCAAGTGTCACCTCAGCAAGGTAGTCGGAGAGGGTTCCCTCGGGAAACTTTGCCTGCCACTCATAGAGCTGACCCAGTAGCGCATCGAGGTTTTCAAGTCTTGCCTCATCCTGAGGGTCGCGACTGATCTCGAGTTCGGAGCGGTAGCCGCTCTTGATGAGTGCCTGCTTGAGGACATCCGCTGGACCATCACTTGCGCTCATGGCATCCAGCTCATTTAGTAATTTGCCAAATTCGTCGATTGCTCCGGTCAGCTTTGGACCTAGCCCCAGTTCCTGCGAGCGTAAGAGCGCCTGCCGGATGGAGATTTCATTGGATCTTGCAAACTGCGAGATCTTGGCCTCAGTCTTGTCACCGATCCCGCGGGCTGGGACATTGATAATGCGCCTGACCGCCTCGTCGTCTCTGGCATTTGAGATTGCTGCCAGGTAGGCAAGTGCGTCCTTGATCTCCTTGCGCTCAAAGAACTTGAGACCCCCAATGACCACGTAGGGGACGCGTTGAACCTTGAGCTCGTTCTCCAGTGAAAGGGTGAGGGCATTGACCCTGTAGAGGACAGCCATGTCCCGGTAGTTGGTGCCGCTCTCGTGAAGCTCCTTGACCTGGTCGACGACAAAGGCAGCCTCATTGCGCTCGTCGTAACCGGTGAAGAGGGTTACCTTCTCGCCAGCTCCGCTATCGGTCCAAAGGTTCTTGGGCGGGCGATAGGGGTTCTGAGAGATGACGGCATTTGCAGCCGAGAGGATGTTTTGGGTGGAGCGATAGTTCTGCTCCAGAAGTATCGTCTCGGCTCCCGGGAAGTCCCGCTCAAACTCGGTGATGTTTCTTATGTCCGCACCACGGAAGGCGTAGATGGATTGGTCGCTATCGCCCACCACAGTCAAATCTGCAGGCGGCATAACCTCACCGGTTTCCTCGTTCACAAGCTGATGCTCGGGTGGAAGAGGTCTGGTGAACTCTCGAATTAGGGCGTATTGCGCGTGGTTAGTGTCCTGGTACTCGTCTATAAGGACATGGCGGAACTTCTTTTGATACCTTGCTCGAACCTCCGGAAATGCGCGCAGCAGGTTCACCGTCTCTGCGATCAGGTCATCGAAGTCAAAGGCGTTGTTTCGCTTCAGCTCTTGGGTATATGCCTGGAATACCTCGGCGACGATTCGCTGCCTGGGATTAGAGCGATCTGCATTCCTCGCGAAGTCCTCGGCATCCTTGAGCTCGTTCTTGGCGTTAGAGATCATCGCCGCGGCCTGCTGGGGTTTGATGTCAGCATCCTCGGCCCCAGCCTCGCGCAAGAGCCTGCGAAGCAGGGCCCTGGTGTCTCCTGTGTCATAGACGGTGAAGTTGGAATCATGGCCAAGCCGCTCGGCCTCGCGCCTAAGGATCTGCAGGCAGGCGGAGTGGAAGGTTCTTATCCACATCCCCTCGGCCGATTGCCCAATCAGCGACTCCACCCGCTCCCGCATCTCGGCAGCAGCCTTGTTGGTGAAGGTAATTGAAAGTATTTGCGAGGGCCAGAGCTCTTTGGTTGCGAGCAGGTGGGCAATTCGGTGGGTGAGGACTCTGGTCTTACCCGAGCCTGCACCCGCAACAATCAAGAGCGCACTGCCTCTATAGAGGACTGCCTTGCGCTGCTCGGGGTTTAGCCCCTCAAGCAGTGGATCGATTTCGGCTGGAACCCTGGACATCTTGCGTAGCCTAGGGCAGGGCAGCTACAACTTCGGCTAGCAGGTCAGGCTGGTCGGTAAAGATGCCATCCACCCCGGTTGCAATCAGCCTTTCGAACCAGGCCCGCCACTGACCCTCAGCCGTCTCGGTTCTCGCGGTGTAGGTAAAGATGTAGAGGCCCTTGGACTTGGCCCTAGCTACCAGGTCCCCCTGCAGCACCATTGGAATAGCTACCGAGACTCCATCAAAGTTCTCGGCGATCTCTTCGAGCAGCTCGTTCTCGAGTTCGCTGAAACCCTCTGGCAGCATGTCTGGCGCTGAGAGAAAGACATACTGTGCCCGGCTGCCAATTGCCTCTTTAGCTCTGCGCAGAACACCAAACTCAAAACACTCGATGGTTACCCTCACACCGCGCTCATCGAGATCTGCTTCCTCGAGAATCTGCTTCAGCGCTTCGACCGAATCAAGGCCGGCATCAAAGAAGTGCTTTCCGTATTTGAGCTCAATGATGAGGTGACGGCCGTCAAAGCCGGGGTGATTTACAACCTCTCGAAGGGTGGGGATGTGGTACTTGCCATCGTGACTCGCAGACTCCTGGCGGCCATCGGGATATCGCTCAATCGCCCTGAGTTGTGCGACGTCCTCTGCCTTCAGCTCGTCAACCATGTTGCTCAGAAAACTGTGCTTTTGGATATCAGTGGTGTGAGTGAGGTCCCGATCGTGACGAATCACGGGGACCCCGTCTTGGGTCATGACAACGTCAAACTCAATTGCGGCAGCGCCCAACTCGAAGGCGTGCTCGAAGGACTCCATGGTGTTCTCGGGCAGATAGCCGCACGCACCGCGGTGCCCAAAAACCTCCACTGCTATTCCCACTCGATCGTGCCGGGAGGCTTCGAGGTGACATCCAACACAACTCGGTTCACACCCTCGACCTCGTTGGTGATTCGGTTGGAGATTCTTGCCAATAGCTCATAGGGCAGCCTCGACCAGTCGGCGGTCATCGCATCCTCGGATGAGACCGGGCGCAACACGATGGGGTGTCCATAGCTGCGGCCATCACCCTGCACGCCGACAGACCTAACGTCCGCCAAAAGAACCACTGGGCACTGCCAGATCTCACCGTCCTTGCCCGCTGCGGTTAGCTCTTCCCGCACAATTGCATCCGCATCTCGCAGCAGGTCAAGTCGCTCCTTGGTGACCTCTCCAACGATGCGGATGCCAAGCCCTGGCCCTGGGAACGGATGACGCTGGACAATCTCGGCAGGGAGCCCAAGAGATCCATATGCGTCGAGTGCATCTCCCGAAGGAACCATCCAAAGAGAGTGACCGACAAAACTGCTAGATTTATAAGGATCGAATTCAACGGGCTGTGTGGGTGAAGAAGATGATGATTCTTCGTTGACGAAGAAAGCTTCAAGCGACGGCAGGACAAAGCCCAACGTATCGCTGCTCCTAGAATACAGGTCCGCCAGCACGGAGATGAACGATCCGAATGCAAATTGATAAA
>OBNU01000090.1_pt1 | contig 12875 bp, 10 predicted proteins | sample 1494211 | NCBI WGS metagenome assembly OBNU01 (sample SAMEA3275559, study PRJEB22092) | marine metagenome | biome: ENVO:01000252 "freshwater lake biome"; feature: ENVO:00002042 "surface water"; material: ENVO:00000021 "freshwater lake" | collected 2014-06-21T10:00:00+00 | depth 2 m | reverse complement strand
ACGACGAGATATTCACGCTCGACCCACAGGACGCCGTCGACCGCCTTGTCGGCGAAGAGCTTGGGGACAACGCCAACGACAGGCTCCGCCAGGGCTTTCGGGATCAGGCGAACGCTTCACTGGCCGCTGCCATTGAACAGCGGCGTGCGGCAATTAGCCAGCAGGCACGCCGAGATACTACCGAAACGACCATCGCCAGCCTCTCGGGCCTCGACCAGTCGGACGATCCGGATACCGTGCTCGCAGACGCGACCGCCGCCTTCTTCCGCGCCAACCCGAACGCGACCGACGCCGACTTCGCCCGAGCGGTCCTGCCGCTTGTCGACGAGGCTGCCGCCGCTGGCAACGAGCGACAGTTCAACCTGCTCGCCGGCGTGGTCAAAGCCTCGCTGCCGGACCAGTTTGGGCAGGCGGCACGAAGGCTTGAAGGTGCTATTGACGACAGAAACGACCTGATTGACCAACGAGCACTTGAGGCTGCTGGCGACTCTCTCGCCAGATACGAGCTCGGAGAAATCTCCGAGGAGCAGCTTCGGTCGTCGGTTTCGAGCCTGTCAGAGAGTGACCCAGCATTCCGGGCGACGCTCGAGAGCCGCATCGAGCGGATCAACGAGGACAGGATTGACGAGGCCGCCAAAGCCCCGGTCAACCGACTCCGCACAGCAGCCCTCCGACGGAACATTGACGACTTCAAGGCCGCCGAGGATGAGGTCAGGGCCGTTCTGCCGAAGGACGAGGCCGACCTTCTGGTGGAACGAGAGAAGCAGGCGTTTATCGAAAGTGTTGCCCAGCGAAGATCACGGCAGGTCGACCAGGTTGAGTCCAGCGTCGCCACTCTTATCGAGAACGGCCAAGAGGGCCTCGCGTCGCTCCGGGCCGACTTCGCGTTCAACAACGGAATCATCGACGAGAAGCAGCGGGACAAGCTCAAGGGCGACGCCGAAGAGTCCGCGTGGCGTCGCAACGTCGTGACCCAAGACGCGATGACGCTCGCCGACCCGACGCGCACGGGCAACGCAGCGACGTTCGCTCCCATCCAAGAACTAGAGCTTCCGAGCGGTCGGAAGGTATCAATGACCGGAGCCGAGCGTTCGAGGCTGGCCATTGAGGAAACATCCGACAGGGTCTTCGGCCCCAACCGCCGTCCGACTATGGAATACCTCAGCGGCGACGACGTGTCTCAGGCGGCCGTCGACAGCAACATCGCCATGCACATCAACGGCGGCGCCGTTCCCGAGGACGTAAAGCTCCAAGCCAACGGTGCCATGCAGACGGCCATCACCAACCCGGACAACATCACGCCAGAGGTTCTCGCCGCGTTCGACGTGTACATGCGGTACAAATCCCAAGGTATGAACATCGCCGACGGCGGCACGCACGGCATGGTCCTCGAGTACGCCCGGTCGCTGCTGCTGTCGAACAACGCACGATCCAACGAGGAGGCGATCCAGCGGGTTGCCACGAGAGTCCGCGACATCACGGACAGGTCGAAGTGGGAGAGCATATTCCGACGACCAGACTACGACGATATCAACGACGCCATCCCAAGGGACTTCCGCGGCGACCAAGAGGCGCGACGCCGGTTCTCGGACTCCGTGTTCAACAACCAAGCGTTCATGGGCATGACATACGAGAAGGCTCTTGAGGTTGCCGAAGCCAGCTTCCGAGAGACGCACGTCATGGTCAATGGAAACGCGGTCAACACAACTACCGTCGAACTACCAAAGGACGAAATTGTGTCCGCGGTTACGGTACTCTCCGACTTCGCCAAGAGCAGAAACCTCACCGCCCCAGCAGTCCGAATCAACGGCCGCGGCCTGGCGTTCATCACCGACTCGGAGAATCCGGTAACCGGGATGCCGACGCTCGACTCCGAGGACATGCGTTCGATCAACCTGTTTGAGAGCAGGCTCGGAACGTACATGAAGTGGCGAGACCTCGCTGAGAAGGAAGGACGCCTTGCCAACTTCGACCGCGAGTACCTGATCGACCCGTCACACCCCGACGTCGGAGCCAGAGAGAACGTCATCCCGATCCTTCGGTGGATGGCCGAGAGCGAGTACCAGCTCCGGTCAGACCCGCTTGAAAGCCTCGGGCGAGGGATTACAGCCAGCCTCGGTGCTGGGGCAGGAGGGCTATGAGCCAGTTTACGGCAGGGCCGAACCCCACCGGCATCGACCGCCCGGACCCGGCAGGCTTCCGCGAGCAGAAGCGGCAGGAACGCGAGGACGCACCCGGCTTCTACGAGGCACTCGGAGCCGCATTCGACCGCGACGGGCTCGTCACCGGCATCGGACGGTTCGTCCAGAACACGTTTGAGTCGCGGCCGGAAGATACCGGGTGGTCGATCTTCGACCTCGACAACCAGCAGCAGGACATCCTGCTCAAAGACGTCGATCCGGCCGACTACGACTACGTCGCCGAGGGCCGAACCGTCAGCGAGGCGTGGAAGCGACGCAGCCGCATCCTCAACCGACGGGCCATCGACAAGATCATCGACGACGCCGGCACGGCCGGCACCATCGCGGCCTTTACCGCCCCAGTTCTCGACCCGGCTGGCCTGATCCTCGGCTTCGGCACCGGCAGCGTGGCATCAGCCATCGGACGCGGCGGCAAGGTCGCTGGCAGCGCAGCAGCGGCTGTCTCGAGGAACGGACGCATGGCGTCTCTCGCCAACCGCGGGCTCATCGTTGGCGCCGGGTTCGGCGCGGCAGAGGGCGGCTTGGTTGAGGCTGGCATCGCTGCGGGCGATCCTGGAGCGAACGCCGGCGACGTCATCCTTGCCGGACTCATCGGCATCGGCTTCGGCGGCACGCTCGGCGGCATCGGCGGCGGCGTGGAGACGGCCCTCGCCCGCAAGCGGCTAGACAACGCGGCGCTGTCGGTCGAGCGGGCGAGGCTCGACGCCGAGTGGAACGATGTCCTCGACTACACAAAGAAAGAGCAAGACGAACTCAGAAGGTCCACAGAGGTCGTCGAGAACGTCAAGCGGCAGCACGAGCACTACAACGCCAAGAAAGCTGAGATTGAAAAGAAGGTCCAGGCAGAACTCGCAACCGGCGTGCCAATCCCAGACGCCGAGATCCCGTCAAGCGGATACCCGATATTCGTCACGACAGATGCGGGTGACGCCCTAGACCGCGCAGAAGCATACGCCGATTTCAAGAACAGCAGGAGGACTGGCGGGTCAATTGACGGCGAAAATCCATACAGGGTCATTCCTGTAGACGACCCAAAACGCAGCGGCGTTTACACCGTCGTCCAAGAGCAGCGAATCGGGCCGAACAGGGTGCCGGACGAAGACGTCGTCGGGCTCAGGCAGGCAATCTCGTTCTCTGCCGCTGTCGAGCTTGACCTTCAAAGGGTCGGAAGACTCCCGCCCGAGCCAACCGCTCTCGACCCCGGACAGAAAACGCTCGACAGGGTGAGGCCACAAGACCTCATGCCGCCGGAAATGCTTGAAATGTTCTCCGACTACGCCAGCGGCGCCCAGCACCGCAGGTTCGTCTCCGAGCTCGGCGAAGCACTTGGCTACGACGAGGGCCAGATCGCCTCGGCACAGTGGCTACTCGACGAGGAGACATTCAGCGACGTCGCCGGACGGCTCATCCGCGGCGAGGCCATCGCCCAAGAAGGTCAGGCCCCGTCGCTCACGTTCGGCCTCGGCGCCGCCGGCGACCCCAACGCCTCACGCGGCAGCTTCTCCGCACTCCCAGACTCGATCAAGGGCATGAACGACCGCATCCGCCGGCTGTTCCGCAAGGACAGCACGCCGGAGGAGATCGCCGCCGAGATCGCCGCGGAAACCGGCGAGGAGGTCGACGAGGAAGTCGTCGAGGCACTCCGCAACGCCGCGGAGGCCCGCGACGTGAACAAGCTCCCCGGCGACCTCAGCCTCGTCGGCAGGCTCACCGACGCCGAAAGCGAGTTCAGCAGGTCGCGCTTCGACACTGCCGGGGCATTCGGCAGGTCCAAGGACAGGCTCGTCCGCATGGTCGGCTCCGGGCTCGTCGAAGATGTCATCGGCAAGAAGGGCAGAGCCGTCCAGGCAGAGCCGATCAGCCGGTTCCTCCAACGGGAGACCAACCGCGAGGCACGCCTGCTCCAGCCGGTCCTGAACAAGACCTACAACGACTGGGCCAAGACCAGAGGCACAGGCGTCGGCGGCAGGGCTCTCAGGAAGGACAGGGCCGAGTTCAATGCCTTGGTCGCTAGGGCCGTTCGCACACCGAAGGAGATGGCCACCGGCGACATCGCCGACGCCAACGTGCAGAAGGCCGCCGACGCCATCCGAGAGCAGAACAAGCGGCTGCTCGCTTTGGCCAAGCGGCACGGCATCCTCGAGGACGTGCCCGAGAACTCCGAGTACCTCGCCCGACTCTATGACCACGGCAAGATCCGCAAGGCCATCGACAAGTACGGCGAGGAAGAGGTCGTCAAGCTGTTCAAGAAAGCGATCGCTGGAAGGCAGACTCTCGACGAAGAACTACTCGACAAGGTCGCCCAGTCGATGTACTACACGATCAGGAACGCCAAGACGACGGAGCTCGACAAGCTGACCGTGCTCCGTGGCGGCGACCGGCAAACGATCGTCGACACGCTCGAGGAACTCCAGGCCAACGGCGAGCTCGGGCAACTCGAGCCGTCGGATATCGACCGCATCGCAGCCGTGCTCTCGCCGGACCCTGAGCAGACCGCCGGACAGGCCGGCACACTCACGTCACGTCAGCGTCGCCGCGTCGAGCTCGACGAAACCATGACCATTTCCTCGGTCAACAGGCAGACCGGAAAGCCAGAGGCGTTCTCGTTTGACGACCTGCTGAACAACGACGCCGAGGCCGTCCAGTCCATGTACGCCCACCAGATTATCGGGGCCGCGGGCATGAACGAGCTCCTCTACGCCGCAAGCGTCGAGGCCGGCGAGGAGATCAAGACCGTCCCGCAGCTTCGCAGGATCCTCCGCCAGCGGTCGCTCGAGGCCGACGGCGAGCAATACGCCAACCGCATGTTCGGCGGCGGAAAGGGCAACCAGAACAACACCGCCTTTGCGTACTCGACCGCGTGGACCCTCGGCCGCAACCGCTTCGATAACAACAACGCCCGCGAACTGGCGACAATCGCCAGGCTCCACGCCATGCTCGCCCGAGGCGGCACGTTTGGCATCGCCGGCCTGCCAGAGGCCGGTCGCGTTGCTGCCTACGGCGGCATCCAGCTCATGGTCAAGCACGTCCCCGGCTTCCGCAACTTCATCGACAACGCCCGCATCGGCAGGCTCTCGAAGGAAGAGGTCGAGGAGTTCATGCACCTTGTCGGGGCCGACGGCGAGATCCACACCTTCGCCTACCACGCTCGCAACGACGTGTTCGAGGACGGTGTCAGCGACACAGTCGGCAGTGGGCCGGTCGGGCGAACCCTCGGAGCAGCCAGAGAGGGCGGCCGGTTCCTGTCTCGTGCCATGTCGTTCGCGTCGGGGCAGGCACCGCTCCAGAACCAGCTCCGGCAGATGGCCCTTCGCGGCTACGCCTACAGGTGGCAGAAGCTCGCGCACCGCGGCAGAGGCATTGGCAAGCAGAGGCTCGAGGCCATCGGCATCGACGAGGCGACGGCGGACAAGATCGCAGAGAGCATCAGGAACCACGGCCTCGACTTCGACAAGTGGGACGCCCAGACCGCCAGCGACTTCATCGCATCCGGCAACAGATTCATCTCCAACGTCGTTCAGACAAACGACCCCGGACAGCTCCCCTACTGGATGTCGACGCCGACGGCACAGACGCTCACCCAGTTCCGGTCGTTCGCGGTCGGTGCCTACCACGGCATGCTGCTCCGCGGCCTGTCCATCCGAGACGCAGACGAGGCGACCATGCTCCTCGGGTCGACCATGTCGGCCGCCGTCACCTACACCGGGCAGGTCTACCTCCGGTCGCTCGGCCAGGAAGACCCCGAGGAGTACCGTGCCGAGCGGCTCTCGCCAGGCAGGATCGCTCTGGCCACCTTCCAGCGGTTAGGCGTGTCGTCGATCATGCCGGACGCTATCAACACCGTCGGCTACATGGCCGGCCTTGGCGCCCCGTTCGACTTCCGTAACTCCGGCCTGCCAACCGGCATCGCCGCCAACCCTGCCGTCGACACCGTCAACAACTTCTTCGGCGTGTCTATCTTCGGCGAGTTCTCAGACCCTCTGATCCCGTCCCTCCTCGACGGCGTCGACCAGAGAGACACCTACCGCGTCCAGAAGATGCTTCCGTTCTTCAACCTTCCAGGCGTCGAGAACCTTGCCAACAGCTTCAATCAGTCTGTGTTCGACGAGCCTGAGTAGTCAGCCGGTGTGTAGCCGTCCTAGTCTACTGGCTTCTGTCTGCCTGTCTAAGACTACGCACGTCGGCGGACCCCTATCCAAAGGCATGCCCTGATCGTATTTGTCAAAAACCCAAAGTCAAGCTGAACCGATGAAAATGTGGTCAGATTCTCAAATTAGTGGCCGCTAACCAGCAGAACGCCCATTTCTGGGCCTACAGGCTTGAATTGGCCGGCCGCCGTGGTACACTCACGGCGTCTTGTCTCTCCCCCAAGGAGTCGATTATGTCCGAAAACACCAGAGAGCAGCGGATCGAACGGCTGTTCGACAGCTTCCTCTCCGTGCTCGAGGACATCATCGACCGCGGCGAGCCGCTCACGGACGAGAACGGCAACGCGGTCACGGACGACCGCGGCTTCGCCGTCTTCAAGACCCCGTCGGCCAGCCACATGAAGCGGGCCTCGGAGCTGTTTGACAAGCTGAACATCGGCGCCGTCAAGGGCACCGACTCCGCGATCGGCCGGAAGCTGGAGGAGGCTCAGGCCCGCGGGTGGAAGATTGGGAACAGGCCGGTCGACGAGGGCCGTCTGCCGAAGGACGACGTGGAGGCGGTTTGAAGTACCAGTGTCCCGTTTGTGATGGGGAGACCGACGTCAAGGGCCGGGAGTGCATTTTCTGCCGAGACGCCAAGCTGTCGGAGCTCCAGTTGAACTCGATCGGCTACCAGGTCGAGCAGCACAAGCGGGCTAAGGGGGTCATCGACTCGTCCGACCATAGGGGGACGGGCAGGGAGATTACCAAGATGCGGCAGGAGCGTCGCGGCGAGATCCGCAAGCTCCGCGGCGTCAGGAGCCACGGCCGATGATTCCAGCCTCGCTACAAACGGCCCTCGACAGGACCAGGATTCCCGTCAAGGAGCGGTACACCGGCGACGAGCTCATGGAGCTCATGGCCGCGACCGCCGATCTCGAGAACAGGCCGGTGGATACCAAGAAGCAAACGTCAGTCATGACACAGAGGCAGATCGCCGAGTTCATGGGCATCAAGCGTTACCAGGTCGACTGGATCGAGCGGGCCGCGATTATGAAGATCCGACGCTCTGGGATACTCGATGATATCCTGTGATTCGATCCCGAAGGCCCCGAGGTTCGACCCGAAGGACGCGGACCTCCAGCTCCTTCACGACCACTTCGCCTACTTCCTCGAGGCGTTCTACCACGAGAGCGGTCTAAACGAGGTCGCCCCGATCGGCGAGGTCGAGCTGGACATGGCCCACTACGTCCAGCACGGGCCGAACGACCGCATCGTCAAGGCGTTTCGCGGCGTCGGCAAGACGACCATGTTCACGGTCCTCTACGCCCTGTGGAGGCTGCTCCGCAACCCGCAAATCGCCATCAAGGTCGTCTCTAAGACCAGCGGCCACGCACGCGACGTCGTCCGAGAGTGCCGCGAGCGGATCGAGCAGGCGTGGTTCCTCGAGCACCTCGTCCCCAGGGACGACGCCGTCGACAACGACACGATGTTCTACGTCGGCGCCAGAGAGGACGTCGACAAGAACCCGTCGATCATGGCGGTCGGCATCGACGGCCAGATCACCGGCACGCGAGCCCACCTGCTGATCGGCGACGACGTCGAGACGATGGACAATACCAAGACGCTCCAGGCCCGCGACACCTTGTTCCGCAAGTGCGGTGAGTTCGTCGAGGTCACGTCGTTCGTCGACCCGATCGAGAGACGGGGCAAGGGCGAGATCCTCGTCTGCATGACACCCCACCACGAGGACAGCGTCGGCGACCGCCTGGCTGAGACCGGGTTCCACTCGAGGACGTGGCCGGTCATGCTCCCGCCCAAGGGCGGCGACTTCGCCCGCGGGAAGATCAAGGATCTGGCGCCGTCGATCAAGGAGGCCATCGAGCAGCACGAGCTGGCTCACGGGGCGATCGGCGACCACGAGATCATCCCGACCACGCCGTACCGCTTCGGCGTCGAGGACATCGTTCGCCGGCAGGGCTTCGGCTCGCTGCACTTCGGCATGAACGGCATGCTCATCGCCGACCTCGGCAGCCAGTTCCGGCCGCTCAAGCTGTCGGACCTGATCGTGCCCGACTTCGACTTCCGATCCGGCCTTGTGCCCATCGAGATCGTCTACGGCAAGAGCGACGAGAGCGGCAGCACGGCTCGCGACGACATCGACCGCGTCGGCTACGGCAACGACCGCCTCTACCGGCAGGTTGCCATCCCCAGCCGCCGCGACGAGCCCAACAAGTGGGCCAAGATGAAGGACATCCGGATGCGGGTCGACCCGTCCGGCCACGGCGAGGACGAGACGGCCTACGCCATCGGCGGCTTCATGGCCGGCTATGTCTGGGTCATGGACGTTGGCGGCTACGGCGGCAGCTACTCGAACGAGCACGGCGGCCACCGCAACGTGTTCGTGGCGCTGGCGAACAAGGCACGCGACCTCGGCGTTCGCCGGATCACCGTCGAGCAGAACTACGCGGGCGAGATGTTCAAGGACAGCCTCGAGGTCGAGCTCGGCCGCCTCTGGATCGAGCCCGGCGACGACGCATGGCCGCAGTACCCGGACGGCTGGCGGTGCAGCGTTGAAACCGAGGGCAGCGGCAGCGGCAAGAAGGAGGACCGGATCATCTCGTCGCTCGCCGGACCGCTGGCCCAGCACCGACTCGTCATCCATGAGGACGCGATCAGGGCGGAAGATGGACTTGACGCGAACTACGAGCTCCAGTACCAGTTTAGCGGCATGCGGCCCGGCGGCGGCACGAAGCACGACGACCGCATCGACGCCCTCGCCGGCCTTGTGGCGTCGTTCCAAAGTGGGCTCCGCGGCGACGAATCGGTGCTGAGCAAGCGTGCCCAGCAGCAGGCTGAGGACGATGAGGAGCGCAGGTTCCTGGACGCCTTCGGGATCAAGCGAGAGAGGCCGAGGAAGTCGGTGATTATCCGGTGAAGCGGAAGCGCAACAAGTTCGGCGTCTCTCCTGCTCACGAGCGGACGTGGAAGGGCAAGACCTACCCGTCCAAGGCTGAGATGCAGTACGCCCAGCACCTCGACTTGGCCGTCAGGACAGGCGGCATCGCCAAGGTCACGGAGCAGCCCCGGTTCAAGCTGACGAAGGCAGAAATCGTCTACGTCGCAGATTTTTTGGTCGAGGACCAGTCGGGCTACATGTGGGTTGTGGACGTCAAGGGCATGGAAACGCCGGAGTTCAAGCTCAAGAAGCGGCTCTGGAAGCACTACGGCCCGCCGATGCCACTTGAAATCGTCAAGAAGTCTGGTAGCATCTGGAAGACGACCGAGACGGTCGACGGCCCCGAAGAAGGAGAAAGCCAGTGAAGCAGTACCAGATTAGCGAAGACCAGATCAAGACGCTCGGCACCGTCATCCAGCAGTGCCTCGCCAACGAGATTACCGACAATCCCACCGACCCGCCGGTGGTCCCGCCACCCGAGCCGCCGACACCCTCACCCGGCTACCCCGAACCCGACCGCCGCAACCTCGTCAAGCCCGGCGACCTCACCCTCACCGACGACGGCGGATTCAGCTTTCACGGCGAGACGATCCTCGACGCCCTTCGCCGTCGCGGGTTCACGCCGACCGACGACGTCAACGCCTGCTGCTTCGAGGGATGGGACTTCCCTCGCTTCTGGGCGCACAACCTCGCAATCGGCAGCGAGATCGACATGGTTGGCTGCACCTTCCGCGACCAGCGCCGCAACGCCCTCGACATCAACTTTTACGGCGACCGCAACGCCGGGCAGGACCCACTGACCGGACGACCCGGTGGCCTGCTCCTTCGGATCTTTGATTCCAAGTTCCTCCGCAACTACAGCCCGAACCCCAACACCGCAGACGAGCATTCCGTTGGTGCCCTGCTGCGGGGCCGCGCCGTTGACGAATTGGATGTGGAAATCTACAACGGCCTGTTCAGGTACAACGGCAGCGGCCCCGACCGCGATGCCACCGCCGGCATGACCGACCACGCCCTCTACCCGCAGGGGCGGCCGAAGCATCTCGTCACGAAGGACTGCGCTTGGCTCGACTGGGCGGCCCAAGCGTCCAAGGGCGGCTGCGAGTACGTCTACCACTCCAACCTGTTCGCCGCCAACGGCGCTACCTTCGGGTTCTTCGGGCCGGATGCGGGCGAAACCGACAAGTTCGGCGAGTTCACGACGTTCGGCGGCATGAAGGACGCTCTCATCTACGGCATGACGGACATCCTCGCCAAGAAGGCCCCCCACAGCTACGGCCTCATCTTCAACGGCGGGTGCGACATCACCCTCGAAAACGTCCACATCGTCAACCCGAACCCGACCGTGAACCCGGACCGCCCGCTGCACGCCTTCCACTGCGTCGATATGCGTGGGCGTCCGATCAACGTCCGCTTCAAGAATGTCCACCTGTACGGGTACGACTACGTCTTCGGCGGCGACACGGAGTTCCTGACGGAATCAACAACGGACTCGGTCGATGCGATCGACGGCGTCAACATGCACCCCCGCATCAAGCCCGGCCTTGACCTCAACGAAGCCCGCCAGCTCCTCGATAGCGGGGCCAAGCGTCCCGACGAGATGTTCGCGTGGGGCATGAACCAGCTCGGATTGGAGGTGGCGGGGTAGTGCTCTACAACGACACCGACAAGTTTGTGTGCGAGTGGCTCCGCAACCTGGTCGACGCCGGGCACCTGCCGGCCGGCGAGGTTGTCGAAACGCCGATTCAGGAACTCGATCCCGCCGACATCCCCGACACGTTCCACACGTTCGCGGGCATCGGTGGCTGGCCGCTCGCCCTCCGCATGGCGGGCTGGCCCGACGACAGGCCGGTTTGGACGGGGTCGTGCCCGTGCCAGCCGTTCAGCTCCGCAGGGAAGCGAAAGGGAACCGATGACGAACGACACCTGTGGCCTGCCTTTCGAGACCTCATCGCCGAGTGCCGCCCTCCAGTCGTCTTTGGAGAGCAGGTTGCGAGCAAGGCTGGGCGTGAATGGCTCGCCGGAGTACGGGCTGACCTGGAAGCACTGGGATATGCAGTCGGGGCCGCCGATCTGTGCGCTGCGGGCGTCGGCGCGCCGCACATCCGGCAGCGGTTGTACTGGGTGGCCGACGCCGGTATCGAGTCCTGCGAACGGCACACCCGAGCAGTTTCTGCGTCGCAAAGTCAATTCGATGGAGCGAGGTTCTCAGTCTATGGGTGTCACGCTCAGCGATCTCAATATGGTGTCACAGACGGTGACGGGCTGGGGAACGCCAAGGGCGACGAAGCACACACCACAGAGCAGGGACAACAGCAACTTTGCAACACACGTCGCGTCAGTGAGCGGCTGGGCGACGCCGGTCGTTCGAGACCACCGAAACAGCGGCGGCAACGGCACGAACCCGAGAGACCTTCCTCGTCAGTGTGGGACGATTGCGGCCTTGTCCGATGCGTCGAGCCAACCAAAGACGGAGGCACCGTCACCAAGTACCGCCGGGCTCCGCTTGAACCATCGCTTTTCCCTCTGGCTGATGGGGTTCCCGGCCGGGTGGGCCTGCTGCGGGGAGCGGGCAACGCAATCGTCCCGCAAGTCGCGGCGGCGTTCGTGAGGACGTTCATGGAAGCACAAGAGATGGTGGAGGTGGCGGGATGAACTTGTCTAACGATTCCATGTGCGGCAAGCCCGGCCCGAAGTGGAGGTGCGAAACCGACCACGAAGGCCACCACGTACTCGTCTACGGGCCACAAAGGCCCACGACAAAGGTTCTCGGGCGATGCACCCAGGTCGCCGCGTTGTTTGCGGCAAAACGCCTCAACGATGGCGGGTACGGATGGGACGTTCGCGTTGCTCTGTCAATCCTGTCTGAAGAACAGGATGCCAGCTTGCTTCGTGAAGTTGATGCGATGCACAAGGGTGAGGAGGCGGGATGAGTGACAGCGAGATGTATGCGGTGATTGAGCAACGAAACACGCTGCTGGAAGAGAACGCCGCCCTCCGCGAGCGGGTGGAGGAACTCACCGAACGCCGAGACGCCTACTACACCAGCTACAAGAAGGCGATGGAGCGGGTGGGGGAGTTGGAAGCGATCGTCGAGAAGCTGCCGAAGACGGCGGATGGGGTGCCGATTACACCAGGTATGAAGGTGTGGGGTACCAGCCCGTTCGGTGGCGTCCGCGACCCGGCGACGGCGCAGCTTCGCGGCTTCTTTGACGAGTACCCGATCTTCGCGTGCGAGTGGGGCCACAATGTCGCTGGAAGGGAGTGCTACTCCACCCGCGAAGCCGCCCTCGCCGCCAGCAAGAAGGAGGCAACAAATGACACCGTTGGTTGAAGGCGATCACGCACAAAACTGCCTGGCTATAGCTCAGAATGAATATTCCATCCACGGGAATCTGCTGCCTCAGGGCGTGGCGTTGGCGGCGGCGCACGATTAGATCCTACGTCTTGAGCGTTTGTCCCTGATGACCGGGGACGACGGAACGAGCGTCTACTCGATCGACCTTGTAAGTCCCCATAACCAAGTCATTGACAGGCTTCGACAGGACGCAACGCATCGGACGCAACCGACCGGCGCTCCACGGAGCC
>OBNU01000089.1_pt1 | contig 12957 bp, 12 predicted proteins | sample 1494211 | NCBI WGS metagenome assembly OBNU01 (sample SAMEA3275559, study PRJEB22092) | marine metagenome | biome: ENVO:01000252 "freshwater lake biome"; feature: ENVO:00002042 "surface water"; material: ENVO:00000021 "freshwater lake" | collected 2014-06-21T10:00:00+00 | depth 2 m | reverse complement strand
CCGGGTGCTTAAGTTACCGTCGATTTGATGCATGCCCTGGTCGGTGCAGGCGCCGATATGATCGAGCTCGGCGTGCCTTTTAGTGATCCAATGGCCGAAGGCCCGGTTATTCAAAAAGGTCACGAACGCGCTTTAGCTCAGAAAGTAAGCCTGCGGGTATGTCTGTCGATGGTGACAGCTTTTCGTGAGACAGATCAGTCAACACCCGTAATTTTGATGGGCTACGCTAACCCAATCGAGCACATGGGACACAGCGCATTCGCAACAGCGGCCTCTGATGCAGGAATTGATGGTGTTATTACTGTCGACTTGCCCCCAGAAGAGGTTGGTGCCATGAACATTGAGCTCAAGCGTGTTGGCATCGACAATATTTTTCTGATTGCACCCACCACTCCAGACGAGCGCGTTCCTGTCATTACCGATCAAGCGAGCGGCTTTATTTACTATGTCTCGCTCAAAGGCGTCACTGGTGCCGGACATCTTGACTTTACTGAAGTGGCCGAGAAAGTGAATTTTGTCAAAGGGCACACGGATCTACCAGTCGCCGTCGGCTTTGGTATTAAAGATGCTGAGTCTGCAAATAGAATTGGCGCTAACGCAGATGGCCTCGTTGTGGGCAGTGCACTGGTTGATTTGCTTGGGAATGCTGAATGGTCGATCTCTGAACGTCAAGCACGTGCTATCGCATTAGTGGCTGACATTAGGGCCGGTATCTGACAACGCTTTTATGGATGTTAAGAGAGGCGTATACTGCGGTCCGGGGGGAACACTATGAGCTGGCTTGACAAGATATTACCCGCGGGCGTCCGCAAAGATAACTCTGGTAAACGTGCCAATGTGCCAGAGGGTCTGTGGAAGAAATGCGTTAAGTGCGAGGCTGTGTTGTACCGTCCAGAGCTTGAGCGCAACGGGGATGTCTGTCCGAAGTGTGATCACCATATGCGTATCGGTGCCCGCAGACGATTGGCATTATTTTTGGATTCAGGCAGCGAGGAAGAGATCTTCGCTGACATCGAGCCCGTCGATCGTCTAAAGTTCAAAGATAAGAAACGTTACAAAGACCGATTAACGGTTGCCCAAAAAGCGACCGGTGAGCGCGATGCATTGGTTGCAATGAAAGGGACCCTGCACGGTCTGCCTCTGATAGCAGTGGCCTTTGAATTTAATTTTCACGGCGGATCAATGGGTTTTGTGGTTGGCGAGAAATTTACTCGATCGGCAAGCCTCGCCATTCAACTCAATTGCCCCTTGGTGTGTTTTTCAGCCTCCGGTGGAGCTCGTATGCAGGAAGCTCTGATCTCGCTGATGCAAATGGCAAAGACCTCTGCTGTCATCGAACGGATGAAGCAACAGCGAGTACCTTACATCTCGGTCATGACGGATCCAATTTATGGCGGCGTGTCGGCCTCGCTAGCTTTATTGGGTGATATCAACGTGGCCGAACCGGATGCCAGAGCCGGGTTTGCCGGGCCAAACATCATCGAGCAAACTATCCGGCAGAAACTGCCACCGGGCTTTCAGCGCAGCGAGTTTCTGCTTGAACATGGTGCGATTGATATGATTGTGCATCGCAATCAGTTACGAGACACCTTGGGTAGATTGCTGTCGAAATTGACTCATGTCGCATCGCACCACGTGCCAGTGGAGGCAGACGCTAGTCTACAGACCGATGTCTCAGAAGACGCTTAATTCTTGGTTGACGCATTTAGAGGGCGCTCACTCCAAGGCGATTGATTTAGGTTTAGATCGTGTGCGAGAAGTAGCGCAGACGATGCGCTTATCCCCCCGCGTTCCAGTCATCACAGTCGCAGGAACGAATGGGAAGGGCTCCACGGTGCGGGTGCTACAGGCCCTGCTGAAAGCCATTGGCGTGCGTTCGGGTGTTTTTACTTCGCCACATTTATTGCGCTTCAATGAGCGAATCGTGATAGACGATCATGTCGCTACAGACCAAGAAATTATCGATGCATTCGCAGCAATCGAGCATGCTAGAGGACAAGTGTCACTCACTTACTATGAATTCTCGACGTTAGCGGCCGCGTATTTGTTTGATCGATCCGACGTTCAGGTATGGCTTCTTGAAGTTGGTTTAGGTGGTCGTCTTGATGCGGTGAATATTTTTGATGCGACGGTGTCAGTGGTCACCAGTATCGACTTAGATCACCAAGCCTACCTGGGTGATACCCGTGACGCGATTGCAATAGAAAAAGCCGGCGTAGCCCGTTGTGGGTCACCGTGTGTCGTGGCGGAGTCGAATTTGCCGAGTACATTAATACCTGAACTGCAGAGAATAGGAGCAATCCCGATCACCATCGGCCGTGATTTCAAGGTCACTTTACGCGCGGATGAAACGCGATGGGATGGCCAATGGTCGTGGGACGGCGTCGCGCTCGATATCACAGAGGTCGAGTCTCCAAGCTTCATAGAGAGCAATGTGGCAGGGGCTATCGCGGCAGTACTGGCGCTGGGTTTCGAGTTAGACGAGCAGAGAGTCAAGCGCGCGTTACACGGTTTGGATTTGGCGGGTCGTCGACAGATGGTCGATCTCGGTGGCTACAAAGTGCTCTGTGACGTCGCGCACAACCCCGCCTCTGTGGCAGCACTGGCGCGTTATCATCGGCAGCATCGTCCTGACGCAGGAGTGTGCAGAGCCGTATTCTCAGTAATGTCAGATAAAGATATCGCAGCAATGCTGCAGCAAGGTAGTGAGTTCATTGATGTCTGGTACTTGGCTGGCCAGCAGAATGAGCGGGTCGCGTCTGTCAAGACGGTCAGCGACCTGATTGCGGCGCACTTGCAAACAGAGTCGCATGTGTTCAACAACGTACGTAGTGCCATAAAAGCAATGATCTCTGATGCCAACGATGGTGACAGTTTGATCGTGATGGGTTCCTTCACTACCGTGGCTGTCGCACTCGCCATGGTTGATGATCCAGCAGAGGTGGTCTCAGAATGTTGAAGCAACGCTTAGTGGGAGCACTCGTGCTGAGTGCCTTAGCCATTTTGGTTTGGCCGATTATCTTTGTCGATCAATCTTTACAAACGCCTGCAGAGCGGCTCGATGTGCCTCAGGTCGCTGATTACGAGCGATTACCGGCGATGACTCAGGAAAGTTTTGAGTGGCCCGAGATCGAAGAGGATGCAAGGGTCAATCCGCAAGCACTCACGGATGAGCCTGAGGTCGAAGTCAGGTCGGATCAGGTCCAAGCGCTGACTCGCTCTGAGACCTTGATTAAGCCAATCAGTGCAGAGCGAGAAGTTCGTTCTGAGCCACCTTCGGCTGTGGCTCTTGACCAAAACGGCTACCCCATTGCTTATACTTTGCAAGTCATGAGTCTGACCAATCGCGCAGATGCGCAAGCGGTTTCTGAGAAGCTTAAGGCAATGGAATACAAAGCCTATATCGTCGAGGTCGATCGACCAGAGGGTATTCGGTTCCGTGTGTATATTGGTCCAAAAGTGGAACGAGAGGCTTTGGTCGCGGTGAAACGCTCAATCGATCAGGCGCTCGGAGTGGACTCCCTCATTGTTCGCTATTGGCCCTAGGAGGTACAGTGATCGATACCACGTTAATGACCTGGGTAGATTGGACGATCGTATCAGTGTTGGTTGCTTCTATCGGTCTCAGTTTGTGGCGCGGTTTTACGCGTGAGGCGCTATCTCTGTTAGGCTGGATTCTTGGGTTTGTGATAGCGAGTCGCTATTCTCTGAGCCTTGCGGTCTATTTCAACGGTTTGGTAAGTAGTGCCGTAATCAGCCAAGTGCTCGCGTTTTTGACGGTAATGGCGCTGTGTTTGATTGCCGCGGCGCTTGTTGCGCGACTCATGAAGTCGCTTTTAGTCGCCGTGGGGCTCTCATTTTTTGACCGCTTCTTGGGCTCTGTGTTCGGTTTTGTCAGGGGTATAGTTATCTTATTAATCGCGAGTTACGCCCTAACGCTTTTGATGCCTCAATCGCAGCAGGCGATGCAAAACTCTGTTCTGATGCCCTATATCGATACGCTCTTAGATTGGAGCCAATCAAAATTGCAAGATGCCCGAGTTTCAACCATTTAATGACACAATAGCAATAAGGTATAACAAGCCATGTGTGGACTAGCCGGAATAGTAGGGCACAAAGACGTCGCGCCCGAGATCTATGATGCATTGACCGTTTTACAGCATCGGGGACAAGACGCTGCTGGCATTATGACCTCACACGAAGGTCGGTTCACGCAGCGAAAGTCAGAGGGTTTAGTTCGCGATGTGTTTCAACAGCATCACATGCAAAGATTGCGCGGATCAGTAGGTATTGGGCACGTGCGTTATCCTACTGCGGGCAGCAGCGGTCCCGCTTTGGCGCAACCCTTTTACGTGAATTCGCCCTATGGTATTGCACTTGCCCACAACGGCAACTTGACCAACTCGCAGCAGCTTTCGAATGAGATATTCGAGAGTGATCTGAGGCACTTAAATACCGATAGCGATTCCGAGGTGCTCCTCAATGTTTTTGCTCATGAGTTGCAGGTGCAGGGGCAGCTGATCCCACAAGCCGCTGACATTTTTGCTGCTGTCTCCGGAGTGCATCGTCGCTGTTTGGGCGGGTATGCTGCCATCGCGCTGTTGGTCAACTATGGTATTGTCGGTTTTCGAGATCCTTGGGGGATAAGACCGCTTGTCTTGGGTCGACGAGAGACGGAAACCGGCATTGACTATATGTTGGCCTCTGAAAGTGTCGCCCTTGATGTGCTGGGGTTTGAGCTCATCGACGACGTCGCGCCTGGAGAAGCTGTATACATAAATCCAAATGGGGAACTCTTTCGCCAGCAATGCGCTGATAATCCTCGGCTTACGCCCTGTATTTTTGAGCACGTCTATTTTGCGCGACCAGATTCAATGATGGATGGTATTTCCGTCTACAAGACACGCATGAGACAGGGTGAAGCGCTGGCAAAGAAGATACGGGCAATCAAGCCTGATCATGGTATTGATGTGGTTATCCCGATACCCGATACCAGCAGGATTGCAGCACAATCGATGGCGCACGAGCTGGGTTTGAAGTTTCGTGAAGGCTTCATGAAAAACCGCTACATTGGTCGAACTTTCATTATGCCGGGTCAAAATGAACGTAAGAAATCCGTTCGTCAAAAGCTCAATCCGGTGCCGTTGGAGTTTGAAGGTAAAACGGTCTTGTTGGTCGATGACTCTATTGTTCGGGGAACGACGTGTCGTCAGATTATTCAAATGGCGCGTGATGCAGGAGCAAGGCAAGTTTATTTCGCCAGCGCCTGTCCGCCTGTGCGTTATCCTAATGTTTATGGTATCGATATGCCCTCGGCAATGGAGTTGATTGCCCATGACCGCACAGAAGATGAGATTTGTGAGGCGATTGGTGCCGATTGGCTGGTGTTTCAAGATATCGAAGATTTGATCCAATGTTCTCTTGAGGGCAATTCTCAGGTCGACGGATTCGATTGCTCGGTATTCAATAAAGAGTACGTCACAGGTGATATCGACGATGATTACCTTATGTCAGTACACAATGCCAGAAACGATACGGCACAGTCACAACGCCGAGCCGCAGAGAATGCTGGGCGATCTGTCATTGGCATACATAACGATGATCTTTAGCGGAGACGGGCGTGAATAACAGTAGCGATAAGCCTCAGTATGATCTAGAAACGATAGCCATCAGGGCCGGATTTGAACGGAGCCAGTTCGGAGAGCACAGTGAGCCGATGTACCTCACCTCGAGCTATTTATTCGATAGTGCAGAGGATGCGGCAGCGCGGTTCCGCGGTGACGTCGAGGGTCCTGTTTATGCGCGCTATACGAATCCAACCGTCGATTTGTTTGAGTCGCGCATCGCAGCTCTCGAGGGTGGTGAGGATGCCGTTGCAACCGCATCGGGGATGGCAGCTATTCTATCCACGTGCATGGCGCTGTTGCGCGCAGGCGATGAAGTGATTTGCTCGCAAGATGTGTTTGGATCGACCACCGGTTTGTTTGCTAACTATTTGTCGAAGTTCGGGGTAAAGACGCACTTTGCTCCCTTGACCGATCTGGCTGCCTGGCGAGCAGTCAGCAACGACAAAACGCGCCTGCTGTACCTAGAGACGCCGTCGAATCCTTTGTGCCGAGTTGCTGATATTGCGGCCTTTGCCGCTCTGGCCTCGGACACAGGCGCAAAACTCATGGTGGACAACTGTTTTTGTACGCCGGCCTTGCAGACCCCTTTGTCTTTTGGTGCCGACTTAGTGATTCATTCGGCAACGAAATATATTGATGGCCAGGGCCGTTGCCTTGGTGGTGCTGTCGTCGGTGGGGCCGAAGATATGGCCGCGGTAAGAGCCTTCTTGAGAACCTGTGGGCCTACTATGAGTGCGTTTAACGCGTGGGTTTTTCTGAAGGGACTTGAGACCTTATCGTTGCGGATGCACAAACACAGCGAGAACGCGCTCGCGATCGCTCAATGGCTTGCCGCGCAACCAGAGGTGGTCGAGGTTAACTATACGGGTCTCGAAAGCCACCCCGATCATGTGTTGGCGAAGCGGCAGCAATCAGCCTTTGGCGGGGTCCTGAGTTTTGCAGTCCGGGGTGGACGAGAGCAAGCGTGGGCCTGTATTAATGGCGTTGAGTGGTTGAGTTTAACGGCCAATCTTGGCGACGCGAAGACGACCATTGTGCATCCTGCGACGACAACGCATGGGCGTTTGAGCCAGGAGGAGAGGGGTGCTGCTGGGATCGGTGAGAATCTAATTCGGCTGTCAGTGGGTCTAGAATCGGTCAACGATATCAAAAACGATCTTCGTCGCGGTTTGTCTCGCTTATCACTATAACTTCGGATTGATCGGTAATAAAAAGCCGCCCTTGGGCGGCTTTTTCGTGTGGGAGAATGCTACGCGACTTCTTCGATCTGAACAGCACCAATTCGCTTGCCGTCCTCGGCGCTTTTCAGGAACGAGGCCATCTGATCAAAATTCATGTATCGGTAGATGTCATCGGCCATGGCATCGAGCTTATCAGCGTATTCTAGATATTCTGCCGGTGTCGGTAGTCGACCCAAAATGGCACCCACAGCGGCTAACTCGGCTGACGTGAGGTACACATTGGCTCCATCACCCAATCGGTTGGGGAAGTTGCGGGTCGAAGTAGAGAGTACCGTTGAATTCGGCGCAACCCGTGCCTGGTTGCCCATGCACAATGAACACCCTGGCATCTCCATTCGTGCGCCAGCACGCCCAAAAATATTGTAGTACCCTTCTTCCATGAGCTGATGCTCATCCATTTTGGTTGGAGGGGCTAGCCAAAGGCGAGTTGCCATGGTGCCCTTATGAGCTTCGAGGAGTTTGCCAGCCGCTCTGAAGTGCCCAATATTCGTCATACAGCTACCAATGAATACCTCGTTGACCACGTCTCCGGCGACTTCAGATAACAAGCGAGCGTCATCGGGGTCGTTTGGAGCGCAGACGATAGGCTCTTTGATGTCATCTAAGTTGATCTCGATGATCGCAGCGTATTCAGCATCCGCATCTGCGCGCATCAGAGAAGGATTTGCGAGCCAATCTTCCATCGCTCTTGCGCGGCGTTCAAGTGTTCGCGCATCGCCGTAGCCGTCAGCGATCATAGAACGCAGCAATACGATATTGGACTGCAGATATTCGGCCACCGATTCTTGTGATAGGTCGATGGTACAGCCCCCAGCAGAGCGTTCTGCAGAGGCATCTGATAGCTCGAAGGCTTGTTCAACAGTGAGGTGGTTAAGACCTTCAATCTCAAGTATCCGACCCGAAAATATGTTCTTTTTGCCTTTCTTGTCGACGGTGAGGAGGCCTTCTTGGATAGCGTAGTAGGGGATTGCGTGAACTAAATCGCGCAGGGTAATGCCGGGTTGCATCTTGCCGCTAAAACGCACCAAAACCGACTCGGGCATATCGAGCGGCATCACACCTGTGGCTGCAGCAAAGGCGACTAAACCAGAGCCGGCAGGAAATGAAATACCCATCGGGAATCGTGTGTGTGAATCCCCACCGGTGCCCACGGTATCAGGTAGCAGCATCCGATTGAGCCAAGAGTGAATGATACCGTCACCTGGGCGCAGTGAAACGCCTCCTCGAGTCATGATGAAGTCGGGGAGGGTGTGTTGGGTATCGATATCGACTGGCTTTGGATAGGCCGCAGTATGGCAGAAGCTCTGCATCGTCAAATCAGCCGAAAAGCCGAGGCAGGCCAAATCTTTGAGTTCATCTCGCGTCATCGGTCCGGTGGTGTCCTGTGAGCCGACAGTGGTCATTCGTGGCTCACAGTAGGTGCCAGGTCGAATACCATCGGTTCCGCAGGCACGTCCCACCATTTTTTGTGCCAGAGTGAATCCTTTGTTGGAGTTTGCAGGCTGATCAGGTACTCGGAATAGATCGGTCACTGGTAGCCCCAGAGATTCCCGAGCCTTCGTGGTTAACCCGCGTCCGATGATGAGATTGATGCGTCCGCCTGCCCGAACCTCGTCAAGTAATACTTGAGATTTTAACTCGAAAGTGCTGATTTTATTGCCATTTTCATCTAATATCTTGCCTTCGTATGGGCGGATATCAATGACATCACCCATGTGAAGATCATCGACCGGTGCTTCAAAAACGAGGGCGCCGGCATCTTCCATTGTGTTATAGAAAATGGGTGCAATTTTTCCACCGATACAAACGCCACCGGCACGCTTGTTGGGCACGCCCTCGATATCGTCGCCAAAGAACCAAAGAACGCTGTTGGTTGCCGATTTTCGAGATGATCCTGTGCCAACGACATCGCCCACAAAAGCGACGGGCAGCCCTTTCGCTTTGATATCTGCGATCTGCTGCATGGGGCCAACTTCACCATGCTGTTCTGGGGTAAGACCCTCACGAGTCATTTTGTACATGGCGCGCGCATGCAGAGGAATATCCGGTCGTGACCACGCGTCGGGCGCAGGTGATAAATCGTCAGTATTGGTCTCGCCCGTGACTTTGAATACGCTCATTTTGATTGAGCCTGGGACATCAGGACGAGATGTAAACCATTCTCCTGCGGCCCAAGATTGCATCACCGATTCTGCGTGAACGTTGCCCGATCGCGCCAATTCTTCGACGTCATGAAAGGCATCGAACACGAGCAGGGTGTGCTTCAGTTCTTTGGCTGCAAGTTCCGCTAAATCAGGGCTTTGCAGTAACTCTACCAGTGCTTCGATGTTGTAACCGCCATGCATGTTACCCAAAAGTGAGACAGCTGTGGCCTGATCGATGAGCGGCGAATGATCGTCGCCTTTAACAATAGCGCTCAAAAAAGCAGCTTTGACATAAGCGGCTTCATCGACACCTGGTGGAACGCGATGGCTGATTAAGTCGAGTAAAAAGGCTTCTTCACCTGCTGGCGGGGCCTTCAGTAGCTCTACCAGTGCCGCTACTTGCTCGGCATCAAGTGGCTTGGGTGGAATTTTTTCAGCGGCGCGTTCTGCAACATGGGCGCGATAGGCTTCTAGCACGTGCATCTCCTTGGTGATGGTCGGGTCGGCAATACGAAACGCCAGTATACCGTATGGGTCTGCTGGGTGGAATGAAGTCGCAATAATAGGGATCATTCATTGGATCGATGGCAAGCTCCGACGGCTCGGATTTAAAGTTGGCAAATACGATAGCTTTCCCTAGTATTGCTGTTTTGCCGGAACCTCATCGCAATGCCTTCTTTAGATCAACCCGTCAAGACACCCTGCATCGGCGTTTGCTCTACCGGCATCGGTGACTTGGTCTGTCGCGGTTGCAAACGATTTGTGCATGAAGTGGTGGATTGGAACGGTTATCGAACAGAGCAGAAGCGCATCGTTGATCGACGATTAAGTCGATTTTTAGCACAGTGCATGGGCAACTACTTCGAGGTGGTTGATGAAAACCTATTGCGCCAGCAGCTAGCGTTGCAGCTTATTCGCTACGATGAGTCACACGAACCGCTCTGCTGGGTCTTTGCCCTATTAAAAGCAGGGGCGGGGCAGATTAAGAATACTCAGGCGTTTGGGTTTGAGGTCCAATCAGACTATTACGCCATGCCCTTAAAAGCCTTGCGAGATACAGTGGATGACGAGTATTTCCAGCTTTCGAAAGCCCACTATGAGCGCTATTTCTTGGGGGGAATGTCCAGTGAGCAGTAATACTCAAGTTGATCTGACCCCCATTCACAATTTTCTGCGGGTCGCGACACCCGATGCATGGTTGGAACGTGCTCTTCAAGAGCAAGAAACCCTTCTTATTGACCACGCAAACTGCGAAAAAAAGGCAGCATCAACCGCGCTGAACCTCATGTATCGCTACGTTGAGGTTCCTCAATTGTTGCAAAAGCTGTCTCGGCTTGCTCGAGAGGAATTGCGGCACTTTGAGCAAGTTCACGCACTGATGATAAAGCGCGGGATCAAGTATCCCCAGCTGACCGCATCGCGCTATGCTGGTGAGCTTCGTGATCGAGTGTCGAAGCAAGAGCCAGAGAGATTGGTAGACACCCTAATTGTCGGGGCGGTGATCGAAGCCCGCAGTTGCGAGCGCTTTAGTGCATTAGCACCTTATCTGGATAGCGAGCTTGCGGCGTTCTACCTGTCTTTACTGAAGTCAGAGGCGCGGCACTTTTTAGATTATTTAACTCTCGCAGAGTCTATTTCTGGCGTATCGGCAGTGCGCCAGAGAAGCGATTTTTTTCTTGAGCTAGAGGCTGATCTCATCACTCGGCCAGATGCAGAGTTCCGATTTCACTCTGGCGTGCCTGTTCAGCTCAGTGTTGCCAGAGTTTGAAAGATCAGTCCGTTTGAACCGCTGCGGCAGGCCCAAGGCGGCGTCTCGGTAGACCAGTCACCCAACACGATTCTTTCGCGCATGTCGCTCAGTGGGTGTCGAGCTGGTCGGTGAGTATGCCCGTGGATGATGACACTCACGTGGTGCTCCGCCATGAGCGAGTCCACGGCATCGGCGTTCACATCCATAATGGTTTCTGCCTTCGTTGCGCTAGCGTGTTGGCTGAGTTCCCGCAGGTGTTGGGCGGTAAGACGGCGCTGAGCTAAGGGTTGACTCAAAAACTGCGATTGCCAGTCGGGCGATCGGACTTGAGATTTGAAGGCTTGATACGATACGTCGTCGGTACAGAGGCCATCTCCATGGGTCAACAAGACCCGTTGTCCCATCACCTCAATAATGGTGGGGTCGGGCAAAAGGGTGGCTGGGATTTGGCTTAGAAAGTCTGGGCCGAGCAAAAAGTCACGATTGCCGGCCATAAAGAACAGCTCAATACCTCGTTTAGGTAATGCGGCGAGCGTGTATTTGAGTTCTTGTGTAAAGGCTGAGTCGTCATCATCGCCTATCCACGCATCCACGAGATCGCCCAGAATAAAAAGCTGGTCGATATCTTGGGTATGCTGGTCGAGAACGCGCTGAAATAGCGCAAATAACTCTGGAGCGGCAGCACTCAGATGGAGATCCGAGATGAACAGTCGCTCCTTCATGGCTCAGTCGATCTCAGTGATCGACTCAATGATGACGGTATCAACCGGCACATCTTGGTGACCGTTGCGTGAGGTCGTGGGTAGAGCACGGATTTTATCGAGCACTTCGGTGCCATCGATCACTGTTCCGAACACAGCGTAACCCCAGCCCTGCATGTTTTTGCCGCTGTGGTTCAAAAACTCGTTATTACTCACGTTAATAAAGAACTGAGCTGTGGCGGAATGTGGCTCCATAGTGCGAGCCATTGCTAAAGTCCCGAACTCATTGCGCAGACCGTTGTCTGCCTCATTTTCGATAGCCGCTTTGGTGGCTCTCTGTTGCATGTTGGTATCAAATCCGCCGCCTTGGATCATGAAGTTATCGATCACACGATGAAAAATGGTGCCATCGTAGAGCCCTTCGCGGACGTATTCTAAAAAGTTAGCAACTGTTATCGGCGCTTTGTCGGCGTTAAGTTCAACGGTGATGTCGCCGAATGTGGTGGAAATCTTGATCATATGAAACTCAGTTTTATGGTTGAGTAGAGAGGTGGGGGAATAGTACTGGCTTTTGCCCCTATCGGCAAAAAACTTCGCGGCTGACTTTCACGACATAATGCCTATCTGTCGCGGCAGTCGGGCGCTATAATATCAGCTTTCCCAATGAACAGGAATTTTTCGTGTCTGAGTCGGAGCGACCCAATCATTTTCTAGAAAACTTAGTAGTGAACGATCTTAAAGAAGGTCGGATTGCCGAAGTGGTGACTCGATTCCCGCCAGAGCCGAACGGGTTTCTTCACATCGGACACGCGAAATCCATCTGTCTTAACTTCGGCTTGGCAGAGCGTTTTGATGGTCGCTGCCATTTGCGTTTCGACGATACCAACCCCGAAAAAGAGAGTGACGAGTACATTCACGCGATTCAAGAGGATATCCGCTGGCTTGGGTTTCAGTGGTCCGGAGAGGTCCGTTTTGCCTCTAGCTACTTCGATACGCTCTATGACTGGGCCTGTGTACTGATCAAAGAAGGCCTGGCGTATGTCTGTGATCTTAGCGCCGATGAAGCCAGAGCTTACCGGGGCACATTGACTGAGCCCGGTCAGAACAGCCCCTATCGGGATCGAGATGTCGATACCAATTTGCGGCTTTTTGCCGAGATGCGAGCAGGGCTTTTCGATGACGGTAGCCGAGTGTTGCGGGCTAAAATTGATATGGCGAGCCCCAATATGAACCTGCGCGATCCAATCTTGTACCGCATTCGGCGCGTGACTCATCATCAAACGGGCGACGCCTGGTTGATCTACCCCACCTACGATTTCGCTCACGGGCAAGGAGATGCCATTGAGGGTGTTACGCACTCTTTGTGTTCCCTTGAATTTGAGGATCATCGTCCGCTCTACGACTGGTTTATTCGTCATTTACCGACCGGACATGTGCCCCATCAATACGAGTTCGGTCGTCTCAATTTGAACTTTACCGTCACCAGTAAGCGGA
>OBNU01000088.1_pt1 | contig 12966 bp, 24 predicted proteins | sample 1494211 | NCBI WGS metagenome assembly OBNU01 (sample SAMEA3275559, study PRJEB22092) | marine metagenome | biome: ENVO:01000252 "freshwater lake biome"; feature: ENVO:00002042 "surface water"; material: ENVO:00000021 "freshwater lake" | collected 2014-06-21T10:00:00+00 | depth 2 m | reverse complement strand
TTATATTCTGCAAGAGTAATTAAGTCTGCCATAATAAATCAATTAGTAAAAACTTGGGGAGGAAACCCTCCCCAGTTTATGTAACTAGCTATTAAGATGCCGCTTGGATCAACTTAACAACAGATACGTCAGTAGTACCGTTATTAGCAACGAGCTGGTTGAAGCCAAGAGACTGGCTAGCAACGATTACTCGACGCTGATTAAGTACTTCGTAGTCCTGCTCTACGGATACACCGCGGAGACGTGGGATTACGTGGTTACGAACGTTAACTGCGTAACCTACAGTAGCGCTTGCGCCTTCTGCTTCGAGCTGGTCAGATACAACTACTGGAGTTCCAAAAATTGAACCTACAGAACCTGTAATCTTGGTCGCAACATCTGAACCTACGTCAGTGATGTCGGCGAAGCCAGCATCAGCGATCAGATCGTAGTAACGCTTCTGCGATACAACATAGATCAGATCTTCAGGCATCATGCCATACTTACCCATCAACTTACGAGCTGAAAGGAAGTCTGCTGCGTCAACAACACCAGTACCGGCTGCTGCTACAGAAGTTGTGAACGAGTTAGAAGCTGCGAGAGCTTCCAAGCCGTCAAATGCTTCTGCGCCGCCTGAAGTACCGTTAAGAAGAGCATTGTCTACTGCGCGAGCGTGTGCACGTGCAACTGACTCAACAAGCATTGGCATCAAGTTAACAAGAACTTCTTCGTCAATGTTGTTGTCCATGAAAGTAGTCGAAATCAATCGAGTTGCTTTCAGGATTACTTGCTTAGCATTGTACTGAGCGTTAGTAACTTCTGGACGGTTTTCCAAGTTACCTGCTGTATCAGTGTTAGAACCCCAAGCTGCTGGACCCGCATCTGTCTGGATTGGCAGTACTTGAGTTTGTGAGTTAATTGTGATCTCACGGAACGCTTGAGCAAGACGAAGCTCGAGCATGATTTCCTTCTCAATTTGAGTAGAAACTTCTTGAGCAATATCACCAGCGTTAGCTGCGTAGTTGATACCTGCCTTTTCCATCAAGTTCTTAGAATAGCCAGTTTCCCAACCTTTTCCAGTCATGACGCCAAGAAGGTGTCCATACATGAAGTCCTTGCCCCACTTAGAAAGGTCACCAGAACCAGTACGGTCTGAGAATACACGCTTAGACTCACGCATAGCAGTGATTTCAGCATTCTTCTCTTCGAGGTCAGCTTTGTATTGAGCAATTACTTCCTCAATCTTAGCATCTTTTTCAGCGAGCTTAGACTCGACATCCTTCATCAAACGCTCAGCGCCTGACTCGATACCAGTTTTAATTACAGTCTCAACTTCTGCCTGCTTTGCGGCTTCAGCTTCGGCTGCTTCTTGCGCTGCTTTAGCTTCTGCTTCAGCGGCTGCTTTTTCTTCGGCTTGACGAATTGCAATCTTAGCAGCAGTCTCATCCGCTACCTTCTTAGCAAAAGCCTCAAGGTCGATTTCGGGAGTTTTTACTTCCGACATTGTCATCTCCTTTTGAACTGACTTTTCAGTTCCATCCGGTGCATCACTAGCTTCAAATGAATCTTCATCCTTAGCCAGAGACTGACCGGCTAGATCTACACTATTTTTGAAAGTTTTCTTGAATTCTTCGTACTCATCCATTGAGTCAAAAGATTTCGCCAGAGAGAAAGTGGCTGCTTGATTACAAGGTACCGATACTACCGATACTTCGAACAATTCAGCGTCCTTAATCTTTAATCCGTCGGTTTCCGTTAGGTAATCAGCATCCTTGACTCGGAAACCAACAGAAAAAGCTCCAAGAATGCCTTCTTTTACAAGCTGAGCCACATGATCGGGCGCAGATTTAGAAATTTTAGCCTTTAGTTCAAGACCGTTTTCAGTGACTTTAAGTCCTGTAGCGCGTCCGATAGGCTTGTTATAATCGTGATTGAAAAGAATAATAGGATTCTTTTCAAAATTGTTTAGACCACCCTTAGTCCATGCTTCTGCTGAAATAGTATCTCCAGCACGGTCGAAGTCTGCTGTGCTCGCCATTCCACAAATGTGAACACCGCCATCATCTTCGTCCAAAGCTTTAAAGGTAGAAGTAAGGTTAAAGATTTTTTCCATTAGTCTTCACTCTTTTCTTCTGCTTTGGCAGGCTTGCTCGGAGCAGCTTTTGGCTTCAGAGCAGGGGTTGGCTTTGGAGCTTCCATTAAGTCAGGATGCTTCAATTTTAAGGCGTGCAATAAATACTTCCATGCTTTAAAACTTCTTTTTACAGAAATTGCATGAAGGGCTTCTGCAGAGCCTACTTTAGCCATGTAGGTTTTATAATCAATATCTAAAGGTAGCTTGTGCTCCTTAAAATGTGCATAAGCAATATCTAAAACTTTTTGTTTTTGACGTACTGCCATTTACTCTTCTCCTTCTTCGACAGGCCTACCGCCTTCGTCTGGGTTTGCGGCACTTCCTGCAATGTTAGCAGGTACTCGCAAATCATCATATCCTTCTACTGATTCAAATCCAAGAGCTGCTCTAGCTTCGTTAGGAGAAATAATTCCCGTATTAACTAATGCAGAGTAGTACTGTGATTGATCTCGTAGCTCTGGCTGTAGAGCTGGAATATCAGTAATATCTTCCGATAATGCAAATCCAAAATACCTTTCAAGTGCAAAGTTCATTTTTCGAACAATTGGAAGAATTGTTTCAAGGTAATACATCCTCATATTCGGACGTAAATTCGCATTATTTCCAGAGTCCAACATAATAGGCGGAACCCCTAGGGCTTTCAGTACAATTTTTTCATTTTCTGCAATTGCACTTTGAAAGTCTAATTCTTTAAAGTTTACATTCGATATAGAATCTACTTCAATACCGCCATCAAGTATAAGAGGTCGTCGGCCCCCAGCATCTGGCTTGTACCGAGCTGACCAAGACTGTATCATTCTTTCTTTAATTTTTTCGGATAGTGTGTTCGGGGATTTTAGTACGAGCCCTGGAACAGCGCCGTTCTTAAAGAAATTATCTTGAAAGTCCCGCATACTTCTCATAAGTATCATTGTACGTAGTGCAGGCTTTAGGCGTGAAACGCCTCGATAAATAGAATAGAATGAGTTGTCTTTTATATGAATAATCTCACTTGGTTTGTAATTAATTATTTCGTTAAATGTAAACTTTTCAATATACTTTGTTTCATCTGCGTGAATAGTAACTTTGTTTGCTGGCAAATGATAAAGATGAACTCCATCAAAGTAAATAAAAATGTTTCCGTCAAGTAAATAATCAGTAACTAAATTACGTCGAAATGTGCTAATGTCTTGAAAAGGGTTAGGTTCTTTATTTAATAATAAGTCTACGCGTGAACGCTTAATTCCTTTTACAACACTAGACATTCCTTGAACTTGTCCACCTACAGAAATTGGTATCTCTGAAGTGTCATCAACAATCATATTCACACCTCGGTTTACAATTTCGAGGTCTTCGTATGCTCTCTCGTAGTTTACTACACGCTCTCGAGAGGGCTCTACTTTATGGTCATAGTAAGGTTGTGCCGGATTTAATTTTTCTTCCACCTCCGGCTTTCGTCCTATTATTCTATCATACCATGCCATGTTTGTCTCTTTGAATCTCTACCCAGCGCATTTGTTTCTTTGCAGTTACTAGGGCTGGATTTCTGCCATATAATCTATGCAGTTCCAAATGATGTTTATGGCAAAGTGTCACTGTGTGCTCGTACAGCTCCGCCCATTTATCTTCTATAAACTCGTCTCGCCAAATTACTATATACTCGTCCGTATAATGTGCCGGTCTCTCTTTTTGCTTTTCCTTTAACCATTCTCTTAGTAAAGGCGCTAGAGTGTAAAAGTGGTGAAAATCAAGTTCTGTGTCAGCGCCACAAATGTGGCATTCTGTACCTTTTTCATACTTTGATTTAGCTCGATCTCTTATGTATTTTACCGGATCTCTTTTCAGCTTTTTCATTTTGAATTATAGCCCTTGTAACATAAATTGTCAAACACTATTTTTTGTAGGTCTCTTTAAAACCCACTCTGACTTGTTTCAAACGAGTATAGTGCATATCGAAGAGCATCAGCCATATGCGATGCTCGATTGTGCTTTGGTTTTTCTTTTGCAAGATTCGGATTTGGGTCCCATTGATACTGGTCAAGACAAGATAATACTTCATCGCATCGCTGATCGACCATAAGTTTATCATTGTCAACAATTCCTGCAACTTGTGCAATTCCATCTAAAACTGACTTTTTAGCATTTACAGTAGAGATATCGTAATTTTGTGCGAAGTCAAATCGAGTTTGCTGAGCTGCGGAATCTATGTAAATGTAATCGATACTCCATTTGTCTGATAGTTCTCGAATTACAGCGGCATGTTGTTCGGTGGTCTTTTCAGCATCAAGATACTCATCTAATACATAGTACAACTCTTCTTCCCAATCATACGCTATAACAACAAATGCAGTTGGGTCACGATAACCAACGTCGAGACCAGCAAATACATCCATGCGACGAGTATCAAGCTCTTCATTATTCGCAATACACTTTTCGTGATTAAAGTTCCAAATTTGGCCTTCATAAGTGTTAAAGTCTGCTTCATATTCTTGACGAAACTCTGCATCGGACATAGACTTTTTAGCTTCATCAATATCCATTTGAGACATACGAGGATTGTCTTTATAAGTAGCTCGTATCGAGCACCACTCAGGAAACTCATCATTAAATCCTCTGTCAAAAAACTCCGCAAACCAGTTGTTCCTGCCCCGAGGGGTTGAAATAAAGATAGCTTTGGAGTTATCTTTGTCCAATGTAGGACGTAAAGCTACGTTGAACGCATCACGTCCGTCTGCCAACGCCGCCTCGTCAAATATAATTAAATCGTAACTACGACCCACACAGGAGTCAACTTGGTTTACAGAGCCCATTCGAACTGTTGAGCCGTTGCTTAATTCTATAACCTTATCTTTTGCATTATCTTTCGTTACCTCGAGGTCAAAGTGTTTAATAAGATTTCTTTGCAAATCGAAAGAAATCTGAGACAGCGAGTAATTTGGAGACATGATTAGGATGTTGGAACCGGGAACTAAAGACACTAGTTGCCCGATTATGTTTGCGATATATGTTTTGCCTTGTCTTCGCGATACTGCTGCACAAACAAAGCGATACTTAGGATTATTTATCGCATTTATAATTGCTACCTGAGAGGGTAATGGTGTAACGCCAAGTAAATCCAGGTAGGGACTTACGGCTAACTTAAGAAAGCGTGTCTCAGATTGTAAATTTAAAAGTTCGTCCGATATTACATCGGCTCGACTAATTTGTACAGCCATTGCTTAGTCCTGTTGTTGATCTTCAAGAGTTTCTTCATTTCGCTCTATCCAATCTTCGGCATCCGTGTTTTCATCGTCTTGAGTTGCTTGACGATAATAAATAATAATTTCTTTTTGCTGGCGTATGTATCTTCGAAGCTCTTGTAAATTGTACGCCATGTTTTCATAGTCTTGTGGAGTAAGCCCAAACAGTACGTAAGTTCCGTCTTGCATTTTCTCGAGCTTTTTAATCTGCTCTTCAAGGTTCTTTTCTGTAACTACGAAAAACTCTACGTCTTGCATATCAATTGCTTTTGGAAGCGGAGGTTGATATATTTCTAAAGTTTTGTATTCGGTTACTGTTTTAATAATTGGCTCAGGAGCCGGTAAAGGATCTCGCTGCGGAAGGTACGAACATCCTCCAAGTAATGAAATTAGTAAAACACTACTGAGAATCCGCATTTTCTACCTCCTGGCTTGCCTCTTCTATGGCACGAAATACTTCTTTTGTACCGTTGTTGATTCGTGGTTCAATCAGCCCTGGTTTTGCTCTTGCAAGTTTAGTAAGATTGTGGCGCTTGAAGATTGACAAGTAGTCGTCCATCTCTGCTTGCATTGCATTTGCTTTTTCTGTAAGTTCTCCTACAGCTTTTAGTTGAGCTTGTAGATTTTGTTCTGAACGCTCTCGTGCTGCTTTTTCAGACTCAAATGCAGTTTCTAATCTCATTGCATTTTCTTTGAGAGTTACTGCATTACTTTCTAATCTTGCAATTACGGCTTCTTTTTGACTTACTACAGTTGTATGGTACGCATACCCTGCACCTGCAAGTACAATAAATAAAGGTAACATCTTTAACATTGCAAACATTACTTCACCTTTTTAATTTGAAAATTAAAGGGTTCTTGCGTTTTTAACTCAAAAGGCTCTCCAGATGTGAGTTTCCCTTTTAGGTGTTTTGCTTCGCATTTATCTACCCATTTAAAATTATATTGTGTTTTCTTTGCGGGGTCAAACCAAATTGTTACTTCCCACTCGTGAAAAAGAAAACTAACAATCCAACGTGCCGGCCAGGAGACAATTTTCAATAAAATTCTCCCAACGCTTTTCAATTTCTTCTCGTTCTTTGTAAGTAGCATATAATGCTTCCTTTTGGCTATCCGGAGCTTGATGATATTCTATCCACTCTTCCGGAGTCATAAATTTCTTCTTTGGGTACGACACTCCGAGTTCAAAAGTGTAGTATAACTGTCCTGTTACTAAGTCTTCAGTAGCTTCGAGATTTGGTGCCATTGCTACACAGCCACTCAAAAATATGAGTGGCAGTAGTCGAATCACTTCTTGCTCGAGTACGCCTGCGTTCCGAAGAAGGCAGCGACGACTGCCGCTACTGAAACAAAGTATGTAGCAGCCATATCACCAAGTATTTTTGATGCTTGGTCTAATCCAATCCAGTCTGCAAGTACAACTGCAAATGGATAAAGAAGTAGTCCGAAAAGTGCAAACCAAGTCATGTTACGCTGAGCATCTCGCATTGCATCAAGGTCTTCAAGCTCTTTGCGCTTAAACTCCAAATACATCTGCTGCTCTTCTGGACTTACTTTTCCATCTCCGTTTGTATCTGCTGGATGGTACCCTGATTTTTCTATTTCTTCGCCCATTACTTTCTCCATTTAGCCACGGCAAGTTTAAGTGCCACGTCTTGAGGAAAATAAAACCAGTAGTACTTTTTGTGACCTAGTTTTGCCATCTCCTCCCAGCTAACAAACTTTTTAGTCCAGTTGTCTGCCCACATATTTCCAAAACGAAGTACTGCGTGCCCTCCTCCGTTTTTTGTAGTAACTCTACGTATTTGCGCTTTACCAGTAATTAAGTAAAGCCAAAATTTTAACATAGACTTACCACTAATTAAATATAGCAATGTAAGTGCATAATCTTCGCAGTCACCTACATAAGGATGGTCTTTCATGATTTGCCAATGCTCGCGTTTTGCGTACTGGTCAATATCATATTTATAAGCCCAGGTTGAGTTTAATTCTTCTAGCTCACGTTCAAACATTACCACTTCACCTTATCGGCCCAATAAGCTGCGCTCATTTTGCCCTTTGCAATATTCTTGCGATGTCGTGCTTTAAAAGATGCTCGTTTACGCTTCATTGCTTCTGATTCACCTTTCTTTGGCTTACCCGCTGTTTTTGCTCCTTGTTGCCCAAATCGAATCGTTTTGACTTTGTCACCTACCTTTGCTACGACGATGTGGGACTTCTTCGGGTGGCCGGGAGTACGTTTTGGTTTATTGTACCCCGATACTTTTGCTCGAGCTAATCGCGGATCACGCTTTTTACCTTTTCTTCTTGCCGCCACGTTTCATTCTCGCTTTCCGCTTGGTAAATGTTTTTACCATAGTCGGCTTGCCTCCAGGATTGCCTGCTGCTCTTTTACGACGAATAGCAGATCTTTTCTGTGCCTTTGTCATACGAGCAGCTTTGGAAGCTGGAACACATTTTGGATACTTACCTTTCTTAGAAGTTGTGCGTCCGCAAGGCATATACCCCCCGCCCTTTTTTGGGCGGGAGATATCTACCCATTTTTCTTTAAACCATTTGGTGAGTCCACCTTGAGGTTTAGCCATTTACTTACCCATGCGGTATTTACCGCCTTGAGCTTTGTAAGTTTTTACTAGCCACCCATTTGCGTAGGCAGAAGGATAAACTTTAAACTTACGCTTCGCTTGAGCTTTTACTCGTGCATACAACTTTTTATTTGTAGGCACTGGACGCTTTTTAGCAGCTTTACGCTTACTTCTTCTTCTTACCGCCACGCCGCTTTCTCATAAGTGCCATTTGTAGCGCTTTTGGCAACTTCTTTTGAGCTGCTGTTAAACCGCCCATAGACTTTTTCTTCTTACCGCCCTTTTTCTTTTTGCCTTTTTTACCGCCGTGTCCATAATGCCCTGGCATTAGTCTTCCTCTGCGATCAACTCTTCTTCATAGAGATCAAGATCGTCTTTGTCTTGGTCTGCTAAAGCCTCCTCAAGACTGTCGTACTCCCGAACTTCGGGCGTGGGTAAATCGGTGGGCATTTCAAGCCCCGCTGCTGCATATGCTTCTTCTTGTGTAGCATATTGCTGTTGAACTCCAGGTTTTTTCTGAAAAATCCAATAGCCGTTTGATTCAAATACTTTCATAACTATCTCCTAAGAAAAGGCAAACATAAGTAGCCCTATTACTAGTCCTATGTTAAAGCCTATAGAACATGCAAAAACAAAATCTTTAAAAAATCTACTCCTTTTTGGTTGAAATTCATACTCAATTGGTTGTCTCACTCACTAGCCCATGAGTAATGTTACAATTACTCCTGCGAGGAAAAGAATGATGCTTCCTCCTGCTACCATTATTCGGTTTTCAATACGCTTTAATCCGCTTTCGATATCCGTAAGTCGATTAAACGTAGTTTTCCAACGCTCCTCACATTGGGCCTCATGTTGAGCCATTTCTAACTCAATGTCGCGTACTCTCTCATTCAGCTCCATTTAGAAGTTTCTCCATCAGTTTACCATAGTTGCCTTGACCAAATGGAAGTGCTGCATCATTAATCTGAACGTTTGTTTGATTACGAATGTTAGTACTTTCGGCTTTTAGTAAATCTGCTTGCGCTTTTATTTCATCCATACGCATTTTATGCGCCATCTGTAATAAGTCTGCAAGGTCTTTTGAAGAGTATACGCCAGTTTCCTGAGCTTCTTCTAGTTTGCTTGCAATCATCTCATCGAGTACAGACGCAATGTTATTTTTGTTTCTGTACCCCATATCGAGATACACAGTATCAATATACTTTTTTACTTCTCGCTTGTTGAGCACTTCGACTACTTGGTTTTCAGGTACACCCATGAAATCGCACACAGCGCGAATGTTACCATATTGTAAATAACAATTAGCAACCTCGAGACCTTCCGGCGATATTGTAGTAATTTCTTTACCCATTTTGCAATTCTACTCCATACCACTTGCAAAGTCAAGGATTATTTTTGGTACCTTAGTCCGCTAACGGATTGTCCAAGGCTTTTTGTAGTTTTTCTTCGAGATCGTTTTCGAGTTTTTCCATATCGGCTTCTATGCGAGTCTCTACGTCTCGCATTGTATCTCTTACATCTTTTTCTGTTTCTCGAGTAAGATTCGACATTTCTCGAAGTCTTTCATCAATATCGCTCTGAATATCTTTTACTCGAGCACTTGTAGAATCTGTTACGCGCTCAATGCGAATAATGTCATCTTTGAGACCGTCTTTTATGTCACGAGTATACGCAATTGCTTCTTCAAGTTGAGTTTCAATTACAGAGTTACGAGCATCAATTGCTCCTACATCAATATTTGCTACTATTTCTCGCATATCCATGTAGTCTTTGTAGAACTCAAAACCTGCCCAGAGAGCACCCCCTAAAGTAGAAAGGGCAGTAAAGACTACTGCAGCCTTTCCGCCCTTAAATGTCATTCCCGCAAATTCAAACTCTGCCATTTATTTTTCATTTTCAAACTGCAGCGCGCGTAAGTTCGCTACCTCCTGTTTGAGCCGTTGCACTTCGAGTCTTTCTTTTTCTAGTGCAAGTTCATATAATGTATTGCAATTTATTCTCTCTTTTGGTTTATCAAGTGGTATTGTTATTCGAGCGTAAACACCAGTAGATCTTCCGCCCGTATTGTAATTCTGTAAAGCATAGTCTGGTTCGTCGATAAGTCCAAGAACACCAAACTCAAGATTTGTAGACGAACCAATTGCGTTGGAGCAATCTAAGTCTCCGTCACGAAATCTATCCGACTGAAAGCTTTGCGGCGATCCCGGTAGTTGTAGATTCACTGACTGCCCGAAAGCAACCGACGGAATCAACAATAATATGTAAAAGAGTCTCATACGAGGCCTCACTTAATCTTCGAACAAACTTTTGATGATATAATGCTTTTTTGTGCATTTCCTTTTTCTAAAAGTGACCTAGTACATATGTAGGTGGCCGATGTGTCACTCGGAAGAAAAATCTCAATATCTTTCCTGCCGAAGTGCTCCAATCTAAATGTTTTCTCTCTAGTTATGAAAGGGACATCTTTCCAGTCTTTGTCCGTCACTTCAATTTTATAATATTCTACATCTCCGCGAGCATTCCACATTTTCAAATTTACTTGCAGTACATCTGTCATGTAAGAAGTTTTTAACTCGGGGTACGTCGGTGTAAGTTCGTGGGCACTTGCGTACCCACTTACAAACAGGAGGAGTATTAAAAACTTCATTACAATGGAATACACTCCGCCTGAACAACTGCAGTATAAGTTCCTGCAGGGAATGACTTTGCAAATCCGTAGTCAGCGGTAGAAGAGATTTTAAACCAAGTACTTCCTGCAACACTCATGTTATACTCGTGAGCATTATCGTACTCTACTTTGTTTGTATCATAATCTGCCATGTTTGTGTCTGACATTTCAGATACTTCTACGTCTCCAGTCCAATTTACTACATCGTCAAGAACAGGTGAAGATGAGAAATCAATTGGATGCTCGATTACAGCTTTGTAATAGTCTGCGGCAAGTACATCGTAACGAATAATTGGCTGTACTCCACCATCCGTAGGTGCAGTAGTAAGCTGATAGGGATTCGGGTTACCATAGACTCCTGGGGTTTCTGAAATGATGATACATTTTGAATCAACATTACCCACAATTTCTGTTTGCGCGATTGCTGCTGACGCAAGAATTGATGATGCCATTGGCACGATTACTTTCAACATTACTTAGTCTCCTGTTGACTTGACTCGTATTGTGAGTCTACCATTTGCTGATGAAGTAATTGTTGTGCGAGATTACTTCGTCTTGCTCTTGGGTTATCTGGAATATCTCCGCCTTTTAACACAATTGTTTCGAGATATTGCTTTCCTTCCAGACTTCCATAATAATCATTTGAAAAAGTGCGAGAAGTAAGAGCTAAAGCCATTGCTTCTGCAACTGGATCTACGAGGGACGGGTTATTTCCATCACCCAGAAGGCTTTCAAGAGCATTGACGACTGCCCATTGCTCTCTTCGTCGTTGCCGCTCTTCTTCAGCTTCTTCCTCTTGTATTCGAGTTTTCCTCGCCATGTCTTCCTGGACCAATTCGTCCTGTAACGGGTCGTAAATTGGAATTTCGGGAACCTCGACTCGTTCTTCATAGCCGGGACAACTTGGGTCACTTTGAGGATCAAAACACGTATCGTACCTATACGAATAGATAACGGAAGCATCTTCTACTGTTCCTTCTCCATCAACTTCAATTGATCCTGGTCCCCAGAGTTCTGCTGTAAGATTTGGAAACGCGAACTTTCTTCTTATCGTGTTTCCGGGTAATCCTGTCCAGTCGTCTGCATTTCGAAAAATATATCCGGAACCGTCTGCGTATTCATTCTGTACCCATACAATCATATCCGTTTCAGGGTCTTTGACTGCTCGGTATGAGTACACTAATCCGTTCACTTCCAATCCGGCTTGTGACGGAAGTATATTGGTCATTACCCAATTTAATCCAAAAGCTGCGGCGTTATTTGTAGTACCGTAGATTTCTTCAGAGTAGGAGGGCTGCGATAGCAAGTAACACGCCGCCAGCGCCCATAAGTGTCTTTTGATCACTACTCAGTTCCTTCTTTTCGGCTTCTTTCGCCCTTGGCTCAGGATTCTCTGCTACTTCCCACGCCGCTTTTGCTTCTGCTCCGATTAATCCATCTTTCGGGCAGGGTGTTCCTGCATTCATCATTGCATCAAATACTCGCTGGTCCTGACACATGACTGATACCGCTGCAACTTTCATTCCCATATCGTACAAAGTTTTCGCGTTTTTCAGCATTTCGCAGTTATCGTCCGTAATCTGCGTGCCGGTTGATACACCGAGTATCTGAGTTTGCACCGCACCCGCTACGCCGAAAGTACACAGGTCGCTATTACTTGTGTTGATTGTCGGACTTATTGCCGATGCAGGAGGTGACTTTAAATCGGTCTCCTGCTTTGTTGTCACCGTACTTTCGGTAATAATTGGCTCTGGTGCATCTGAGTCTTGAGCCATAGCAGAAACCGAAACAAGTAGTCCTGCTAGTATTATATGAAACTTTTTCATAGAGTTAACTGCCTTGTTGGGTTTATATACTTCTCTGATTTTTCAATTATAGGTCAAAGGGGTTCGAATGTCAAGGTATATTTTTCTAACCTATAAACAGTGGAGCTGCTGGCCAAATTAAATCTTCAAGTCTACCACTTGAGGGCATGGTAGTGTTTGGAAAATTTCTAAGGTCTGTTCTATAAGCTTTTACAAGCTCTAAATCGTTTCCTGTAATTGTAGAATCTGGTAAGACTGCCCAATCAGATTTACCTAGTCTTAAATTTCTTTCTTCTCGTACTAAGTTTTTAAAGTCTTCTGCGTTCCAAGTCCAGGCGCCGCTTGTCCAGCTTGCAACTCTGTTTGGACGAGGGGTACGAGAAACCCAAGTAGTGCCGTTCCAGTAATGAGTATCCATCCACTCACCACGATTTTCTAACTCGTAGTAATAGTAACGAAGTGTCCAACCATTTAAGTCAGTACTTCCTTCGTCCGGGTTTGTTCCCTTTGCTGGACGAATAAGTTTTATATCGCCTTCGCTATCGTGATAAATTAAATAAGTTATTGTACTCATACT
>OBNU01000087.1_pt1 | contig 13028 bp, 13 predicted proteins | sample 1494211 | NCBI WGS metagenome assembly OBNU01 (sample SAMEA3275559, study PRJEB22092) | marine metagenome | biome: ENVO:01000252 "freshwater lake biome"; feature: ENVO:00002042 "surface water"; material: ENVO:00000021 "freshwater lake" | collected 2014-06-21T10:00:00+00 | depth 2 m | reverse complement strand
GATGAAGCCTTCGTAGATATCAAATAATCATGGCCACAATTGGCATCACCCTTGGGGAGCCGGCCGGTATTGGTCCCGATATCGTTCTCGCCGCGCTGCAGCAGCCGAGTCAACATCGCCGTGTCATTATTGGCTGCGCTGCTACCTTAACAGCGCGTGCAGAACAGTTGGGGCTTGCGTGCACACTGAGCCCCTATTCACCCACAGAATCGCCATCGGTCGGGTTTGAAATCATTGATTGCCCCTGCGAAGCATCTGTCGTACCGGGAATCCTCAATCGCGCCAACGCATCCGCTGTGATACAGAGCCTCACTCGAGCAGCCGATCTGTGCTTGAGCGGTGAACTCGACGCTGTCGTCACCGCACCCGTTCAGAAATCTGTGATTAACGACGCTGGGCTTCCCTTTAGCGGTCACACCGAATTTTTTGCCGCTCAAGCCGGCGTTGAAAAAGTCGTTATGATGCTGACCTCGGGTGATCTAAGAGTCGCTCTGGTCACTACTCACCTGCCCTTAGCTCGGGTCGCAGCGTCAATTACGACAGAGCAGGAAATGAGCACGATCACGATAGTCCATAGCGCCTTACAACAACAATTCGGAATTGCGAACCCTCGTTTAGCAGTGCTGGGACTCAACCCTCACGCCGGCGAAGGTGGGCATCTGGGCACTGAAGAGATCGAGATCATCTCACCCTGTCTCGATACGCTCCGAGCACAAGGTGTCTCAATTCTTGGACCCCTGCCTGCCGATACCGCCTTTCAAGATCAGATCCTCAACCAAGTCGACGCCGTGGTGGCGCAGTATCATGACCAGGGTTTACCGGTGCTCAAATATGCCGGTTTTGGCGAATCCGTTAATATCACACTGGGGCTTCCGTTTATCAGAACATCGGTGGATCACGGTACCGCCTTAACGTTGGCAGGAACCGGGGAAGCCTCGTCTGGCAGCTTCGTCGCTGCTTTCGACCTTGCCGCCCAACTCAGCGAGCTCTCTCAGCGAGCGTCAGCATGATCCCAATCAAACATAAAGCCCGCAAACGGTTCGGGCAGAACTTTCTACACGACGATCATATTATCGAAGCCATAGTAGCGATCATTAATCCGGGTGCGAACGACCATTTGGTCGAAATCGGGCCCGGCCAAGGAGCCCTCACCTCTGCTCTCGTTGCCAACTGCCAACGTCTAGACGCTATTGAACTCGATCGCGATTTACTCACGGTATTGTTGGCGAGCTTTTCAATTTACCCAGGCTTTCATCTGCATAACCAAGATGCTCTTAAAACGGATTATCAAGCGCTGTATCAAGGAAGGCCGCTGAGAGTGGTCGGTAATTTACCGTACAACATTTCGACGCCGCTCATTTTAAGACTGTTCGAGTTTGCGCCGATCATTCAAGACATGCATTTTATGCTGCAATCTGAAGTCGTTGATCGACTCACTGCAGTCCCGCATACCAAAGCTTGGGGTAGGCTCGGTATCTTAGCTCAGTACTTGTGCCGAGTTGAACGCGTTCTCGATGTACCACCGGAGGCTTTTGACCCCCCTCCCAAAGTGCAGTCAGCTGTGGTAAAACTGATACCTAAGCCGGTTGAGCAAATCGATAAGAGCCAACTTGAGCGCCTGCAGGTGCTCGTTAAGCAAGCCTTTTCACAGCGACGCAAAACCCTACGCAATACCTTGAAGGGTTGGGTAGATGACCGTGAACTCGAGCGATTTGGAATCGATCCTTCCAGTCGAGCAGAGACCATTAGTTTGGATCAGTGGATACAATTAAGCGATGGCATCGAACAATAGCGACCCAAGCCTCATCTCTGATCTCGATATTCGGGTCTCCGCAGTGCCCCGGTATTTGCCGGCACATTCATCGCCCGAGCACGAGCAATTCCGATTTGCCTACCGAATCCATATCGAGAATCGGAGCGATCAAACCGTCACTCTGCTAAGACGTTTTTGGAAGATTTGCGATGCCAACGGCAAAGTTGACGAAGTCGAGGGAGCAGGTGTTGTCGGTGAGACTCCCACCCTTAAACCGGGTGACTATTACGACTACAGTAGTGCCGCTAATTTCGAGACGCCCATTGGCTTTATGGAGGGCTATTACACTTTTCAAATCTTAGATCAGATGGGCGAGTTTCCAAATACCTGCACCGTGCCTATCCCCAGATTCACCCTCGCTAAACCCAATGCGCTCCACTAAGAGCTAATGGCTATTTATGTTGCCGGCGACCTGCAGGGTTGCCTCCGCCCCTTAACGGCAATGCTTGATAAAGTCGACTTTAACGTCGATTGTGATGAGCTTTGGTTAGTGGGTGATCTTGTCAACCGAGGTCCGAAAAGCCTAGCAACACTGCGCTTCCTATACCAGCGCCGCGACAATGTTCGCACCGTATTAGGTAATCATGATTTGCATTTGCTGGCCATCGCGTATGGCGCCCGAGACCACTCAAAAGCGGATACTTTGAACAAAATACTCAAAGCCCCAGATCGAGATATTCTGCTGGAGTGGCTCGCTGCTCAACCACTCCTATTTACCGAAGGGAATCACACAGTGGTGCACGCTGGCATAGCGCCAAGCTGGAGCCTTGAGCAGGCGCACGCCTATGCTTGCGAGATCGAAACTGCGATCCAAGGGCGAGATGCCGAGGTCTTCTTTCAGACCATGTACGGCAACGAGCCTAATTTGTTCAACGATGATCAAACGGGCATGACTCGTCTCCGTGCCATTACGAACGTCTTTACACGCATGCGATTTTGCACCGCCTCTGGTCGTCTCGATCTGGCCAGTAAGGGAGCTCTACCCTCTAATCCCAGTCTTCTGAATCCAACCACGGGCGACTACGAAACCGTCGCACCGTGGTACGAGCACCCACATCAATTAGCCCCAGAGCATAGAGTATTATTCGGGCATTGGGCCGCGCTAGAAGGCAAGACCTCGCGATCGCATGCCATCGCGCTTGACACTGGATGTATCTGGGATGGTGCAATGACTTTGTATGATCTGACTCGCGATCGCTTTCATCGCTGTCCCTGTAAAAATGGCAAGGTCGCGCGCTAGAGCTCTGCGCTTTTTCAGCCTACACTGCGCGTATGGATATTTTCTTAGTCGGCGGTGCCGTGCGCGATTCGCTGCTCGGCATCCCTATCACAGAACGAGACTGGGTGGTGGTCGGCGCTTCTGCGGATCAGATGCGTGCACTTGGGTACACCCAAGTCGGCCAAGATTTCCCGGTATTTTTGCACCCTCAAACAAAAGAGGAGTACGCCCTCGCTCGGACCGAACGCAAGCGTGGGTCAGGTCATCATGGCTTTGAATGCCGGTTCGACCTAAGCGTCACGCTGGAACAAGACCTCGCCAGACGGGATCTCACCATCAATGCGATAGCACAAGATCCTGACGGTCAGCTCATTGATCCTTATGGCGGTCAGCGTGATCTGAACGCCCGCGTCTTGCGACACGTCACCGATGCCTTTAGCGAAGACCCTCTGCGTGTGTTAAGAGTAGCGCGCTTTGCCGCGAAACTGCGGCCCTACGACTTCACTCTTGATCCAAGCACTCTCGCTCTCATGCGCGCTATTGTTGCCGCAGGTGAGCTCAGTACGCTGCCACCCGAACGCCTGTGGAGAGAGTGTGAAAAGGCCTTCAAAACAGAGGCACCGGGTGTGTTCTGGCAGAGCCTGTCCGAATGCGATGCCATATCAGCACTCACTGACGGAGTCATTAGTGTGGCTTGGCTGGCACCTCTTGAGGGGCTCACGCAGCTGACTGACGATTATCGGCAGCGGGTTTGCGTGTGGCTCGCTGAACTGGAGCTCGGCACCGAACAGCAAACCCTGTTAGCCCGAACTTTTGGCATCCCGATCACTCTAACGCATCGAGCTGCCACTTTGCGTCAAGTACCCCAACTCGGTCGTCATCCAGCTGACCTGAGCGCCAGCGAAGTCTTCCGCACCATCGATCACTGCCGTGGTTTTCGCCAAGGCGATGATTTCCAATTATTGGTGCAGGCTGCCACTGTGCAAGCTCAACTGCAGGGCATTATTCAGACACAACGCAACCAGCAAGCGTGGCTCACCGCCGCTGAATGTGCCAAGGGCATTAACCGCGACGCCGTGCCGTCAGAGCTGACCGGGCCAGCCTTGGGTGACGCGATTCGATTGGCACGCATTGCAGTGATTGATCAGTGGTTAGCCTCATCCGAAAATGACGCTGGGAGCAGTGCACCGCGGTAAACGAAAGCCACTTTGTGCAGTGGTTGTTTGGCCTGATCAAATCTTTCCCACAGCTCTCCTATGGTGATATCAGTATTGGGGAGCGCTAGACCAGGCGCTAGCTCAGAGAGGGGCTTCAATACGAACGCGTTGTAGTGAATTTCCGGGCGCGGCAGCTCAACGAAGCCGAAATGGCCAACGCAATCTGCGTACAACAAGATATCAATGTCTAATCGCCGGCTACTGTTTCGCGTTGGCTGCTCGGGCCGACCAAAGCGGAACTCTATTTCGCGCAAGCTCTGGTGCAGTGCCTCTAAAGTCAGCCGTGTCTCTAGCGCCACCACCAAATTTAAAAACGGAGCGCCCACGAATCCAACACTGTCGGACTGGTACACGGACGAGGTATGAAAATTGGGCTCGACCGCTTGCAGGGCATCGAGCCCTGCCTGTATCGATGCAACGGGATCAATATTGCTACCAAAACCTAAATAGACCCTCATGCACGAGTTCGCGTGATTTTCACGCCCACATAATCGGCGTTAGCGACCGCGCCCGGCTTTTTAACCGTCACGGAAACGCGCTCAAGATTGAAGTCTTGCAGTAATCCAGACGCGATATGCTGCGCCACCGACTCTATGAGCTGGAAATTAGCAGGCTTTAGCTCGGCGGCAATCCATTCAGACACCGCAGAGTAATCGAGACAATCGCGGACATCGTCAGAATTGGCCGCGGTAGACAGATCAAATGCCAGCGCTAAGTCAATGACCAGCTCCTGAATGATCTCACGCTCCCAAGCGTGAACACCAATGCGTGTGGGAATCACCAACCCTTTAATCAACACACGGTCGGAGGTCATCAGACCAAACCCTCCAATTCATCGAGCGGCCAGCGTGGACGCAATGCGATTTGCGCCTTGTCGTGCTGACCCGCCAACAGGCGCTGTGCGCCAGCGTAGGCAATCATAGCGCCATTATCGGTGCAGTAAGCGGCCGCGGGGTAGAATACTCTTGCTCCCTCAGAGGCGAGGGCCGGGCCTAATGAAGCTCGCAAGCGTGCATTAGCGCTTACGCCACCCGCCATGACCAGTGTTTTAAGGCCGGTCTGCTGAATAGCTCGCGCGCATTTTATTGCCAAAGTGTCGACCACAGCGTCTTCAAAAGCACGCGCAATATCACAGCAATCTTGCTCCGTAGCAGCCTCGATACCGCCAAGACTCTTGAGCGTCGTTAGGGTGTATGTCTTCAGCCCACTGAAACTGAAATCGAGTCCCGGTTTACCGACCATAGGCCTGGGGAAATCAAATCGACTCGGATCACCACGCTCGGCTAAACGAGCGACATGAGGCCCGCCGGGGTAGGGCAAATGCAACATTTTTGCGACTTTATCAAAGGCTTCCCCGGCAGCGTCATCGAGCGATTCTCCCATCAGTTGGTAGTCTCCTATCGCGCCGACTTTCACCAGCTGAGTATGACCACCAGACACCAGAAGAGCGATAAACGGGAAAGTGGGAGCTTCGGGTGACAGCATCGGAGCCAGCAAATGACCCTCCATATGATGCACACCCAGCGCCGGAATACCCAAGGAGTCGGCCAAAGATCGGCCAATCAAAGAGCCGACCATGAGCGCTCCGATTAATCCCGGACCTGCGGTGTAAGCGACGCCATCAAGATCAGAGAGCGATAAACGTGCTTGCTTTAAGACGGCATCAATAAGCGGCAGGGTTTTACGAACATGGTCACGCGAGGCAAGCTCTGGCACCACACCCCCGTAAATCGCGTGACTCTCAACCTGGCTGTAGAGCGCCTCGGCCAGCAGCCCCTGCTCGGTGTCGAAAACTGCAATCCCCGTTTCATCACAGGATGTTTCTATTCCTAATACCCGCATGCTACACCCGTTATTGACTCGGGCGTCATGGTAAAACAGCTAGCTGTCCGCGGCTAGCAGAAAGCTTTGCAATCGAACACAATCCGCTATAGAATTCGCGCCCGTAATTCATTTTTGGGTCGATCTCCGGGCCTTTAACAGCACAGGTACAAAGAATGCCATCAGTAAAAATGAAAGAAAACGAGCCCTTTGACGTCGCTCTGCGTCGTTTCAAGCGCTCTTGTGAGAAAGCCGGTGTCTTAGCGGAAGTGCGCAAGCGCGAGCACTACGAGAAGCCAACCACACTTCGCAAGCGCGCAGCAGCAGCAGCCGTTAAGCGCCACCTCAAAAAAATGTCACGCGACACTCGCAAACGCACGCGTTTGTATTAAGGGCCGAGCACTCTATGCCGACTCTGGTAGACACTATCAAAGCCTCTGTTAAAGAGGCGATGAGAGCGAAAGACAAACAACGACTCGGCACCCTCAGGCTTATTCAAGCTGAATTCAAACGCATCGAGGTCGATGAACGTATCGACATCGACGATGCTCGCGCCATTGCGATAATGGACAAAATGCTGAAACAGCGTCGAGATTCTGCCGAGCAGTACCAAAATGCCGGACGCGATGAACTGGCCGAACAAGAACTCTCGGAAATCGCCGTCATTGGTGAATTCTTACCCGAACCGCTCTCAGTCGATGCGATTGACGAACTCATTAAAGTGGCAATCGAGTCCAGTGGCGCGAGTGGCATGCAGGCAATGGGTACTGTAATGGCAGCGATCCGACCACAGGTTCAGGGCAGAGCCGATATGGCGGAAGTCTCGAAACAAGTGAAAATGCTGCTAAGCTAGCCAAATCAGGCGTTTCGGACTACCCTCAAACGACAAAACAGTGCAGTGTGACACCACTTGGTGAGTTATGGCTGGACGAATCCCACAATCTTTTATCGATACTCTACTAGACCGCACCGATGTGGTCGAAGTGGTCGATAAGCGTATCAAGCTCAAAAAAACCGGTAAAAACTATTCAGCCCGCTGTCCCTTTCACGACGAGAAGACGCCCTCGTTTAGCGTCAATCCAGACAAACAGTTTTACTATTGCTTTGGTTGCGGTGCTGGCGGTAACGCGATCGGCTTTGTCATGGATTACGACAACATCGATTTCGTCCAAGCCGTCGAAAATCTAGCGCTGTCGGCGGGCCTTGAAGTCCCGCGTGAAGATAACCCGCAGTACAATGCAAAAAAAGACCAATCAGCACCACTCTTCACCGCATTGCAGCAGGCGAACCAATTGTATCAAGCGGCACTCCGGCAAGATCGCGACTCGAATAGAGCTGTGGCCTATCTGAAAGGTCGAGGGGTGAGCGGCCAAGTTGCCAAGCATTATCAAATCGGGTTCGCACCGCCCGGCTGGCAGTACCTACTAGAACAACTGGGGGAAACCAACAAAGCACACCTGATAAACAGCGGCATGGCCATCGAGAACGACGCCGGACGCGTTTATGATCGATTCCGCGATCGCATTATGTTTCCGATCCGAGATCAGCGAGGCCGCGTTGTCGCCTTCGGAGGGCGAGTTCTAGGAGACGGGAAACCGAAGTATTTAAACTCTCCTGAGACACCCGTCTTTTCTAAAACGCGTGAACTCTATGGCCTCTACGAAGCCAAGCAAAGTCGCAAACCCATTGACCGATTCGTGGTGGTCGAGGGGTACATGGACGTCATCGCGCTAGCGCAACATGATATTCACTACGCCGTTGCCACACTGGGAACCGCGACCTCTGAACATCACCTGTCGCGACTGTTTCGCTTAGTCAACGAAATTATTTTTTGCTTTGATGGTGACAAGGCTGGGCGATCCGCTGCCGAGCGCGCACTGCTTACCGTCTTACCCATGCTCGAAGATGGCAAGCAAGCGCGCTTTCTGTTTTTAGATGAAGGGCAAGATCCAGATTCTCTGGTACGCCAAGTCGGTAAGCAAGTGTTTGAGACTCTGCTCAAAGATGCGCGTCCGGTGGAGCGATTTTTGTTCGATCTTGCTGCAGACAAACTTGATGTTCTATCGCTAGAGGGTAAAGCTACCCTCTCTAAGCGAGCACTCCCGCTCATTCAGCAACTTCCAAAAGGCGTATTTAGACAGTTAATGCTGCAGGCTTTGGCCGATAAAACAGGGGTTGATCGTCAAACTCTCGAGGCGCTTGCAGAGAGCCGACAGCCAAAGCCTAAGCCCATCCTTGCACCCGAACCTTCCCAGCAGCCATCTCGGCAGCGCGTCGATACGGCCAGTGCAAATGATCGAGGCATGGCGAAGCTGTCGTCCACGCTGATATCGCTACTTCTGCAACGGCCTGATATCGCCGCCAAGGCTCGAGTTGAAGACATTGCAGTCCTGTACGATGCGGGTGATACCTTGCTTGGAGATTTACTCTCTCTGTTACACAAACAACCCAATGCGAACACCGCCATGCTGCTCGGGCACTGGTACGGCACGCCAGAGGGCGAAATTCTAGCTCGGTTGGCAGGCGAGGAGTCCATCATTCCTCACGATGGCATTCCTGCACAGTTCGAAGATTGTTTGTACCGTCTCACCCGCACCCCCAAAGTTAAGGTGCTGCAAGAACGCATCAATGAGCTCAGTCATCGCACCATGGCAGAATTAGCGGACGAGCAAAAACGCGAACTGATGGAACTATTGCAAGAAAAGCGTGCCTTAGAGCTAAGACCAACTCACTCATAAACAAAATTGTTCCGATATGCATCCAGTTGTGGTCGCAACGCGTTGAACTGGTTATAATATTGGGCTTATTTTTAGATTTTCAAAGGCCAACGCTTCATGACCGAACCAGTCAAGCAACAGTCTCGCTTGAAAAGCCTTATTGCGAAAGGTAAAGAGCAGGGATACCTGACCTATGCAGAGGTAAACGATCACCTGCCCGAAGATATCTCAGACCCAGATCAGGTTGAAGATATTATTCAAATGATCAATGACATGGGTATTCAGGTATTCGAAGAAGCACCTGACGCCGATGAACTGTTAATGGCCGAGGGTGATGGGTCCGCCGATGACATCGCCGCAGCGGAAGCTGCAGCTGCCCTTGCCGCTGTAGAAACCGAGGCGGGGCGAACCACCGATCCCGTGCGGATGTATATGCGCGAGATGGGTACTGTCGAGCTGCTCACCCGCGAAGGCGAGATCGTGATCGCCAAACGAATCGAAGAAGGTATCCGCGAATTAATGGCGGCACTGGCCCACTACCCAGACTCCGTAGCCACGATTTTAGCAGAGTACGACGCTGTCTCTCGCGAAGAGCGCCGCCTCAGTGACATCATGGTGGGTTACTTGGATCCCGCCGACAACGTACCAACTGCAGCGGAAGTTGCTGCAGCCAACGAGGCAGCTGGTGCAGACGATGAAGAATCTGAGTCGGGGCCAGATCCCGTGGAAGCCGAAAAACGCTTCAAAGAGCTCCGCAAGCAGTGGGTTAAGACCGAAAAAGTCCTGACCGAGAAAGGGCGCCAGAACAAAGTCGCGCTCAAAGAACTCGACAAGCTGGGCGAGTTTTTCAAGTACTTCAAGCTCACACCACGTGTCTTCGATCCACTGATCGAAAAAGCCCGCGACGCATTGCGCGAAATTCGAATTCAAGAACGAGAAATCATGACGATAACGGTGCGTCACTGCAAAGTGCCACGCAAAGAGTTCATCGACAGCTTTGTAGGGTACGAAACCGATATCTTGTGGCTTGATCGATTGATCAAATCCGAGCCTGGATGTGCCGAGAAGTTAAGCCTCGAAGGCGACACTCTGCTCCGATTACAGCGTCGCATTATTGCGGTTGAAGAAAAAACCGGACTGACCGTTAGCGAGATCAAAGACATCAATCGCCGAATGTCGATGGGCGAGGCTCGAGCACGACGCGCTAAAAAAGAGATGGTTGAAGCCAACTTGCGCCTGGTGATCTCGATCGCCAAGAAGTACACCAACCGTGGACTGCAATTCTTAGACCTGATCCAAGAAGGTAACATAGGCCTGATGAAAGCGGTCGATAAGTTTGAGTACCGACGGGGTTACAAATTCTCGACTTATGCGACTTGGTGGATTCGTCAGGCGATCACTCGCTCTATTGCTGACCAAGCACGCACCATCCGAATTCCGGTTCATATGATCGAGACGATCAATAAACTCAACCGAATTTCGCGACAAATGTTGCAAGAAATGGGACGCGAACCAACGCCTGAAGAACTCGGCGAGCGAATGGATATGCCTGAAGATAAAGTGCGTAAGGTATTGAAAATTGCTAAAGAACCCATCTCTATGGAGACTCCGATTGGCGACGATGAAGATTCGCATTTGGGTGATTTTATTGAGGACATCAGTATTGCGTCTCCGATCGATTCAGCCACTGGACAGGGTCTGCAAGAAGCGACCACCGATGTATTGGCAGGCCTGACAGCGCGAGAAGCGAAAGTCCTTAGAATGCGTTTTGGTATCGATATGAATACCGACCATACGCTCGAAGAGGTCGGCAAACAGTTCGATGTCACTCGAGAGCGAATTCGGCAGATTGAAGCGAAGGCCCTCCGCAAGCTGCGTCATCCGACTCGAAGTGATTACCTGCGTAGTTTCTTAGACGATTAATAGCACGTATAATCGCGGTTTTTTGGCCCTATAGCTCAGTTGGTTAGAGCGCTCGACTCATAATCGATCGGTCCCTGGTTCGAGTCCAGGTGGGGCCACCACTCACTTCACCGCTGCTTGCGGCTTGGTACCAAACCACGTGAGCAGACAGCCTCTCACTGAAGTACCCAACCTATTCTCAGCCATCAAGATCAATCGTCAACCGAACAGACGCGCTCCTAGCGCCCCCCGGAGATCCCGGGAAATACTCGAAGCGGTCGTTGGTTAAGTTATCGATCAATACCGAGACGCGAGCTCTACTAGACCAGATGTAATCCACAGATACCGAGGTAAAGTACGCCTCTGCCGACGATTGCCGCAAGGGATTCGATGCGTGCTTTCGATATTCGCTGTCGAGAAACAGCGCCACAGCATCCGTGATTTGCCAAACCAAGGCTACGTTCGCCCGCTGTTTCGCGTAATTCAGCGCGTAGTAGCTGGCATTCACTGCGGCCGCACCATAGTCGGCTTGCTTATCGATCACCGATCCACCCACTGACCAAGACAGCGCCCTTGTCTCACCGGAGATACGCCACTGCAAACCCATCACATCAAGATCCACTGGGTTCGCCTGCCTTTGGGTAGGACGCAGGATGCTGTAGGTCCAGTCAACCAAATCTCGATCGTTACGGAGGTAAGCAGCGACCTCTAACTTGGCTCGCTCGGCTTGGTAAGCCAAGTCAAGGTTAAGTTGCTGAGAGACCTCTCTTCCCAGATCTGAGTTCCCCCCAAACAAGCCATTGGGCCGCGATCTTAAAGCGGTATAACCCGGCACTTGACTGGTCTGTGTGTAATCAATGCCGAGGGTGAGTGGTCGATCCGATGCTGCCCAAAGAACAGAGACAAGCGGGCCCAGCTGGCTCGAATCGCGATTGGTGTCGGCATAGCTTAAGCCAGTTTTAAAGGTGACCTGCTCACGCCCAATCGCGGCCAACCAAACTGGTGCGACCGAGAGTGACAAATAATCGCGTGACGTGAAATCGCCTTCGGTTAAATCGGTGGAGCTGACCAGTTCATCGCTGTGCCACTGCCCTGTGTATTCAATGCGGTTGCCCGATAAATTCGTGGCGAGCTGACCACCAATACCCCAGACACGAGTGACATGATCAAAAGCCCCAGGACCACCGCGCTCGACAGTGGAGCGATCAAAATCGTAATCATTGACCAACTCCCGAGCATAAGCGCTCACCTCATAGTTCGTTGCACCATTAACCGCTCGGTGATTGGCGAGCACGAGCGACGTTTTGGTGTGATCGGTTTCCGCCAGCGTCGCAAAACCCGTATAGGCGCCAGGCCAGCCAAAGAACTTATCTTGATAAGCGAGCAAAAGATCCGACTGGTGCGAGTCGGATCGATGCTGTACCGCCAGGTTATATCGCTCCATATCATGGTCGCCATTGGTGACCGTGCCGTCGCTAGACGATCGAGCCGCCGCCAAGGCTATCGCCATTGAATCAGTAGCAGTCAGTGCTCGCGTCCGGGCAATGCCGAGGCTCTGCAAGGACATCGCATTTTCGCCAACCCCCAAAGTCAGGGTCGAAAAAGCCTCGATCGGCAATAACGCGTATTGCACAGAGCCCGCGGTCGCATTCATAGAAGCACTACCGTGCGCGCTTCCAACTCGAATAGACGGACGACTCAACAGATCGGGATCAATTGGCAGCTCTAACGCGTAGTGCCCAGTTTGCGGGTCCATAATGGTCATCGCGCCCACAGTAACTGCGGTATTTTCAAATGTTCCGCCTCGAATCAAAATATCAGCTTGCGACTCTGCTGCCCCTCGCGCTTGAATATCAGTCTCTGGATCGAATCTGAGTGCCGTAGCGATAGTCGACGCGCTTGCCGATGGATGCTGGTTCGCGACCCGCGCGGCTATCACGCTGACTTCCTCTAGAACCGGCGTATCAGCCCAGCTGGGCGAGCCACAAAGAGGCAAACCAATTGCCGCCAACCAAACCCTGAACGTGATACGTTGCATGAGAGATCCTTTCATCTGAGACGCGTTTTAACATCGCCATTTAAGCTTTCATCGCTTGACGCAGGAGTCTATCGAAAGGCATTGTTAATGTAAATTTAAGAATAAGGTTAACGATTACTGCTCAGCCAAAAGCCGGCGCGAGTGGCGCGCCAAAGATTGAGAGCACCGCGTCACAAGCGATCGACTTGCCCGTCGTTATGCGATGACCGTGGACCACTGATCTCGGCATTTCGGCATTTCGGCATTTCGGCATCTCGGCATCTCGGCATCTCGGCATCTCGGCATCTCGGCATCTCGGCAT
>OBNU01000086.1_pt1 | contig 13077 bp, 12 predicted proteins | sample 1494211 | NCBI WGS metagenome assembly OBNU01 (sample SAMEA3275559, study PRJEB22092) | marine metagenome | biome: ENVO:01000252 "freshwater lake biome"; feature: ENVO:00002042 "surface water"; material: ENVO:00000021 "freshwater lake" | collected 2014-06-21T10:00:00+00 | depth 2 m | reverse complement strand
GCAGTTACCGTGCATAATGGCGTGCTTCAACCGATAGGACATGCATTTTGATAGAAGCGACAGATCAACACGCTGAGTTTAACCCAAAAGGTAGTGTTGTAGCGCTTGTGACGCCGATGGCGACAAATGGCGACATCGACTGGCATGCTCTCGAAGGATTGCTCGAGTGGCATCTTGAGCAGGGTACCGCGGCGATTGGTGCGGTTGGTACCACCGGCGAGAGTGCTACGCTCACAGTGCCAGAGCACTGCGAAATGATCGAGTTCTGCGCTCGTTGGTCAAATGGACGCATTCCCATACTGGCTGGCACAGGTGCTAACTCAACCAGAGAAGCGATAGAATTGTCGCTCGCGGCGGAGGCGGCTGGAGCCGATGCTTGCTTATCGGTGACGCCGTATTACAACAAACCCAACCAGGCTGGTCTTATTGCGCATTTTACGGCGATCGCTGATGTGGTCACGATTCCACAAGTGCTCTATAACGTGCCGGGACGCACCAGTGTTGATTTGACCAACGAGTCAGCGCTAGCGCTCCTGCAGCATCCCCGCATTGTCGCGATCAAAGATGCGACAGGTGATGTCAAGCGCGGGATTGATTTGATTGCCAAGGTAAGTCCGGGTGTTGCTGTCTACTCGGGCGACGATCCAACCGCGCATACACTTATTCTGAATGGTGGACGCGGCAATATTTCCGTTACCGCGAATGTGGCGCCCAAAGCGGTAGCTCGTCTGTGTCAAGCAGCTCTTGAGCGCGATCACAAATGCGTCGAGGCCCTAGTATCGAGTTTGGCTGAATTGAACCGAGTCTTGTTTCTGGAGTCGAACCCAATCCCCGTAAAGTGGGCACTGTGCCATCTCAGTAAGATTGAGGCCGGCATTCGTTTGCCATTGACGCCTCTGAGTCAAAAATATCAAGGCGAGGTAGTAGCCGCGCTAGAGGCCTGCAAGGAGTTGTTGTGATAAGAGTTGTGTCAAAAATTGCCACCGTTAGTGCTTGTCTGAGTCTGGCTGGATGCGGGTATCTGTTTGGTGATCAGGGTTTGTTTCCGAGTCAGAACGATAGCTATAAGAAGGCCGATGAACAGCCACTCTTGGTGCTTCCAGAGGGGGTCGTGTCGGATCATGTCGATGAAGTCTATGCCATTCCCGACATTGACAACGCCTATGTATCCCCGGGTAAATTCGAAGCGCCTCGCCCCGAACCCTTATTAGCAGCTGCGGCGGCAGATGCGGTCAGAATACAAAAGCTCGGGGATGAAACATGGGCGCTCGTGAATGTTGCGCCGGGCCAGCTTTGGCCGCAAATCAGGAGTTTTTTGGCCTCTGCTAATTGGCCGGTTGCGTTTGTCGATCCGCGGACAGGACTCATTGATACAGCCTATTTACCGCTCAAAGAAGATGATCGTGAGGCACGGTTTCGCTTTCGCGTTGAACGAGGGGTGCAAAGAGGCACGAGTGAGCTTCATGTGACCCACATGTATCAAGTGCCAGAAGACGAATGGCCTGCTGTGTCTGATGACTTTGAGATAGAAAGCGATGTGTTAAAGAGTGTCGCCCAGTTCATTGCGAATAGCACTGAGGAAGCTTCGGTCTCGATGATTGCTGATCGATCTATCAGCTCTGGGGGCAAACTCAGAGTGGTAGAAGTATCGGTTAATGAAGCCTATCTTGAGGTCGAGCTGCCGTTTGATCGAGCTTGGGCGTCTGTCCAAATCGGTATTGAAAACTCTGGTTTTGCGATCGATGATTTAAATCGAAGCGAAGGTATTTTTTACGTGACTTACCAGGGAGAACCAGAGGAAGAGGGCGGAAGCTGGTTTGGCTGGCTGTTTAGCGATGATGATAACCCTTTGATTGGTCGGGTTTTTACGGTTCAGGTGGCGAGCGTCGATGGTGGGGTCCAAAGAGTTTCTCTTGATCCGGCCACTCCGGAAGCGATACCTGAGAGAGGCCAACCCATGCTGTTGTCGATTCTGAAAGGTAATATTAATTAACCAGACCCCACCGATTCTTTGGAGTTTTTTTGGAACTGGCGTCATTAGGCAGTGGTAGCAAAGGTAACGGCACCATTATTCGCAGTGGTTCGAGCTGCGTCTTAATCGACTGCGGTTTTTCTTTAAGAGAAACCGAGCGAAGATTGGCGCTTCGCGGATTGTCAGGAGCCGATCTCTCCGCCATTCTTGTCACTCATGAGCACGCTGATCATGCCTCGGGGGTGGGATCGCTGTCTCGTCGGTTTCGAATCCCGGTCTATATGAGTCATGGGACTCTTCTGACAGAGCGGTGCAGCGATGTCTATCGCGCCCTTTGTTTTGATTCAGACGACACCTTTGATATCGGTGACCTCAGTGTAAGATCGGTGATGGTACCCCATGATGCGCGGCAGCCGTGCCAATACGTTCTTGAGAGTGATGGTCTTCGGGTCGGCATTCTAACCGATATTGGCTCGATTACCCCCCATGTGGTTGCGGCTTATCAGGGCTGTGATCATTTGGTCCTTGAGTTTAATCATGATGTCGAGTTACTGATGTCAGGTCCGTATCCGCCGAGCTTGAAGCAAAGGGTAGCCAGTGACCTAGGGCACCTGAATAATCAACAGTCCGCCGATTTTTTGAAACAAGTGGATTCAGATCAGTTACGGTCGGTCGTGATTGCACATGTCAGCGAACAAAATAATAGTGCGGACCGCATTGAGCGTGCGTTGGTAGAGACATTGGGCCACACCTTCGATAAGCATTGTTACGCAACTCAAAGTGAGGGTTTTGATTGGATTAGTCTGACGGATGATCAGCTTTGTCCCAGCCTTCGGGCGGTGAACGCTTAAATCGTCGGTTGCTCCACAACCAATCTTGTGGCTGAGCGTATATCGCTTGTTCAACTAAAGTCCGGTAGCGCTCGGTGATGGGGTTTCCGTCCACTTTTCGCGGTATGGGTTGTGATGCTAACTCCGAGAAAGTAACTTCGTAGTAGCCACGGCGAACCCGTCGGCAAGAGGCAAACAACAGGGGCGTATTGGTGGCTCGAGCCAGGGTTTCTGGGCCAGTGTAGAACCCCGTGACTGTGTTCAGAAACGGTAGCCAAAGAGCTCGTTCCGATCCACTAGGTGCCTGATCGGCGACCATGGAAATGAGTCGGTACCGCTTGCGGTGGCGCATGATGTTGCGCGCTGCGTCGAACATCTTAATAGAGCTACCACCGAATCGATTGCGTAGGGCTTGTATAAAACGCTCACTCGCTTCGCTATGGAGAGGTTTGTACACCGGATCGATAATAGTATCAAAGTGCAGTGCTACACCGTGTAGCATCCATTCCCAGTTACCCATATGCAGTGTTGTGATGATGACTGATTGAGAGCGGTCTTGAGTTGCTTGATCCAGAAGTTCGCGGTTGACAATGGTGACCCTCTCTTTAAATTCCCGAGCCGGCATGTCGAGCGCTTTCACAGTCTCGAATGCGGTATCTACGAAACCTCGATAGAACGCTTTGTTGATGTCATGTCGTTCGGCAGGCGTCATATCCGGGAAAGCTTGCTCTAAGTTCCTTGTAACTGTGGCGCGTCGATAGCGAACGAGATAGAACAGAATGGGCCAGACGACTGAACTCATGGCATGCAGAATTGCCAGAGGTAACTTGGATGTCATCCGATAGATCGAAGGAACGCGAGTAAGATCGATGTGTTCTTGAGGGAAAGAGGACATGGTGGTTTATCTGATGATCCAATCGGCATTGTAAAAGGGTACGGCGCGATATGCTACTGCATGCGCCCCACTCGGTGTCGTCGTTGTGGGCGGTGAGAAAAGCGGATACTCTTTAGCCTCAAGTAAAAGTAGAGTCGTTATGTCCAGTGTTTCCTCCGGATCTCTGAGTTTAGCTGCACGCAAAAATCTGATGAAGTTATATGTACGCTAGAGAGGATTTTGAATATCAGCTCGGCTATGAGCTACCCGATGTCTGACCGAGAGATCGTTGCTCCTCGTGTCGAGGTGGTGGCTGCCGCTGAATCTTACCGGGATCGCGCTGCTCAGCTTGCCCAGTCGCTTGCTGGCGAGCCTGGGGAAATTCGATCGCCGCGCCAGTACAGGTTGGTCGTTGATTCACAGTTATCGATTGTCGAGACCGATGGGCGTCGATCTACCACGGTCGTCATTGATTTTGACTCCGCTGCTTTAAGACGACGAGTCAAGGCTGGCACAACGGATTTGTTGGTGCGGGCCTGTGGCCTTCATAAGCAGAGCCACTCTGTGACATCGGTGATCGATGCCACCGCTGGTTTAGGGGTAGATACATGGATACTCGCAGCGCAAGGGGTCGAAGTCCTCGCATTCGAGCGCGATCCATTGGTCGGAGTTTTACTAGACGATGCTCTGAGCAGGGCGCGTAAGGCTGGTCTGTCGCCGGCTTCGCTGATTTCACTGCAGTGCACAGATGCGCGCGCTAGCCTGCCCCCCATTGCTGCTGATGTGGTTTATTTAGACCCCATGTTCTCTAAAGGGCCGAGGAAGGCCGCGTCGGGAAAAGGCATGCATTTTTTACAGGATTGGCTGGGTGAGCAGTTTGAGTCGGAGGATCAGGAAGAGCTGTTTCGGTGGGCTCGACAGCTATCACGGCAGCGCACTGTTGTGAAGCGAGGGCTCAAAGCCCCAGTGATGGCAGGCGTCACCCCAACGTTTCAAATCAGCGGGAAAACACATCGATTTGATGTCTATCAGCAAGGTTAACGATGACTATGAGCTCAATATTCTTGGTTGGTTCAGATGCGCAGGTGGGGCAAGAGTTGCTTGCGCAGTTAAATGACGAGAGTCTGAAGGTTGTCACCGATCACTTTGAGGGAACGCCTAGCAATTCGCTTCAGCGTGGTCATTTGTTAGATCAGATGCGACGCTTCGGCCCTTTTGATCATCTGGTCCTGTGTCTGCCGTCGTGTGATGCGCAGATGGATCTTGACCCATATCACGCGGCAATCGTCGCTATCGCAAGGCCGCTGTTGAGCGTGAACACAGCTGTTGAACTTTGGCCAGAGTGGAGTGGGCATTGCTATGTCGTGGTCGAGGATCAGGCCTCGTCAGAGTCTGCCGCTGGAATTCTGCAGCAGTCGATGGTGCGTCATGGCATTGAGATATTGTCTGAGTTGCATGCTGATTTGAACATGACAATTCTTAAGTGGCCCACAGATCGCGCCCGGCTTATTACTCTGCTGAGGTGAAGCCCATGTACTATTTGGTCAATAGCCGGATCATGATCCGCTCGTAAATTTGAGCCAGCGTCTCTGGTGCATCTTCTGCGACACACTCGTTGATCTGGTGGATAGTTGCGTTAACCGGTCCGATCTCGACCACATCGATGCCGTAGGGTGCGATGAATCGACCATCTGAAGTGCCGCCACTGGTGCTGAGTTCAGGTCGAATTTGGCAGATGTCAAAGATGGCGTTGCTGGTGGCCTCTGTCAGAAAGCCGGGCTCAGTGATAAAAGGGCGACCGCTACGATGCCATTCGATGGCATATTGAATGTTGTGTTCTCGCAGCAGCGCCTCGACCCGCTCTTCGATATCTTGGGCAGTAATCTCGCTTGAATAGCGCAAATTAAAATCCACTTGCAGTTCGCCGGGGATGACATTGGTGGCACCGGTACCGCCATGTATATTCGAGATTTGTAGTCGTGTTGGAGGGAAAGATTCGTTGCCCTCATCCCATGATTGTTCGACCAGTGCCGTCAGCGCTGCGAGCGCCTTGTGAATTGGGTTGTCGGCAAGATGGGGGTAAGCGATGTGGCCCTGCTTCCCAAAAATCGTCAGCCTTGCCCCTTGCGAACCTCTGCGCCCGTTCTTGATGGTATCGCCAACTTGACGGCTACTTGAGGGTTCACCGATAACGCACCAATCGATGGGCTCTCCCTCAGTCGCGAGCTGCTCAATCACTTTGACTGTGCCGTCGTGCGCCGGGCCCTCTTCATCTGAGGTAATCAAAAATCCGATTCTTCCCGCGTGATCTGGGTGCTGGGTTGTGAAACGCTCGCAGGCAACCACCATAGCCGCTAGGCTCGCTTTCATGTCTGCTGCGCCGCGGCCAAAGAGGTAACCGTCTCTTAGGGTTGGCGTAAATGGCGGAGATGACCAACGCTCTGTGGGGCCGGGAGGTACAACATCGGTGTGCCCAGCAAACACAAGCGTGGGCCCTTGGCCGTCTCGGACCGCCCACAAATTCTGAACATTTCCGAAAGGCATTGGTACTATTTTGAAACCGATAGCCGCTAGGCGATCAGCAATGATGCGCTGACAACCTGCATCGTCGGGTGTGACCGATTGGCACTCGATCAGATCACAGCACAGTTGCAGTGCGGGGTTCATAGGCTATTCTCAGTTGTGAGCGTGGAGCTGGTCATTGAGTGCGATAGCTGATCGGTTGGTCAGACATTCTAACGCGCCGCTGGCAGAGTTGCGCCGAAACAAGAGGTCAGAGTGTCCCGCTAGCTCACGTGCTTTGACGATCTTTACCACGCTACCCTCTTGGTCCAACAGCCTGACAAGACTGCCAGCAGTGACGAATAATCCCGCTTCGATGGTACAGCGATCCCCCAGCGGTATGCCGGTGCCTGCATTAGCACCGATGAGGCACTGTTGCCCGATGCTGATGATGACATTATTGCCCCCCGAGAGTGTCCCGAGGGTCGATGCACTGCCTCCAAGGTCTGAGCCCGCACCCACCATCACCCCGGCGGAAATACGCCCCTCGATCATCCCTGGACCTTCAGTGCCTGCATTGAAGTTAATGAACCCCTCGTGCATAACTGTTGTACCTTCGCCAAGGTAAGCGCCCAGACGGACCCGCGCAGTGTGCGCGATACGAACGCCCGAGGGTACGACATAGTTGGTCATCTTGGGGAATTTATCCACACAACTGACCTCTAAAGTTCGACCTTCGATGCGTGCTTGCAGTTGCTTTTCGGCCAGCTCGTTAATATCGACTGCTCCGTCACTGGTCCAGGCAACATTGGGCAATGTACCGAACAATCCTTCGAGATTGAGTTCATGTGGTTTGGCAAATCGATGCGACAGTAGATGCAGCTTTAAATAGCTCTCAGGCACCGTTGCGGGCGGGATTTCAGCGCTGATCAAGGTTAACACACAAGGCTTCTTTGACTGGACGCAGCGCGCGATAATATCGGCTACCTCGCCATAATCGAACTGATCAAAGAGACTTTCTAGTTGCATCAGTGCTGATTCAGAGAGGGCATCAGAGCCCAAAAACTGAGCGAGTTCTTCAACCAGCTCTGGTTTGGGATGCCAAATCGGCTGAGGATAGAATACTTCTAGCCATTCGCCGTTCGTATTCTGGGTGCCAATACCAAAGCCCAGGGCAAGAGAGGAAGTGGTCATAGAATTACCTTTATCGTGGTGAGGCGCTCGCAATAAGTGGCAGGCGCTCTCTGGTCTTCTTCGAATCACCAAGACTCCGCATGGTCACGCGAGGCTTTCACATTGGGTCGATAGACAAACATCAATTACTGCGGTCGAATAGTAGCAAACCTTTGGTTGTCTTCCCAGTTTAGTGATTAGGGCTTGTTGACCTTTTTAGGGTGTTTACGGTTCGGGTAGCAACTGCGGCAAAGTGGGCAAACACGACCATCACAACCGCGCGCGGTGCAGTATTCACGGCCATAGAAAATGAACTGTAAATGTAGCTTGTTCCAGCTCTCTCTCGGGAACAACCGTTTTAGATCTCGCTCTGTTTCAGATACGTTGCCTCCTCTCGTGAGTCCCCAACGCTGGGCTAGCCGGTGGATATGAGTGTCCACCGGAAACGCAGGCACCCCAAAAGCTTGCGCCATTACGACGCTTGCTGTTTTGTGTCCGACACCGGGCAGAGCCTCTAGTTCGGCGAAGCTTTGTGGTACTTCGGCGTTATGCTTCTCGATGAGTAGTTCACTGAGTCGATGAATTGCTGCTGATTTCTGAGGCGAAAGTCCGCATGGTCTGATGATGGATCGTATGGTTTCAACCGACAGTTTCACCATGCTTTGAGGGGTATTGGCCGCTGCAAAGAGGGCCGGAGTCACCTGATTAACTCGCTCGTCGGTGCACTGTGCGCTCAGCAGGACGGCAATCAGTAAGGTGTAGGGGTCACTATGATCCAGGGGAATAGGCGTTGTGGGATACAATTGCTGAAGGGTTCTGAAAACGAGCTCAACCCGTTCGGCTTTTTTGAGGTTATCCATTACGTGTTGTTATCGATTGCGTTAGCGCAATAATGCGATGCGCGGCTTCAATACAGTCTTGGTGAGCAGCAACAAGCGCAAGTCTCACGTAACCTTTACCCGGATTAGTGCCGTTCACAGAGCGTCCAAGGTAGGTCCCAGGCAAGACGGTGAGGCTGTAATCTCGGTAGAGTCGCAGCGCAAATTCTTCATCATCAATCGGGGTGGGAAGCCAGATATAAAATCCGCCCTCTGGATGCTCCAGCGTGTAGTGGGATTGAAGCACAGACAACACAGCTTGGAACTTGTCGCGATACTCGGCGCGGTTGGCGATGGCATGCTGTTCATCGGCCCAGGCTACCGTGCTCGCGCGCTGATGATGCAGAGGCATCGCACTGCCGTGATAGGTTCGATACTTTAAATAGTTGGATAAAATGCCTGCGTCTCCAGCAACAAATCCAGATCTCAGGCCGGGCAAATTTGACCGTTTTGACAGGCTGTGAAAGATCAGGCACTGCTGGTAGCTGTGGTGTCCGATCTGAGCACACGCCTGCAGTAACCCGATGGGTGGTGTAGATTCGTCTCGGTAGATTTCGCTGTAGCATTCATCGGCAACGATCACGAAGTCGAACCTGATCGCTTTGTTGATCAAATACGCAAGGGTCTCAGCTGCTAGCAGTCCCCCGGAGGGATTACCTGGATTACAGATATAGAGCATCGTGCACTGGGACCATTGCGCATCACTGACGGCCATGTAGTCGGGTTGATGCGCTGTGCTGGCAAGGCATGGGAGCAATACGAGCTCGGCGCCTGCCATCAAGGCCGCGCCCTCATAGATCTGATAAAAAGGGTTGGGCGCAAAAACGTGTGAGCTTTGGCGGCTCGAACACACCGCTTGTGCGATTGAAAAAAGGCCTTCTCGAGTGCCAGAGACCGGCAGTATTTGATCCGTGGGGCGAAGTTCATTGAGTCTGAACCTTGTGCAGGCCCAATCTGAAATCGCTTGTCGCAGCGATAGCTCCCCGATGATTGAAGGATATCGACCGATGGTATCAAGGCTGTCGGCCAGCGCCGTCACGGCTTCAGCGTGAGGGGCGTGGGTGGGCTCGCCAATGCCTAAAGTGATGTGCCTAAGCTTGCTATTAGGCTCGAGTCCTTCAAACAGGGTGCGCAGCTTTGCAAACGGATAAGGGTTCAGTCGCGTAATATCGGGGTTCATGAGGATGCCTGCACCTGGGAATCCAAGGTGTCGCAAATTGCGGTCTCGATCGTCGCGCACTGAGAGGGGTCGGTAACGGGATTTTGTTGCGCATCAGTGATGAAGAATAAATCCTCTACGCGTTCACCCAGTGTCTGAATTTTGGCGGTTTGGACCTCGATGCCGAACTCGACAAATACTTGACCCAGGCAGGCAAGTAATCCGGGTCGATCAGCCGAGATTACCTCGAGGATAGAGATGCCTTTATCAAGATCCTGGGTAATAGATGCTTGTGTGGCGATTGAAAATGATTTGAATTGCCGCGGCGTCCGGCGGATTGCTTTGGCGACTTTTGTTGCTGGTTGCGCCAGGGCCTGGGTTAAGGTGGCGATAATTGCTTTGGTTCGCTGCGGCTGGTGTTCTATGGTTTCACCGTGTGAGTCCAAGACAAAAAAGGTATCGAGCGTCATGCCGCCCGACGCTCGGTAAATGCGCGCATCATGAATGCTCAAATCTAACTGTTCGAGAGCAGCGCAAACCAAGAAAAAGAGCTGTGATCTGCTCTGAGCATGAATGAAAATTTGGGTTGCGTTGGCGACACTGGAGTCATTAGTGTGTTTTGCCAATACCAGTGGGGAGTGCCGATCGTGGTGGCCGGCAATGGCTTCAGTGTGCCACGCAATATCTTCTGCTTTTTCGCGCATGAAATAATCGTCGCCACGTTCACGCCAGAGATCCTCGAGTTCTTCTGGCGAGAATCCTCGGTATTCGAGAGCTTTAATCGCTAAGTGTCGTGTTTCCTCGATCCATTGTTGTTTGTCTACTGGGTTCTCAAGGCCACGTCTCAGAGCCCGTGTGGCCTCGGTATAGAGTTGTCGTAACAAACTGGATCGCCATGCGTTCCACAAATTGGGATTAGTGGCATTGATGTCGGCAACGGTCAGAGTGAATAAATAGTCCAGACGTTGTTGATCGCCTGCGTGCACCGCGAACTGCTGAATGACGTCTGGATCCGAGATATCTTTGCGTTGACTCACCGCCGACATAAGTAGGTGATTTTTGACTAACCAAGTGACGATCGACGTGTCTCGGTCTGACAAGCCGTGTTGTCGGCAGAACTGCTCTGCATCGACAGCACCCAGTTCTGAGTGGTCTCCGCCACGTCCTTTACCAATATCGTGGAAGAGGCCCGCAATGTAGATCAACTCTTTCTTTGGGAGCCGTCGAGCTACACGAGACGATACCGGGAACTTCTCTTCGTAATTGCCAGTCATAAAGCGACGAATATTCTGAATCAGTTCCAGCGTGTGAGCATCTACGGTGTAGACGTGGAAGAGATCATATTGCATTTGCCCGATAATTTTCCCAAACGCTGGGATATAGTTCCCCAAAAACCCATAGCGCGTCATGCGTCTTAACATACGGGTAATTTGGTAGGGCGACTGCAGAAACTCTATGAAGAGCGCTTGGTTCTTAGGATCATTACGAAAGTCATCGTCGATGAGGTCTTGGCAATCATAAATGGCTCGCAGCGTCCTTGCACCAATGTCGACAATGTCTCCTCTTTGCGCACAGAGTATAAAAACCTCGAGAATCGCAGACGGATTAGTCCGAAATAAATCCTCGCGCACTGCGTCAAGGTAGCCGTTTTGTTTCGTAAAGCGCTCGTTCACTGGTTCAACTTCGGCGCTACCACCGGCGACCAATCGTTGAGCAAAAAATTGAATCAGTACATCGTTGAGCTGCCCCAAAGTCAGCGCCCAGCGATAGTAAAGTTGCATAAATCGTTCAACGGCCAAGCGTTCATCGTCGTCGTGAAAGCCCCAAAGATCGGCAATCTGGCGTTGGTAGTCAAAGAGCAGGCGATCTTCTGGACGGCCGCTGAGCATGTGCAGGGCATAGCGCACCCGCCACATAAAGTCTCGGCCTTCCTCTAACAAACTCTTTTCATCTGGCTTCAGCAGTGCTTCGACGCTTAACGCTTCTTGCGCAGTCACGCCAAAATAGCGCTCGATGATCCAGCAAATGATCTGAAAGTCTCGAAGTCCTCCCGGCGAGCTTTTTACGTTGGGCTCGAGGTTATATTCGGTATCGGCAAATTTCTCGTGGCGCCGATTTTGCTCGTCGAGTTTGGCATGGAAAAAAGCTTCCGGTGACCACATGTTACCGGGGACTATGCCCTGTTTGACGCGCTCCATGAGGACATGACAGCCGCGCAACAAACGAGCCTCCATCAGGTTGGTGACCACGGTGATATCAGCCCGTGCCTCGTCCAAGCAGCTGTCAACAGTTCGCACGCTGTGACCGAGCTGAAGTCCAATATCCCAGAGGCCAGCAATGAAGTATTCGAGTGCCTCCCGATCGCGCTCTGGGTCATCTTTGCAGAGAATCATCAGATCGATATCGGAATGGGGGTGCAATTCTCCGCGTCCGTATCCGCCCATCGCCACCAGGCTCAGCGTACTGTCATGCTTCCAATGGCAGGTGTCCCACAGCGCCATGAGCACTGTATCGACCGCTCTGGTTCTGGCTTGAAGCAGCAGCGGGATATCAGTGCCCGACTTAAAGCACGCATTAAGCACAGCGTCTACGGTCTGCAGAGCAGGCTTTGCTGTTGCCAGAGCGTCGTTGGGATCAAAGCCATCCAATTGTCCCGCCAGAATGGCCTTTATCGGCGCAGGGGAGGAATGCATGGCGTTACAGGAGACCCCGCTCGTCGTTACGCAGGGTAAAAATTTCGACGCCTGACTCGGTGACCCCCATAGTGTGTTCCCACTGCGCGCTGAGGCGGCCGTCTTTGGTTGTGACAGTCCAGCCGTCTTTGGCGTTCAGTTTAGTGTGCCGCTTGCCGGCATTAATCATGGGCTCAATTGTGAACGTCATGCCTGGTTTCAAGACGACGCCTTCGCCTGCGCGGCCATAATGCAGAACCTGCGGATCCTCGTGGAATACAGCGCCGATGCCATGCCCACAGTACTCTCTGACGACTGAATAGTAGTGACTTTCAGCATGAGCTTGTATCACAGCCCCAATGTCTCCGAGAGTGGCTCCTGGTCGAACCAGTGCAATCGCTTTGTACAGACACTCTTGAGTGACTTGCATGAGTCTTTGAGCATGATTGGCGACTTCACCAACGCCAACCATAATGCTGGTATCTCCGTGGTAGCCGTCCTTGATCACCGTCACGTCGATGTTGATGATGTCGCCATTTTTTAACTTTTTAGTATCAGAGGGGATGCCGTGGCACACTACGTCATTGACCGAGGTGCAAATCGACTTCGGGAATCCGTGGTAATTGAGGGGCGCTGGAATCGCACCCTGATGATTGACGATGTAATCGTGACAGATACGATCTAGTTCACCTGTTGTTACCCCAGGGCGCACCAGGGGTTGCACCATTTCTAATACTTCTGCAGCGAGTCGGCCGGCGACTCGCATTTTTTCTATCTCGGAAGTGCTTTTGATCGAAATACTCATCTACTTTGTGGCAACTCTGGGGTGCTGTTCCAATGGAGGGCTAGTTTAGCGTAGGGAGTGGTAGCAGTTCTAGCAAAAAGGCGGAATCTGTGAGTTTGCTTCTCATTGAGACGCAAATGTGATATAAATCGCGCCGCTGTCAAAAGGGCAGCGACTTACTAACGACGCACATAGATCGAAAGTATTATCAGGGTGCCGTGAATGCGGAGATC
>OBNU01000084.1_pt1 | contig 13779 bp, 16 predicted proteins | sample 1494211 | NCBI WGS metagenome assembly OBNU01 (sample SAMEA3275559, study PRJEB22092) | marine metagenome | biome: ENVO:01000252 "freshwater lake biome"; feature: ENVO:00002042 "surface water"; material: ENVO:00000021 "freshwater lake" | collected 2014-06-21T10:00:00+00 | depth 2 m | reverse complement strand
GGCGACCACCGAGATCTACACTCTTTCCCTACACGACGCTTTCCGATCTCTTGGTCAACGCCACAGCTGAACTTGTCCAAACAACAGCTAAAAAATACACTCCTATAAAGAGTGGTAAGGCTAGAGGGTCATGGAACAAGAGCACATCGCGTCGCGGATTCACTGTTACTAATGAAACACCATATATTGGTAGACTAGAAGAGGGCTATTCTAAACAACAACCAAGAGGTATATCAACACCAACCATCGCTGAAATTAGGAGAAAAACACGATGACTAAACCTTTAGATAAAATGACCGCCCACTTCCGTAACAAGATCAGTGGCGATTTGAAATCAATCAAAGTTCCTGAATGGGATCTAGAAATCTTTTTCAAAACAACAAACACACTACAAGAAGAAAGTAGATTAATTCAACTCGCACAAGAAGGAAAGACCATTGAAGCACTTGTTGAAACATTGATTGTTAGAGCAAGAAATGAAGATGGCACAAAGATGTTTAAACTTGCGGATAAACCAACTTTTATGAATGAAGTAGATCCACAGGTTTTAATTAGGGTCACTGGTGAAATGAACACATTTGATGATGAAGACACAGTGGAGAACCTAGAAAAAAACTAACCAAAGATCTAGATCTACGCTTTATGTATAGACTAGCTAAAGATTTAGGTCTTACAATAGAACAAGTTTTACAGATGAGTAAAACAGAATTTGTTGGGTGGATTGCTTTCTACAAGATTGAATCACAAGAAGAACGCAAAGCAATGAATAAAGCCAAAGCAAGGAGATAGAAGTGGCACAGAATATTACATTACAATTTGAAGGTGATACCAGTCATTTAGATCGTGCCTTGCGTAGAGCACAGCGTGGCTTGAGTCGTTTAGAACGCAACAGTGCAAAATCAACTGCTGCACTTCAAGGCATTAGCAGAGCCGCAGGCAGTGTGTCAACAGCTCTAACAGCGGCAGGTGTTGCATTTGCAGGATTTGCGGCAACTCGCGGTGTGCAAGGCATCATTGAAGCAACCACACGCTTTGAGCAATTTAGAGCACAACTTACAACCTATCTAGGCGATCAAAGACTGGCAAATGCAGAACTTCAAAGGTTAGAAAAATTAGCCACAGGATTGCCACAAAATGTCAATGACTTAACAGCGGCATTTGTTACACTAACAAGAAACGGTATTGATACTAGCAATGAGTCAATGAAAGCATTTGCTAACATTGCAAGTGCCAACGGCAAAAGTGTGCAACAGTTTGCAATGGCCATTGAAGATGCAATGCGTGGCGAGTTTGAGCGTATCAAAGAATTTGGTATCAAAGTCAGCAAAGAAGGTGAAAAGTTTGTTGCTAGATTTGGTGATCAAATTGTTGCCACAGAAACTTCAGCTACTAGGCTGTCACAGAGTCTTGTGCAAATGGGACAAGAAGGTGGTAGATTCTTTGGTGCAGCGGAAAGACAAGCCAATGACCTAGGCACAGCACTGTCAAATTTAGATGCTTCAGTTGAAAAAGCACAGCGAGGCATAGGCAAAGCAGGACTTGCGGCAGCTATTCAAGCAACAGCTAATCAAATTACAAATCTGTTAGACAAAAATCCGCAACTTATTCAAGACATTGGTGTAGGCTTTACCAAAGCATTCTTGTATGCAAAAGAAGCCGCAATCATACTTGCAAAAAACATTGACATCATTGGTTATACATTGGCTGCTGTGTTTGGTGTAAAAATTTTAACAGGGATTTTAAGTTTTGCTAGTGCAATTGCAGGACCAGTTGTAGGTGCATTTGTTCTTCTAGGTAAGGTGTTAAAAACCACTGCATTACTGGCAATGAGGCATCCATTGATTGCAGGTATTGCTGTTGTTATAGGCGGCATATCATTGTTAACAGATGCCATTGGTGATATGACTTCAAAGTTCTTGGACTTTGTAGGTGCAGACGAAATGTTAGAAGGTGTAACTGGAGAAGCAAAAGCTCTAGGTGCAACTATCACAGGTTATGTCAACAAAGGATTAAGCTATACCAGTGATTTACAGGCTCGTGTAAATCAACAAGCTGAAGAATATCGCAAGGCCATGGAAGCTGTGAATGAAACTATGGATGACGCTGATGCTGCCATGCAAAGAAAACTCATTGCTGAACAAAAAGCCACAGAGCTTGCAGAATCACAGTCAACCTTGTTTAAGTCTATTCTTTCAGACAAATATGAAGAACTGCGTGTCAGTGGTTTAACAGCTGAAGAACAAGAACTTATTGCACTGCAAAAAGAAGCAGAGCAAAAAGTTGGTAGGGCTTTGTTAGATGATGAAAAACGCCAGTTGCAAGTATTGGTAGAACGCACAAAACAGCAACAAAGATTGCAGAAAGTTCAAGAAAGAAGTAAAGCAATTGCACTTGACAGCTTAACAGGCACAGTAAGTGCAGTTATTGAAGAGCAGAAAGCAATCAACGGTGTAAATGAACAACTACAAAAGAAAAACGGCTTACTGTCAACATACACTGAAACTTATAAAAATCATCTTGGCGAAATCTATGATTTAGAAGTTTTACAACAAGTAGAGCTTGCTCAATTAAGAACTGACAATGCTAGAAAAATTGATGATAAAATACGCCAAATAGAAACAAGACGCATTCGCGATATGTTATCAATGAACAAAACAGGCATTGCACAACAATTAAACGAATATGACAAAGGCGTTTTACAAAGACAGGGTCAAGAAGAAAGACAAAAGCAGATTGTCAATGATCGCATAGAATTTGAAAAGAAATCAGAAACTGAAAAAACACAGTGGGCAATCAGCCAAGCAGGTGATGCTTTTGAAGCACTAGGCAAATATAACAGACAAGCATTTGAAGCAAGCAAAGCACTGCGTATTGCAGAAGCTATAATGAACACTTATCAAGCTGCAACACTGGCACTTGCTACATATCCACCTCCATTTAACTTTATTGGTGCGGCTGCTGTTGTTGCTATGGGTCTTGCTAATGTTGCAACAATTAGAAGTCAACAATACACAGGAAGACAACTAGGTGGTTCAGTGTCAATGGGCGAGTCATACTTGGTAGGTGAAACATCTCCTGAAATTTTCACACCAGGTGCCAGTGGTAGAATCAGCAGACTAGATGAAGTAATGAATAATCAACCTGTTGAAGTTAACTTTACAATCAATGCTGTTGATGCGGCAAGTGTAGACGAATTGCTGGTTAACAGAAAAGGCACAATACAACAAATTATCTCTGACGCTATGTTAGAGCGAGGACAAAGGAGTAGATTCTAATGGCTGATTTAGCAAGTTCATTCCCAACTGATCCTAGTTTCAATGCTGTTGGATTTCAAGCAAATACTCCAACACTAGCAACAACAACATTCAGTGGTAAAACTAGAAGAACAACATATGGACATCAGTTTTACGAATGGGAAGTAAAATATCCACAACTGGTAGATAGACAGGCTGGCATTGTTCTAGGTTTTCTAGCACAAACATATGGTCCTGCATTGAGTTTTGAAATAACACTTCCAGAAATATCATATTCAAAATCAAACAATCCACCAAGTTCAACACCAGCTACAAACGGCAGTGTAAACGCAGGTGTAAAACAAGTTGATTTAACCAATTGCGGTGCAAACAAAGAAGTTTTGTATGTAGGTGATTTTTTCAAGTTTGACAACCATTCAAAGGTTTATCAAGCAGTGGCAACCTGCACATCAGACGGCAGTGGCAATGCAACTTTATACTTTGCAGGCAGTTTAGTAAACGCTGTGCCAAGCGGAACTGATCTAACTGTGACAGCAGTGCCTTTTACTGCTATTGCACTTTCTGAAGCACAACAGTTTGATGTTGGTGTTGGCGGAATGACTACAATGAGTATCAAAATGCGAGAGGTTTGGTAATGAAGAGTTTTGCAGATGATACTACTATCAGAGACGAATATTACAGAGATCATAACTTTGCTGTTGACTTGATAGAAGTGCATCTAGAAGACAGTAATGGCAACAGTGATGCTCTGTATTTGTCTAGTGGTGCAATCAATGTGCAATGGGATAGCTTGACAGCACCTGACAGTGGTTTAAACAATTATTCTGCACAAGGACAATTTCTAGGGTATACGCCAATAACAGAAGACTTTGATGTTAAAGTAGGTAAATTTAGTTTAACATTGAGTGGACTTGCAAGTGGATACCTTGACAAGTTTATTGGCATGGAGCCAGAAGGTAAAAGAGTTTGTGTGTATAAAGCATTTCTTGATTTAAACACACTTGATATTATTGGCACAGATTCAGCAGGACAGACAGGTCCTATACTAATGTTTGATGGTGAAATATACAATGTAACCATTCAGGAAACAGCAGAAACTTGTTCAATTAGCATTGATGTATCAAGTCATTTTGCAGACTTTGAACGCACAGCTGGTAGAAAAACAAATAACTGGAGCAATTGGTTATTTCAAGGTGAAAAATACGACACTGCCATGGAAAAGTCAGGCTTTGTTGGTAATTCAGAGTTCTTATGGGGTAGAGATTCGTGATAGTAAGAAAAATGCGAGCTGATGAAATTGATGTAACAATCAACCTTTTCCGTTACTATGCAAAAGAAGCGGCAGAGCAAACACCTAGTCTTGGTGATGAATTTGATGAAAATTCAGTGATAGAAACAATTCGCACAAGAAATATACATCCTGAATACATATGGTTAAACGCTTATGAAGGAACACGCCCAATAGGATTTGTCAGTGCCTGTGTTACACAAGCACCTTGGAATAAAGAAATATTTTACGCACACATAGAATTAATCTACATACTTGAAAGTCACAGATCTATGTCAGCATTCAAGCAAATGGTTGAAAATGTTGAAGAATGGGCAAGAACTTTCAATGCACAAAAAATCACAGCAGGCGATATTGGAGTAAATCCAGATAGAACACGCAAGGTTTATGAACATCTAGGCTTTACCAACGGTTGCTTTATGGACAAGGATTTAGCTTATGTCTAATATTGTAAAAAGTGTAACCAAAGCAGTCACAGGCGTTGTCAAAGGCGTTGTCAATGTTGTAAAAGGCGTTGTCAAAGCAGTTGTTGATGTTGCGGCCAGTGTTGTTAATTTTGTTGCACAACCATTCCTAGGTCTGCTGGGAGGTGCTCCAGACATTGATGCGGCTGCTGAAACGCAGAGGCAACAGGGTGTTCTAATCACACAACAGGGATCAAATGTAAACCTACCAATTATCTATGGTTATAGACAGGTTGGTGGCACAATAACATTTGCAGAAACAGGTGCTGACAACAACAAGTATCTATGGGTTGCTTATGCACTTTCAGAAGGACCTGTTGAAGGTTTAAGAGAATTATTCATTGATGACAACCAATTACCAGATGGGATTATCAAAGAATTAAACAACGGTAAAACCGTTACTATATCAGAAGGCAAATACAAAGACAGAGTCAGACTGCAATTCAGCCAAGGAAAATACTTTTCTACACCAAGCTCTAGTGGAGTAGGTAATTGGAGTATTTGTGCAGATGCACCTAGTTGGAAATCCAGTATGATCTACAATGGTGTAAGTGTGCTTTTTGCTCGTTATGAGTGGAAGAAGATTGAAACACAGGAAGATGCTGATAACAATCCGTTCAGCGGTAATATCCCCAATATCAAAGCAAGTATTTTGGGTAGGAAAATTGCAAGCCTAACAGACGGTAGTTCTCCAGAGGACTACGCCTATGATGCGGCTCCTACTACAAAATTTTCATATAATCCTGCAGAAGTCTTGTTAGACTACCTGCGAAATCCAAGGTATGGCAAGGGCCTTAAAAACACTGACATTGATTGGGATACTTTTAGAACAGCGGCAAACAAATGCAATCAAACTGTTACCTATATCAATGGAGTAAGTGGTCCTATAATGACCTGTCATTATGTGTTAGACACAAGTCAAACCTTGTTCGCAAATGTCAAAAACCTACTCATGGGTTTCAGGGCTTATTTGCCTTATTCACAGGGCAAATACAAACTACGCATTGAAGACGCAGGCAATGCTACAGATATTACCTCTGGCGTAGCCACTATTGTTGCAACCTTTGATGAAGATAACATCCAAGGGCCTGTGACCTATTCAGCAGTAGAGAGGACAGCAAAATACAATCAGGTCCAAATCAACTATGTAGATCCAGACAAGAAGTTCACAGTAGAAAGTGTGATCTATCCTGAAACTGAAAGCGAGCGTCAAATATACATTGACAAAGATGGTGGTAGAATAAACAAGCTAGAAGCAACATTTCCCACTATAACAAACTATGCTATAGCCAAAGACTTTGCTCGTCTATTGTTCAATAAATCACGATATCAAGAAAGCTGTAGTTTTACAGCAAGCAGTCAAGCACTTGAACTTGAAGTAGGAGACAACATCTATATTCAATCAAAGATGTTGAATTTTGGTAGCACGCCTTTCCGCATTGTAAACATGCGTATCAACAATGATATGACTGTTGATCTAGGCTGTGTTCGCAATGAAGATAACCTGTATCCACACACTAGAGTTGGTGAAGAAGACATTGTATTGCCTCCTTATATTCCTAAAGGTGCAACAATTTTTTATCCAGAAACAGTTGGCGGCACACCTGTGGGATTGGTTCCTCCAACCAATGCAGAAGTTCCTGTTATCCATTATCCGCCAAGAATATTCAATATATCACCAGGAGAAACAGATTCAGCAGGTTACACCACAATTTTTGTTAATGGCGATAATTTCCAAACAGGTATAACAGCAGAATGGATTGGCACAGATGGCACAACTTACACTCCTGACAGTGCAGGCGGCAGTGATGTCACAAGAAATTCAAGCACACAGATAACATTTGAAACACTGCCAAGCATGACAGAAGCTAATTCTCCATATGATTTGAAAGTTACAAATTCTGCAAGTTATGGTAGTTTGAGTGCTAGAATTAACAATTGTCTAGTTGTAGATGAAACTAATTCACAGCCAGCTCCAGATCCAGATCCACCAACACAGGATCCACCAGAAGTAGAAGATCCAGAAGATCCAGATATCACTCCACCTCCTAGTGATCCACCAGATGTAGGACCTCCTGACACAAATCCACCACCTCCTCCTCCAGGACAGGTAGTAACATTTGACGACTTTGCTGAAGTCACCAGAGTTGAATACACTGTTGAAGGTGATCTTGTGTATGCAACTATATTTGTTGAACAACCAGATAGAGCTGATTACAAAGAATTGATTGTTTACTATAAACGATATATTGCCAGCGAAACAGTGTATCAACAGATTACTATTACAACAAAACCAGGTGCAAATCAAACTTTTAGTTTTAGACTAGGGCCTTTGTTGAAAGGTAGAACCTTGTATCAATGCATTTCAAGAGTGAAATATGTCACAGGTGAATTGTCAACAAGGGTAAACAAGTTTTACTTGAATACAAGTGGTGCAGTTGTTGCAGAAGATCCTAGAGATTATGTAGAACAGGCTGCCAGTGGTTGGCCTTCAGATCCAGGTGAAGCTGTTATACGCAGAGACACAAAAATTGACAGACTAGAAGCACAAACTTTGTTGACAGGTGGACAACCAAGAGATCCTAAAGAAATACAAATCAACATTCGTGCTGATATCAACAACCAACCACCTAATTATGATGTAACTGGTGTGGTTTATTACATCAAACCAAGTGTAGGCACACAGTGGACTCGCTATGAAAAAGCCTTTACTACATACATACCAGGTATCACACAAACATTTGTGATTGATGATGTAGGATCGCCAAGTTATCCAAGCATTCCAAGCACAGATCAACAAAGCTACGATTTTATATTCCGCTTTACACACAAAGATGGCAAAGAAAGCACAGAACAGTGGCGTATTATGGGTGCTAGAACAGAATACAGTTCAACTGGCAGTTATGATTATGACCCATTCTATGATAGACTCATACTAAAAGAAAAAGCAGTTGATTTTGACATTGAACTTGTAGATCCAAGTGCTCCTAGTGCAGCAAGCTCTATGACTGTGGTGTTAGATGGTGTGTTTGCAACACTGCGTGGCAATGAAGAAATACGCTTCTTTATCAAACCGCCAGAATCCAGTGTTTTACCTGATTGGCGTGGCATTAGACTGCGTTATAGAAAAATTATTCCTGGTGCAGATCCAGACATTGAATTATTTGAATCAACTTCAGTGTCAATTGACAGTGTCACAGGATTGCACTATCTAAACCTTGCAATAGACTTTGATGAAGAATATGAATATGTTATAACACCAATGTATACAAATGCAGGTGCAAGAACAGATTCAACAGAAAGTTTGTTTGGCAGTGGTTATATTCATAGAAAAACCAACAGGGAAGATTATCCAGAAAGCGTGTATCAAACAGGCAACTGGTTACAATCACTGAATTTTAGACCTATGAAAACAACATTGGCTTTGAAAACCATTGATGAAGCATTTCCTGCTCCAGTTGCACCATTGGTAGATATTGTGGCTTGGAAACTAAACAGTCCTAAAGGTGCAAGCATAGATCCAAGTGCATACTACGAACTTACATTTGATCACAGAGCAATTTCAAATTTTAGCCAAGTAAACATCTATAGAAGAGACAACAGCTATGGCACTGTGAATGACACCAACGGCACATTCTTTGGCACAGGACGCTGGGAAAAAGTAGAAATTACATCTGTTGAAAGTGCAGATTCAACAACAGTGTTTTTGCGTCCTCCATTGCATCATCAAGAATACAATTCAAGGTATACAATAGGCGGAACGCAGAGTTTGAGAAGAAGCTTTGCAGAGGAATCAATCAGTGGTTATGGTCCTAGAATCTATGATGAATTTTTGATTGTCGTAGAACAAACCACAGGAGAAGCAACAGTGGCTTGGTTCTTGCAGGGTGCAGGAGGCACAGCATTTTCTTACAAGAAAGACCTATTGCAGGGTGTGCGACCCAAAGAAGTAAATTTAAGCGACTACAATAGTTACAACACTGCGTTAGAAAAGAATCTTAATCAAGCAATTACAAGAATAGCTGTTGCTGATGTGAAATACAACTACAGAAGCAGTTATAATTCTATTGTTGCAACAACCACACCACCAATAGAATAAGGAGCAAACATGGCAATACCAAGTTTTAATGGCATATTAGATTTTAACCTAGGTAAAATTATTACCACAAACTCTAGTGCATGGGAAGATCTAGGTGCAGGAGACAGTGCTGGTGAAAATCTAATACAAACTTGGTCAGACTGGACTAGTTGGACTCCTTCTCCTGTTTCTCCTCTGACCTGGGTCACAGACACAGTTGACCTAGAAGAAACTAATTGGTTTAACATTACTTGGACCATACAATGTGAAGGTGTGCCAACATTTACAGTGTATACTTCAACCACAGGTGATTTTGCAGGAGAAGAAACATCAACCACTGTGAATGTAGGAGACACAGACATAGGTGCATTCTACGGACGCTATGCAGTTATTTTTATCAGTGTTGCACAAGAAGTAGGCGGTGGTGCTCCTGAAATATCAAGTTTTGAATGGGTAAGCAGTGGTAATCGTTTTGAAATTATACAGTATGATGTAGACAGCACAACATTAAGCGGAAGCAGTAGTGCAAGACAGATTGCACTGCCAAGAACAGTGAGCAAGGTGTTGGCAATGAATATCACTGCACACACCAGCTTGTATGTCACAGAAGATTATGTGCAAGCAGATTACATTCAAAATGCAGCTCCTGGATTCCCTGCAATCGTAAGTAAAACACGATCAGCACCAGAAGTTACATTTGTTGATACCAATGGCACTAGAACAGATGCTATTTTTGACATATCTTTGTCAGTTATGCCAGAACAATACATGGATGGCAACGATTTATCCACTAGATAATGGTGGTTTACACGCAGATGCGGTAAATATTAGGAAATAAGAGAGGACTAACATGGCGTTTCCAACAGCAGCAGTAAACACAACTAATTTAGACGATGCAACTGATGATCCTAGTCTTGCACGGGTTGATCTATTAGATGCTTGTCAAAAATTAAACACAATCATCAACGAAGCAGGAAGTGCTAGTGGCGTTGCCCTTCTTAATGCAAGTGGAAAATTAAGTTCTACACAAATCCCAGCTACTATGACAGCAACTGGAGTGCAAGTTCTTAATCCAACCAGTGGTGTTGTGCAGGTGCAGGATATACTGCGTCTTACACCAAAAACAACCACAGAATTAAATGCACTTACAAGCGTAGCAGGGGACATGGCTTGGTGCTCAACAGGAGCAGATTCATCAGGTGAACCTTGTCTTGCAGTCTATGATGGCACAAATTGGAGAGCCATAACACTGGGAGCTGTTTTATGAACATGAACGAAGTTATTGTAAAACTAGATCAAAGAATGCAAAACATAGAAAAGAGTCTAGAAGTCATTGAAAGTAATCATCTAACTCACATGGAAAAATACACGAAATGGACATTAGTAGGTATAATCATTTCCGTATCATTATCACTAGCAGTTCTACTTGCCAGCACGAAATGACCTACGAAGAAATCAAGGATAGGTTGCAGTTTAGTAAACCTAAAAAAAGCGAAGCCTCTGCATTTCCAGAACTAAAAAACATTGTGTATAAACCACAGCCCTGTGACGGTTGTGGTAAAACCATAAACAAGTGTAGAAGTGTGACCTACAAAAAACTGCAACATCCCTATGAAAACTGGAAAGAAAAGTGCATGCTCTGCAACAAGGTTAGAAACCCTGAAACTGGCTGTTTTGAATTCACAGATCTACAGTATCGTGCCTTTTTGAACGACCAAGACACTGACAACGACTAAATATATTTGTAGGTGTTATGCAACATGATAAGGCTGTCACTTTATCATTCCGCGAAGCACAATCGTGTTAGCATTCTCCATTAAATCATAATGCCATTTGATTTTCCTAGACGGCATAACACCTACACTCTAATAATTCAGACAATAATCCTATGACACCCCTGCGATAACATCAAAGGGGTTTTTTTGCAGCCCTTTTCAGTTGACAATCATTTTGCTTGATGTTATCATTGTTATTGCTAAATACTATAGGAAATAACAATGGCAAACAAGGAGAATGTATGAACTTTCACAGTGAATTTCCTCATGGAGGCAAGGGCAAACAATACCCTCCTCTACTAGAATATCTAAAAAAATCACAGCCCATGAACACAGAATTAAAGTGGTTGGACTATGGAGCAGGCAAAGGTGGCACTGCTGCTTGGTTGCAGGGATTTTTTCCTGATGTAGAAATCACCTGCTATGATCCATATTGGCAGCCCTACGAAAAACTGCCCACAGACCGCTATGATTGTGTGTATAGCTGTGATGTGCTAGAACACATAACACGAGATCAATGCATGGATCAACAAGGACCATTGGCACAAATGTCAAAGTTGACTCTAGGTCCTGTATACTTGATCATTGACCTAACACCAGCAAAGAAAACTCTCAAAGATGGTAGAAATGCTCATGTAAATCTACAATCACCTGCGAGTTGGATCGCAGACTGTGAAGAATTTTTCACAGTGAACACACACAGAACTTGGAGTGTTGCAGATCCACGCTTTGGTAAGAGAACAAGACTCTGCATTGAAGGAACCTGCAAATGATCACTAAACTAGAAAAACACAACAATCACCAAGTAAGCATTCATCTCTGCAAGCCAGGTCGTGTTCACTACGCGGCTCTGCGTTGCGTGGAGTGCAACACACACATTCAATGGTTGAATAAAACAGAAGCAGATAAGATCAAGGAGATGTTAGCGTGAGCAAGTTCTATGTTTACTACAATCAAGAAACTGAAAACACTTTTTGCACAGTGTATGAATGGAACAGCACGGACAGTGTGCGTAGATATTGCAGTTATGTGGGAGATCACAGATACACACATGATGATATTCAATTGGATGTGCAGGCCAAAATCCTCACTGACAAACGCAACGGTGACAAATACGCACTGATACCACCTCGCAAAGAAATACCTAATCTACAGCATGAATCAGTGCTGATCCAACCCACAGTTGCATGGCAGGACTAGTAGATGTATACACCTAACTTCAATGATCCTAGAATACAAAAGAGAACAAAGACAGCTATTGGATTTGCAGTGAGCTGTTTCAGCGATAAACCTCGTGAGTGGAGCACACGAAGTCTTGATCGTTGGATTGGATACACACATAAACCACTTGGTAGGTATCTACGAGAGAAGTTGTTGATCACTGTGAATGATGAATATCTTTGGGGAACTTGTGGTGTCAAATGCAAACAGTATCGTTTGAACAGAAGTGGTGTAAGTGATTTGATCAATGCTTGTGATGAGTTTAGTATACATATACCCACTAACTTACACATAGTGCCAACTATGTCTCTAGCACAGACTTGGGTTAAAAGTGCATTTCCAGAAATACACACAGGAGTGTTTGAATACAAGGATCGTGCAGATAGACTATGGCATCCTCTGCAGAATGTGCGTTCAGAAATACGCAAACCCCTGCTAGCAGAACAAGGTTATCGCTATGAGTATGACATTGAATGTGCAGCCCCTACACTGATATTTCAACAGGCAAGAGAATCAGGCCTAACACAGAGAAGCAAGGTTGACTTGATTGAAGAGTTCCTTGAAGATCCACAATCACAGAGACAACAACTAGCACAGCGTATAGGCACCACACAAGAAACAGCAAAAAAGATCATCAATGCAAGATTTGCAGGAGCAACACTTCGCCAAGGAAGAAGCATAGATCAATTCCTAGACTACAACACCCAAGCACTAGAAGCTCTCAAACATGACCCTTGGTTCTGTGAATTCAGCAAACAAATCAAGAAGTGTTGGGATAAGATTAAACTGCATGAAGGCATGACTAGACTATCACCCAGAGACAAGTGGAGAATCTACTTTCAACAAGAAAGATGTGTAATGGGTGTTGTTCGCAGAGAACTTGACAAGCAGAGGTGTAGATACTTTCTTGAGCATGATGGTTGGAGATGTGATTCGTGGATTGATCCAAGAGAGTTGGAACTAAAGATCCTAAAGCGATTCAACAAGAGATTGAAGTTCACATACAAGATATGGGATGTATAGAGATGAGTTTAGTATACATATACCCCACTAACTTACACATAGTGCCAACTTTCTCTGACAGACCACAGAGATAAATCAACTCACACACAGAATAAACAAGGAGAATGAAAATGAAATACCCAAAACTGGAAGAGCCTGTGTTTGTAACAGGTATACACACAACAACAACTAGAAATGGTGGACATGAAATCTGGGAAATCAACTTCCTAGGCATCAAGAGTCAACAACCATATAAAACATGGATAGACCCACACATGGCAAACTACCCACAGTGGCAGCCAGTGATAGCTGCCAAGGATCAGGGCGTGGTGATATCAAACCTCAAACTGAAAAACCCAGACAAGAACTTGATAAACGCTGACAGCAACCTAAAATTGGAAATGATAGTCACCAAAGAGATGTTGGCAGAAGAACTCGCAGACTATTGGCAGAAACAAGCTACCCTAGAAGATCAGTATCAGAAGTTTTACAGGGAGCTGTAAATGAAAACCCTGGCAATAACAGCATTCAACGACGAATTAAGAATCAAGTATGCACACGAATTCCTTGACACATATCAAGGAGTTGATCTGAAGATCTACAGTGAAACAAGCCAAGAAACACGAACCTGCCACTTATACTGGCATGAAGAATTCCTCAAAAGAAACTCGCACAGACCACGACACGCATGGAAGTA
>OBNU01000083.1_pt1 | contig 13931 bp, 5 predicted proteins | sample 1494211 | NCBI WGS metagenome assembly OBNU01 (sample SAMEA3275559, study PRJEB22092) | marine metagenome | biome: ENVO:01000252 "freshwater lake biome"; feature: ENVO:00002042 "surface water"; material: ENVO:00000021 "freshwater lake" | collected 2014-06-21T10:00:00+00 | depth 2 m | reverse complement strand
GTAGTAGCTCCATCACTTACGGCACCCGTACTTACATTCAGAGTTACAGACCCACTAGCTCCACCTCCAGTAAGACCTGTTCCCGCTATAATATCTGTAATACCAGTATCTGCACTAATTGTAGCTTCTGTACCACTTACTACTACATTCATTCCCGTAGTAAAGTTTAACGATGCAATTTCTGTTGCTTCAGTTATTCCATCCTCTTTAATGGTAATTTCAGGAGTTGCCGAAGCATTAACAATTGAGTCTGCTCCAATAGTTACACCGTTTAGTTCTAAGTTTGTTCCATCAAAAAGAATGTATTTGCTATTATCTCCAAATACCATCTTTCCGCCAGTAAGATCCAAAAAGGCACCGCTCTCTCCAGATGCTGGAGCACTATTCGCATCTGGAATACTTCCTCCTTTCATAGTTCCTGCTGTAATATCTCCAAGATTAGCAGAAAGGGCAGATAGGCTACTAGTAGTGATATCAGACGCAGTAATGCTCGTGGCATCAATAATTGTTGATACAATTGAGTTTGACTTAATATGCGAAGACTGAATAGTAGAGGCAGTAATCAAAGAAGATACAACAGAGTTTGCTGTAATCATAGCTGATGTAATACTATTTGCAGCTATCTGATTTGTAGTAATACTATTTGCAGCAAGTGTTTCTGTTGTAATACTGTTTGCAGCAATTTCATTTGCACTAATACTGTTTGCAGCAATTTCATTTGCAGTGATAGAATTTGCTGCAAGTTTATCTGTAGTGATAGAGTTTGCTGCAAGTTTATCTGTAGTTATCGTTCCTGCAGTTATATTTTCAGTAACTACGTCACCGCCTAGTGTTATAGTACCTTCTGACTGGTCGAAAAAAATATGGTGCCCTGCGGCGTCTCCGAATAGAACATCACCATCTGCTTTTAATAAACTTCCTTTTCCTGCTATGGTAGTACCACTAACTGAGGGTGCTGTACTACCAGAGCTAGTAACTTTAAATTCGGAACCTGTTAGCTGTAAATTTGTTCCATCGAATTTAAGATTATTTCCGCTGGGATCTCCTACTTGAAATTTATAAGCTCCACCATCGTAACCTAAGAAAAATCCTGGATCTCCACTATTTATTGCTGTAATACCTGCACGAATATGCGGCTGTCCAGTGGGACTATTATCAAAATTAATACCCCCATCATTTAAAGTTACTCCATTATCTAACTCTGTTTGAGTAATAGGTAAAGCAGTGCCTAGACCTAGAGGAAGCCACTCAGTTTTTTGATTAAGTCTTTCTCCTCCGGTAGTATTGTAAATATGTCTAACCCAGTAATAGTAAGAAGTAGAATCTGCAATTCCATTAGTACTTGAAACTTCTCTATCTGTATTATCTATATAATTATCAGTTTGTACTTCGGCAATTATTTCCACCGAAGCGCTAATACCTAACTGACTACTAGGGTTTGTACTTGCTCTTCCTATTTGAGTTCTGTGAGCTTGATTATTAAAATTCCTTCCGTTTACCCATTTTAATTCAATATATCCAGATCTATTTGTAGTGGTTGCAGTAAGAGGAGAAGCTACAGAAGTGGGAATACTGGGTTTTGAAGTGGGAATAGACCCTTGGTTTCCTCCTTCTAAAGTTCCTCCTGTTCTTCCTGTCTCTAAATGATCTATAATAAAAGCACTATCATTATGCTCTTCAGCTACTACTTGAACTAATCCGTTTGCCTGAAAGTTTAGAGAATTTATTCTAAAAAACTTATTTTCCCATCCAAAACGAGAATAACTTAACCTAATTATATCCCCTGCAAGCAATAAATAGCCTTTTTGATCAATGGTAAAATTAATTGTTAAACCATAACGAGATTCATCAAGAACTTGTTTAATATTCATTCGAGCATTAAAATAGTTTGTTATTCCCGGTATATTATAATTTCCTTGCTTTTTAATCCCTCTATCTTGCTTTAAGTATTCTGAGTTCATAAACGTAATACCGCGACCCCCAAACTTGTTCGCAGGGTCTACAATAGTAGCATTTATTGAGTTAAAAGTTTTCTTTGATCCAGAATCACTAACTTTTACTTGTCCGATTATTTCATCTTCTGCTATGTCTTTTGCAGGAAAAGTTGAAGTAAAATGAGTAGCTTCTGGAGCAGCCGTTTTCAAAGCAAGAACGTACTTACCATTGGAGTACCGAAGCATTCCGTTAAACGTACTTAACATGCCATTAATATTGTTGAACACAGATTGAGAAGTATCGACAGTAAAATTAGTTTGATGTCTGGTTACATATCTTTGTTCAGGCTCATCCCACCCAAGATATACCCAATATTTACAGTCATCTGAATCGTACAAAGAGTAACCCACTGCAGTCATTCCCGAACCGCTATTTTTACGAATTACAGGATTTCCAGAAGAACTACCAAAATTATCTGATGAGTCTACAAATATATGCATATCTGCACTATTACTAACATCTCTTAGAGTGAATCTATTAGTAGTATCATTTAAAGCATTGCTTGCAATAAGATTATCTCGTTGAGAACTGTTGATTGTAGAAGGCGAAGTTAAAGTAGTTGTAAAAGCAGTTCCTTCGTGATAAAGTACTTCTCCTGGATAAAAAGTTCTTGCGTCGCTCCACTTGTAAATGAGTTTTCCTATAACGTCTCTAAAAGTTACTGAGTAGTAAGTATTTCCGTCGGGCGCCGTAAAGCTTGTAGGATTTTCATCGACAACTCCTTGAAACAACAAATCTCCTGTTGCGGGGTAACGATAAGTATTTCCTTGTATACTTCCAGGGTTAGTACTTGTAATAATTGTTATTTTTGAGCGTTCGTCACAAGCACGAGCAGTTGTTAAAAAAGACTCTAAGTCTATATCATTTTCAAGATCTAATCCCTTTCCATATCTTTTATTGGTTAAATAATCTAATAATTGAATTGCAGGATTTATAGAAACTCTTTTATCTTCGAAAGCGGCAAACATATCACTTTCAGTAATATTAATATCCCCTTCAATTGTATAATCAAAATCGCTACTAGAGTCTGGATTTATTGTTAAGGCTTGTGAAAGTTTGGCTAGTTTAGTAGATCCAACATAGTCTCTTATTACTCTTGTAGTTGTTTGTCTTACGTTTCCGGAAGAAGTTTTTTCTCGAATAATTAATTTTTGTCCATTGTATGTATCATCTACTGCAGAAGAATTAGTATCAAGCTTAACTGTATCAGCGGAAAATAACTTCCAGCTTGTAGCTCTGTTAAATCTATTTTTCAAAGCTACGGTAGAATTTGTTGAATTTGCATGTACTTCAGGAAAAGTAATTTGTCCTGAGCTGTAGCTATCATAAGCCATTTGTACTATTTCTGTTCGTCCCTCAGAGTCAGTAAACTCAAAACCTAGAACGTCCCCTAAACTAAACTCTGCTAGTCCTGTAGGTAAATTTTGTAGTCTATAATCTGTTACTTCAATTTCTTCTGCTACAACTTCGTTATCCTCTGCTTCCTCAACACTCCAGACAGTACGAGTAAAAGCGCCAAAAGTTACGTTGGGATGAGAAGAACTTGTAATACTTGTTTGACTTTGAAATGAGTTGTTTTCGATAGGGTCTTCGTTAATATCTTCAACTACGGCATCATAAGCAGAAAAGAAAAACTTATTATTAGAAGAGTCTTTCATGTAAAAGTTTTTTACATCTCCGTTGGTATCCCCTCTAACTGATTGAAGCTGATAATTTTTATCAAATCTAAACCTATACTTTAAGGTTCCAGTTGGCCCATAAAAACTCCACTTATCAATGATTTGTACAGTAGTAGACCCTAGTTGAGAGTCATCAGTTGTTTTATGTAGTGTTACATTTTCTCCTAGCTTAAAATTTGATGCCGTACCAGAGCCAGAATAGCTATAATCATAGTTAAAACACTCTAGTATTCTTCCTTTTACAATAAATTCGTAGTCAGGGATAGTAAATTCACCCTCTGCTATTGTAAACTGCATTGTAGAATAAGCAGTATCTAAAAGTCTATGCTCAGGACCCCAATAGTACTCCCTGGGTTTATCTCTATATAAAATAGATTGAAGTTTAAACCCTCCCGCGAGTCCTTTGGCTGCAAAAAATGAATTAGCTTCTTGAGTAGGAGTTCCTGCATGAAACTGTATTTCTGTACTTAAAGGAGAGTTTAAATTAAACTTTTTACGATCAGTTATGCCTGCTCCTCCTGTAGTACTTTCGTCTACGTCGGAATAAGCAAGCATTTGATATGCCATTCTTAAGGCTTCTTGACGGTCACTCGCATCTCGAGAGTCTAAAAGTTCTGCAGCTAACTGAGCTACTTGCTCTCCAAAATTACCAGCAGCATTTACGGAAGAACCCCCCGCGAGAACATCCCCTCTGTCTGCTCTTCCTACACATTGTACTTGTGCATCTCCGCTTGATCTGTCTAAATTATCGGGGCCATTTATACAAATTACAGGATTATTATCAATGTGTAAATCTAATATCCCGTGTATGGGGCCTTCTGAAATTGCTTGTGCTATGTAAACTTTTTGAGGGTCACTGGAATCTCCATCTGCAAAGATAGGAATACCTGAAACTTTTTGAACTCCATAAACTACAGGAATATATTTGGCTGATAGATTAAATTCAAGATCAACGTCTCTATCCACCATAACGGTGTATTCAACTAATCGTTTACCTCCGAACAATCCTGCAATACCTCCTCGTCTTTTTTGCTTAAAACGAGTTTCAGGCACCTGATAAGTTGCAGCAACATTTACAGCTTGCTCTGCGTGTCTAAACCCAAAATCTCCTGCATATTCTGGCCTAAATACAGCATCTTCTTGAGACACACCAGAAGTATCTAGTCCTCTATGTGCATGATCTGAAGTAATTCTTCCTACTACTTGTACAAAGTCACCCCAATGACTTGTCAAACTCCAGTTAATTTTTGCGCCTTTTGTAGGATCATCTTGTAAGTTTGCGTTTGTAATAATTCCTTTAAATATTAAAAAAGGAGATCCTATAATAGAACCAGTACTAGGATTTAAGTGTGCTCTATAGATAAAAACTTCTCGGTTTAAGTAATTCGAGTAGTTTGTTGACGTTTTTGAAAGAGTCAAAGAATCTACTTCCGAAGAAGCATAAGAAGCAGTATATACAGTGCTACTTTGATTTGTTACATTTCCATCAATAACAGTGTAACTAATTGTTTTGTTATCGTTACTAAAGCCGTCGATTCGAACATATACACCATCATTGCTTTGTCCAGAGGCAGAAAATTCTATGGTATCGCCCACAGAAAATCCTGATTGTTCTAAATCAACAAGTGCGGTAATAGTACTAGATGTAAATGTGAAGCTCGTCGAAACTGCTGCAGATAAAGCACTTGCTGCTAAAGAAAGATTCATTGTTGAAGCTTTTGCTTCAATTGTTTCGTTTACTGTTCCTACAGATAAAACTTTATTAGGAAGATACGTTTGAGTTCCATTTGCATTTCCATCCGCATCTATACTTCCATCATTAAAGTCTACTTCGAAAGCTCCATCGCTCATGTAAGCATACGTATTTGCTTTTTGTGATACTTTTGAACCTTCTTTATAGTCTAACTCTGTTTTAGTTGAAGGTTTTTCAAATTTTATTAAGTGTAAATACCTATGAGCATCATTATTTATTAATGAGGTTTGTAAGGTAGCATTTAAATCACGGTACGACATTATTGAACCTCTTCTAGCTTTAAGCTAAATGAATATAAATTATTCGTGTTTAAAGAATATTCTTGAGTATCCCCTACTTGAATTACCTTTATTAAAGGAGCTTTTACAGAACTATAATCTGCAAACTCTAAATTTGCACCAGCAGGAACAGTTTTTGAAAGAGGAGGAGTAATTGTAATTAAATCATATCCTGAGTTTGATTGATCTATTTTTGTAACCATATAAGCTTTTTTGTGGTCACTAGGGTTGTTAAAAGTAAAAAGTTCTCCTACTCCTATATTACTTGCATCATTATCTTCTACACGTACTTCTGTTGTTCCTGCAATATTAGAACCGCTCGTTTGAGCAGTAGAAGGGCTTTGATTTGCATATTGAGGAAGTTTTACAAAAAAGGGAGCAAGAGTAGTTCGTCTCTCTAATAAAAAAGCATATACAGGTAAAAATTCTTCTTTTGTCATTGGGTTATATTCAATATCTACAATCCAATTATGATAGGCATGAGAGCGCTGAACTAGTCTTCCAGAATTAGTTCGATCTCTCATAACTTTTTGGGTGGAAGAAAGTTTTACAGAGGCAAAGCCTGGACCAAAACTTCCTGAAGCATCGTCCCCGGTTGTAGATCGCCTGTTTACAGGATCTGGTAAAATATTTTGTTGTGCCATTTATTATCTCTCTACAGTTTGATACTGATCACTTAGTACATTTACGCTTTCAAGAAAAGATTCTCCACTACCATTTGCAGCTTCTCTAATCATTCCAATTATATTTCCGCGTTGAGTAAGTAACATTTGTTCAACCGACTGTCCATCTACTGCATTTATACTAAAGTTTACATTTGTTACTCCTGCAGGAGCTACTGTTTCGTCATTAGGTAAAATAGTTCCTGGAGTTTCGGGAACAAATAATTCTGGTCCTTGTTCTCCAACCATAAACGCAGTGTTACCTCCGTTTGCTCTATACTTCACTCCTCCGAATGCTCCTGTTGGAGTATAGTTAGTCATATTACTTCCTACGCCTGACTCTCCTCGAGCATATGCAAGCTCTCCTGAAGGACTATTGGCTCTTGCCATATCTACAGTGTTTTGTCTATTACCTACCGATATTTTAGAAGGTCCTGATGGTGCTCCTGAACCTCCTCCTTGATAAGTTTGCTTCGAAATTATTCCTAACTGTGCCGCACCTAAAGCAGTAAACATTATTATACCAGGCAAAGCTGCTGGGAATCCTTTTTCTGATTCCTTCATAATTGCAGAAGCCGTAGAAATAATAACTGAAGCCATTTGAGCCTTCTTCTTTTGTTCGAAAGCTTTTCTTTCTATTTTTTCTTTCTTTTTCTCGAGTGCTGCAATTTTTGCAAGAGACTCTTTTGATTTACCGTCTCTTTTCTTTTCAGCTTCTATTTGCTTATCTACTCCAGCTACTGCTGCTTGAGCTTGAGCTTGTTGCATTGCTCCAAGCGCACTTACAACTGCACCTGCGGCTTGCAAGCCTTCTTGCATACTTAGTCCACCCTGTCCAATACTATCAAAAGCAGTAGCGAAAGTATCTGCAAGAGTCATTGCTCCGTTTAAAGCAGTTTGCATCGCAGCCCCTTCTGGCCCTAGCTCAGAAAGCACTGTTGTCATTGCAGCAGCTTCTTCTCTGAAAGCTCCTACTCTTTCGGACATACTTAATCCTGGGTCTGCTCCAGTTACAGAAGTTCCTTCTCCTGGCTGTCCTGCTTCTGCGCCGGGAACTTCTGGAACAATTTCTGAAGCTGTTTGAACTGTTATGCTTTCAAGACCTGGTATAGTTCCGCCGCTTAAATTTTGTGCTTTCTCGATTAACGCCGCAATTTGTTCCGCTCTCAGCTTTAGTTGAGTATCAATATTTGCTTGAAGAGCTGCTTCAGCTTCCATAAGCGCTTGAGAAGGTGCGTCCCCTTGTTTTTGCTTTGCTTTTAATTCAGCAACTCGAGCCGCAAGTACTATTCTTTCACTTTCAAACGCATTTCGTTTAATTTGCAAACCTTGCATCACACGATCTTGAGCAATCAGTCTATCGCCTTGCTGAATCATTGCGTCTCGTGCTTGTATTCTTCGTTCTTCTTCAACTGCTGCTTCACTGACTATTGAGTCTACTGAAATTCCTGTTATTGCGGCTGTAGAAAGATTTCTAGTAGCTTGTATTGCCGCTTCTTGTTGCTCTCCTAAAGTTTGACTCATTCTTTGAACATTTGAAAGTAAGTCTTTCGCAGAGTCAGGGTCAATTACCTCTTGCTTTTCATAAAGTTTTATTTGTGCTTCTAATAAGCCGTACTGAGCCTCTAACAAAGCGTACTCTAGTTTTATTTTTTCTTCTACGATTTTTTGTTTTAGTATTTCTGCTTCTATTTCGTCTGCTAAACGAGTTCCTGCACTTTTACTAATTTGTTCAGCAATAGCAGTAGCTTCAGCTTGGGTGGCTCCTGCTTTTAATGCGGCGTCTTTAGCTTCTTGTCCTGCCTTATCCAGTAATTGTGTCAGAACTGCAGTATCTTGTATTGTTCTACTTCTGCCGCTTCCAGGAGTTGTTTTTAAGCTCTCTTCTGCTGTTGTATTTCTACTTTCTAAAGCTGCTCTAGTTTTTAAAACAGAATCTGTTAAACTTTTTGCGGCTGCATTCTCTTGGTTTATTATTTCTAGTTGTTTTTCTTTAAATGCTAATATAGTTTTTTCAACGTTAATTCGCAATTTAACATTATTTAAATTTAACTGAGCACTTTCTACTAATCTTTCTTCAGTCGAAAGGATTCTTTCTGTTGCTTCTCTTTCTTTATTTAGAAGCTCGTTTCGTTTTTCTGTTATAAATAATCTTAACTGCTCATTTGCTGCGGTTTTGGGTATTGCAGTAAGTAATTGCTTATATATACCCGCTTCTTCTCTAGCAGTTTCTGCTATAGTTGTTTGTATTGTGTCACGAAGGTTTTGCTGTTTTGTTAAAGATTCTTGTGTTTGTTTATTTCGCTCTTTTTCAATAGAAAGTTCAAGCTTTGCATTTGATATTGTAAGCTTGCCTGTTTGTGCTACTTCTTGTGCATTTTTAATTAGTTTGTTTGTTGCTTTTGCTTGTGCACGTATGTTTTTAGAGTCTTGCTCAGTTAAGTCTGTTAAAGTTTTCTTTCGTTTTTCTAACTTTGTATTAAGTACAAGTAATCTAGTCATTTCCTCTAAATCAGCTTGTGTCTTTGGAGGTTTTGCACCTAACTTAGCTATTTTAGCTGCGGTGTCTACAAGATCTAAATTTACTTGTGATAGTTCAGTTTTTACAGAAGGATCTATACCGAGTATTATTTGTTGATTTCGATTTAATCCTTGATTAATTAAATCGTCAATTGTTACAGGAAGGTTTCCTGCTGCTTTCTCAGCTTTATTAATTGTATCTACTATCGTGCCAAAAGCAGAGGATATTGCATCTAAACTAGTTCTAGGAGTTATTGCATTCATAAACTCATCAGCAGCTTCTCTTCCTGCAGCTACAGCTTTCGCAACTTCATCGTATGCAACTGCTAATTCTCTACTATTTTCTAGCGCTGTTTCTCCTATTCTTACTATATCTTTTAAACTAAAACCTGCTTTTTTAAGTTGATCAATATTTTTTATTCTTTCAACTCCTTCAATTTTTGCTTCTCTTGCTAATGCTTCTTGAAGAAACACATTTTTCTCTATTGCTTTGTTAAAAAATTCTGCTTTTCTAGGATCTTGAAAAGCAGAGTTTCTAGAGAGCTCAACGTACTCTCCAGAAAGAGTATTTAACTGATTTGCTAAAGAATTGTACAAACTTGCCAATGATTTAACTTTACTTTCTTGGCCATCTAGAAAGCGGCTTGTTTCTTCAGCAGATTTAGAAAGTTCTTCGAAAAGACGATCCGTTTCTTCTAAATCTTCTAAAAGTTTATTTTCTTCGTCGGTTCGAAATTTTGATAAAAACCAGTCAAGTGCATCACCTCCCATTGTAAATGCGAGAGCTACAAGAGAAATTATTGGTAATGCTATAAGAAGGGCACTGCCTAAGAATAATACTCCTCCAGCAGCAATCCTTGCAACAGTTCCAAAAATTAACATAGTAGACGACGCAAAGGATTGAACAAAAGTTACAATTCTTTGCACGACTAAGTAAGACATTAAACGTGCTGTTAAAACTGAAACAGCTCCGCTTGCTCCTGCAAAAGCTCCTGTAAGTGCTGCAGTTGTAGCAGCTAAAGCTCTTTGGCCTGCGGAAACTATTGCTTGCACGGTAGCATTTTCCAGCAATCGAGAAGCTGATTGCCTTAAAGCAGTTGTAGCCTCTGATATAGCTTGTCTTGTAGAAATTAAAGACTCGCGATACTCACCATCCTGTAGTTGGAGAAGAGCAATTTGAGCGCTTTCATTTGCAGATGCAAGAGTTAAAGCTACTTGTGCTGCTAGAAACTGATTAGCAATTGTAATATTTGCTCTTATTCTTTCGCCGTATGCTGTTGTAGTAATTGTTGCGGAACGAAGTCTACCTTCATAATGGGCAATGGATCTACTTATTGCATCAAACCCTCTACTGAATAAAGTTGCATCTGTAGTTCCTGTTCGCAAAGCAGTGCTTAAATTTCTCATGCCAACAGAAGTAGTATTTAAACGAGTTGCAGTAGTCCCTGCAGCAACTCCAAGTTTTGCAGCAGATAAGGATGCTTTTGTTGCCGCGGATTCAAATGTTCCGAAGTTTGCTACAGCCGACGCAATAACTCTACCTCCAAAAACACCAACTGTGGCAAATAGTGCTGTAGGGTTCGCAGATAAAAGTTCAACAAAAGGAACTAGAGCAACATTTATTGCTCCTACTAATTCTTTTGAGAGATCAGATACTGCGGCGGCCAATTTAGCGTAAGCATTAATTTCTACTTCGCCATTTATTTGACCAAATTTATCTGATGCTTGCTCTAAGGCTTCATTAGAAAAAGCAAGTCTTCGTTCAAAGTTTGTTAAGTCTCCTACTGCTTTATTAACAGAAGTTGCATATTTTTGCGTTGCTTCATCTACTCGTACAAATAAACCTAATTCATCAAGTAGTTCTGGTTCGAGTTTTGTTACACCACGAGTAAGGCGATCAAAAGAGTCTGCAAGGTCTCTACCTAGCACAACAGATATATTTTTTGCAGCAATACCAAACTCTTTAAGTGTAGAAGGATCTAGTCCTGCAGCAGTAACTTGAGCAGTAGCTCTCATAGCTTCTTCTAAGCTAAGAGCATTTCCTGTTGCTTCTACTAAGCCTCGGGAAAGGGTTTGCATCGCTATGCCAGAAACTGTGCCTAATTCTGTTAAGCCTCTTTGCAATTGTTCTACTTCTGCTGCTCTTCGTAAAGTAAGAAATACTGCTGATAGAGCAAAAACGTTTGCCGCAAGAGTAGCATATGCAGCAACAAGACCGCCACTTCCGGTAATAGAGTCGCGCATTTTTGAAAAACTTCGGGTGCTATTATTCGTAGCACCCGCAACGCCTTTTTCCCCTCTATTGTAACGATTACGAGAGTTGACTAAATCATCTGTAGCATTTGCAGCTGATCTAGCTTGCTGAGTAATCAGTTTTAAAGTACCATCAGAGGTTACTTTAAATTTAAGACTAATCTCATTTCCGGCCATGCTGTCTCTTTAATTTATCGCGCTCCTTCTTCAGTGCTTCCGAAGATTTTTGGATTGCTCTTGAATCTAAATAATCTAACACTTGAAGTGATAGATCAGTGTCTTCGATTCCGTACATCTTTAATAAAATTGGTAAGTTTGTATAATCTTTTCCTATGTAACCAATTTCAGACTGTACTCTATCTCCTAACATATTAAATATATTTATCGATAGTTGTATTTCTTCCGGTAAATCAGTTATATGTGGAGGTATTTCTTTAGGATTTGGTTCTTTTCCTAATTGTTCACATAATTCAAGATACCGATCCTGTGTCATCTTTGATTCCGCGTTTTTGTACAGGCTCTCCAGCCTCTCCATCGCTTCCTCTCTCTCCAGTTGTACGAAAGTTATCAAGATCAAACACTACCTCGTTTAACCATGTATCAAACTCTGTGGAAGAAGACACTAAAATTTCTGCATTTTCTTCGCTAAACGGAAGCTCTTCAGATAAGTCTTTACCCTCTGTATCAATTAACAAAAGAGTTTCTAGATGCTCTAAAGAAAGACCCTTCCAGTCTTTAATTACTGCTTTTGAAAACTCTGTAATAAACTTTTCTTCATCTAAGTTTTCTACAAGTTGTCTTGTTTTTCTATCAAATTTTTGGCTAGTGCAGCGCTTTCGTAAATTTGTTAATTCTTTTCGAGAAAGGTTTGCTACCTTTACTTGAAAGCCAGAGAGTCCAGGAAAGTCTGTCCAAACTTCCTTTACGTCTATCATTAATTTTTTAAGTTGCATTTATTGACCTCCTCAGTCAGTTTCGTATTTAAGTATTGTTGCTAAACTTGAAGGATTTTGTGTCATTCTCCAGTCATAGCTTTGAGTAAAAATTGTTCCTGAACCTACTCTATTTGTAAAGCTGCAGGTCGCAGGGCCCATAGAAAAGCCTCGAAAATAACTAGCTGTTAATCCATTTCCGGCTTTTACCGTTAAACTAACATCTGTGTCCCAATCTTGAACATTGGATACATTTTCATCCGTTAAATATTGAGTTATAGACCCTGACAGTATTTTTTTAGACAGCGTAAATCCTGTGGGATACATAGAATTTGACGCATTTGTGGCAGATAATGCAGCATTAATTGTTGAGTAAGGAGTCCACTCTATTTCGTTTTGTAACTCCATACTTACTGATACTACATCACTGAGAGAGATGCTTCCTACCGTAATGTCAATTATAGGAAGAGTGAAGTTCGAAGTTGAACTTCTTGATTGAAGACTTCCTGTAAGTGTTGCATTTCTACTCAGCTTTATCGCCTGTCCTTGAATTTGAATACTCAGGGGTCGAGATCGCTCGATAACGAAACTCCCATTTGTAATTACTGCCGACTCAAGTTTAAAGGTGTCTGCTTCTGTTTTAACGAACAAATCAAAAGAAGTTGCTTCAAGTAGTAATGTTTCAATAATTGTGTAGTCTGCTTCAACCAATGCTGGAAATGTAAAAGAAAAACTAGCTACATTCGCTTTATTAATTACGCTTCCTTCGAATACATTTGAAAGTGCATGCAAAGTCTTAACAGGGAAACTATTTTCAGAAAATGTCTGACTAAAAGATACGTCTGTTACATTAATTCTGTGTCTGTTTCCTCCGCTAACTACAAATACCTGTACTTGTTGCTTAAAGTTATAAGTTGGCATTTATTGTACTCTGCTTAAAGCTCTGTTTTTACATTACTAACTATGTAATTATAGGTGACAAGAGCAAAAATGTCAAGAACTATTTTTTAGAGGAGTAATAAAAAAGGGGCCGAAGCCCCTTTGAAGTGAAGTGATATTATTATACTTTATACGCCAAAGTCATTTCGTCAGTTTCACTAACTGTAGATGGTAATCCCATAAAATTAGTTTCCATAGAAATAACATCTTCAATAGAGTGACTTGGAATCTCAATGTGACATGTTGGTAAGTTAACTTCTAAGCGGTTACCTGAGTCTCCCCCGATCTTAAAAGTAAGATTAAAAGAGTTTGTTACAATAGTAGAAGCATTACGCAAATCATCAAATAAATCACGAGATTTAGTAGAGTCTAGCGTAGTAGTGTCTAAAGTTAAGTAACAAGTAAAAGAACCACCGATAGTACGTGTTCCAGTTACGTGAGCAAAAGGAGTGTTTACAACACCTAATTCTTCAGGAGTAATATAAGTTAGATTGTTAGCAAAAGAAAGACTTCCTCCTGTTAAAGTAAGATTATATGTACTCTTAAAGTTAGTAGTATCAGAGTTAGTTACTATTAATTGAGAAAGGCGATTACGAATAAAGTTATCTGTTTCTGTAACTTTCTCATATATTCCCGTAGTAAGGTCTGAAGAGGCTAAAACACCGCTGCCTGGAACTGATTTTACAACATAGAGTCGATGCGAATCGGCAGTATCAAGCCAAACATCTCCATCTGAAATAACAGTGCTATCTTGAGTTGTAGCATCAAAAGCAGGCTCTGAATTTGATTCAATAGTACTACCAGTAAATTCAATAACTTCTGAACATTGGCCTGTCCAGTTAATTGTAGCAATACCATCAATGTCAAAATCAATAGTTGCTTCGTTAACAACTCCATCTTGTAGCTTATACACTGAACGG
>OBNU01000082.1_pt1 | contig 13983 bp, 11 predicted proteins | sample 1494211 | NCBI WGS metagenome assembly OBNU01 (sample SAMEA3275559, study PRJEB22092) | marine metagenome | biome: ENVO:01000252 "freshwater lake biome"; feature: ENVO:00002042 "surface water"; material: ENVO:00000021 "freshwater lake" | collected 2014-06-21T10:00:00+00 | depth 2 m | reverse complement strand
ACCACCGTTTATTTCAGCGGGGAAAAACTTCAAAATATTAAAGCCAGCATCCATTGCTTGAATCATCTCAGAGGCAGTGCAAACGCCCGGTAATAGGGGTAGTTGGGCGGCGTGTGCTGCTTGAAAAAGCGCTTGGCTCGAACCCGGAGAAACTATGAATTGAGCACCATGAGCTTGGCTCATGGACAGCTGATCGGCGTTACAAACGGTGCCCGCGCCAACAATCGCTGCTGGTACCTCGCGCGCTATCGCTGCAATTGCCTCCAGCGCACAGGGTGTTCTCAGTGTGACTTCGAGTACGGGTAAGCCGCCCTCAACCAGCGCGTGTGCCATGGGCACTGCAGTTGCCAAGTCATGAATGACCAGCACTGGAATGACTGGCGCAGCTTGCAGGAATCGATAATCGTGAGTGCTCATAGATTCTCCAAAAGCGTAATGTAATGTGCGGCGCCCAGCAGACCTAAATGATCTTTAGTGATGACTCTTAGGGGGATGGGTTGCAAATAAGATTTGTATCGGCCTTTCGCCTCGAACCGGGCTCGGAAGTCACTATTGTGAAGCAGGTTGGGGTAGCGGGGGGTGATTCCGCCGGCGATATAGACACCGCCTTGCGCACCTAGCGTGAGTGCCAGATTTCCCGCGGTTGACCCCAAAATCCCGAAGAACGCGTTCATCGCCGAAGCGGCTAAACTGTCCGAGCCCTGGCTGGCGCTTTCAGCAATCTCAGAGGCCGTTTCAAATTGGGTTTGTCGCCCTTTAATGAGTGCGATAGCTTGGTAGAGGTTGACGATGCCGGCACCCGACAAGACGCGTTCAATTGAGACCCGCTCAAATCGCTTTTGTAGCTCTTCTAGTACCGAGATTTCCAGTGGTGTGACAGGGGCAAAGTCGACATGGCCCCCTTCACCTCCAACGACAAAGGCGGTCCCTTGGTCAGATGGGATAATTGACGCCACCCCAAGCCCCGTGCCTGGTCCCATAACAATGGCCGGCTTATGGCTTTTGATTCCGTGTCCGCCGATCTCGATGTAATCTGATGGTTGCAAATGAGGAATTGCGTATCCCACTGCTGTGAAATCATTAATCACACTCAGGTGGGTATCCTTCAGGAGGTCTTGTACGGAGCGCCGCGTAAATCGCCAGGAACTATTGGTAAAAAGGATTTCGTCGGTATCTGGCACACTCGCCACACCGAGGCAGGTGTGAGTGGGGTTCACCGCATAAGTTGCTTGCGCTCTGATCTCGGTTAAGAAGTGTGATAAAGAGTCATGGAAGTTGGGGTATTGTGCCACTGAATGTAAGCAGACCTGGTCTAGATTCCCAGATTCCGCGCAGATCACACCATAGCGAGCGTTGGTGCCCCCAATGTCAGCAACAAGATGCCATGGGCGCGTCATGGGTTCGTTTCCTCGCCCGTGAGTTCTCGCTCTGGGTGCCACGGGTGGAATAGAAAAGTAGCACCAGTTTCTGCGCTCGACAGCATAATCCGAGCTGTCTCAAATAAATCACGACCACAGTTATCACCCGAAAGCGGGGGTTTGGGAAGGGGTCTATTGGCCAGCTCCTCAGCATCAACATGCGCAATTAAGTGGCCTTGAATGGCATCGAGCTCGATCAGGTCACCGTCTTGGATTTTCCCAATTAAACCGCCTTGTGCTGCTTCTGGGCACAAGTGAATGGCGGCCGGCACTTTGCCAGAGGCACCCGACATTCGACCATCGGTCACCAGTGCGACCTTGAACCCTTTATCTTGCAGCACGCCCAGAAACGGGGTCAGCTTATGAAGCTCTGGCATCCCATTGGCGGTGGGACCTTGGTATCGAACTACTACAACGCAATCGCGGTCGAGGTCACCAGATTTGAACCGTGCCTCTAAATCGTGTTGGCTATCGAATACAACCGCTGGTGCAGTGACATTGCGATGCCCGGACGCAACAGCAGAAAGCTTAATAACGCTGCGACCAAGATTGCCATCGAGCATCCGTAAACCGCCCTCTTTATCGAAGGGTTGTTTGGTTGAAGCGATAACAGTTGAGTCGAGCGATTGAACAGGCGTTGGTTGCCAAACGAGGCGTTGATCGATCAGCTTGGGTTCGGTGCAGTAGTCAGCGAAATTATCGCCCCACACGGTCAGTGCGTCAGGGTGCATGAGCCCTGCATCAAGAAGCTCCCGAAACAAGAGGCCTGTTCCTCCAGCAGCGTGGAAATGATTGATATCAGCAGCGCCGTTTGGATATACCTGCGCTAATAAGGGGGTCACTCGTGAGAGGGCGTCCATGTCACCCCAAGTAATCACGATACCCGCTGCGCGCGCAACGGTGATTAAGTGGATGGTGTGGTTGGTTGAGCCCCCGGACGCTAGCAGTGCCACCAGTCCATTGACGATCGCTTTTTCATCAATGACGCGCCCAATGGGGCGGTAGTCTCGAGATTTCGCGGAGATGCGTGTGATCTGTTGGGCAGCTTCGGTTGTTAACGCATCGCGTAAAGGTGTCCCTGGATTCACGAATGAGCTGCCCGGCAGCTGCAAACCCATCGCCTCAAGCACCATCTGGTTACTGTTGGCGGTGCCGTAAAAGGTGCAGGTACCGGCCGAGTGATACGATGCTGATTCAGCCTCGAGCAGCGCATCTCGATCCACTTTGCCTTGGGCGTAGAGTTGTCGGATCCGGAGCTTTTCTTTATTTGGCAGCCCGCTCGGCATTGGGCCCGCAGGAATGAACAAAGTGGGTAGGTGCCCAAACCTGAGCGCACCGATGAGAAGCCCCGGCACAATTTTATCGCAGATCCCTAAAAGAATTGTGGCGTCAAACATTTGATGGGATAGCGCGATGGCAGTTGCCTGCGCAATGTGATCACGGCTGAGCAAGCTGAGTTCCATGCCAGCCTGTCCTTGAGTTACGCCATCACACATGGCGGGTGTCGCTCCGGCAACTTGAGCGGTGGATCCGACTTGTCGCAATGCCGCTTTGATCAGTTCAGGGTAGCCAGCGTAGGGCTGGTGGGCACTTAACATATCGTTGTAGGCTGTGACGATGCCTACATTAATCGAGTCCATCAGCTTAATCGTTTCTTTATCGTTGTCATTGCACGCGGCAAAGCCATGCGCTAAATTGCCACAGCTGAGTCTGGCTCGATCGGGTGATGAACTCGCGTCGTCGTCTAAACGTTGCAAGTAGGCCGTGCGCAAAGCTTGACTGTGCTGCGCAATGGCTCGGGTTACTTTTTGAACTTCGGGATGCATATCAACGCCTTGGTCGTAAAACCGATGTGTAATAAAAGCACAAAATTAGCGAATAAATCCAGAAATAAAGTGCTTTTTTGTAGTTTATTTACATTTTATGGGCTCAACATTCAACCCGATTGCCGGGTAATTCCCCCTCGGCCTCAGTGCTATATCACGCCCACAGTTCTTGTCTTGGCTTCTTATTCCCTTGAATAATCCCGGTGAGAACCAGAGTGCGATCCGTAAAATCATCCATATCGACATGGATGCATTCTACGCCAGTGTCGAGCAACGCGATAACCCCAAATTACGCGGTCGTCCCATTGCGGTTGGTGGCGCTCAACAGCGCGGCGTTGTAGCGGCAGCTAGCTATGAGGCGCGGGTCTTCGGCGTGAAATCCGCTATGCCATCGGTGACCGCGCAGCGACTATGCCCTGATCTTATTTTCGTGAAAGCACGATTCGAAGTCTATCGGGGCATATCGGATCACATTAGGTCTATTTTTGCGCGTTACACGGATTTGATTGAGCCATTATCGCTTGATGAAGCCTACCTCGACGTGACCGAGGATAAACTGGGCGTGGGTAGTGCGGTTAAGATTGCACAGCAAATCCGCGCGGCAATCGCTGAAGAGTTAAATTTAACCGCCAGTGCCGGTATCAGCTACAACAAGTTTCTGGCGAAAATCGCTTCTGATCAGAACAAGCCAAACGGGCAGTGTGTGGTACTGCCGGGTGAGGGAGAGCGATTTGTGGACGCCTTGCCGGTGCGCAGATTTTATGGTGTTGGTCCTAAGACAGCTGAGCGAATGGCACAACTGAATCTCAACACCGGCGCTGATCTGAAATCGTGCAGCCTGAGATTCTTAGCAGAACACTTTGGTCGATCGGCGGAATACTTATACTTTGCCTGCCGCGGTATCGATGACCGACCTGTAAGGCCCAATCGCGTGAGAAAATCGGTGGGTGCCGAGCGAACCTATGCGCAAGATCTCACTACCTTAGAGGCAATGGAGCAGGCCCTAGAAGCTCTGTCGGAAGACATCTGGCAGCGCTTATACAAACATGGCTGCTTGGGCCGAACGGCCACCCTAAAAATCAAGTTTGCTGATTTCGAGCAGATCACTCGGGCGCTGTCTTTGGATGACAATATTGGCTCTCAGGCGCACTTGCGTGACTTGCTACTCAACCTGCTGCGCAAAGAATGGCCCTTGGCCAAACCGGTGCGTTTAATGGGAGGGCAGGTGTCGGGTCTGGTCCACTTCGAGCCAACAAGCGCCAGCGCCCAGTCATCGGACGCTGTTGAAGAACACGCTATGCAGTATTCCTTGAGTTTTGAGGCTTAATCTAGATCGGCCGCGCTGTGACGCTCAATGCAGCGTTCACTTTCAGGTCCCCACGTCGTGTTGACACGCTTACCTCGCTGAACCGCGGGACGGGCGTCGATCTGTCTGGCCCAGCGCTCAACATGAGTATAGGTGTGAACATCCAGAAACTCTTGGGCTGAATACAGATTGCCGATGACCAGCATCCCGTACCAAGGGAAGGTCGACATATCTGCGATCGTATACTCTGAGCCCGCTAAATATTCGTGTTCCGCTAAGTGCTGATTCAGCACATCGAGTTGCCGCTTCACTTCCATGGTGTAGCGGTTAATCGGGTATTCGTACTTCTCGGGCGCATAGGCGTAAAAATGTCCGAATCCACCACCCAGAAATGCAGCACTGCCCATTTGCCAGAATAACCAAGAGAGCGTTTCTGCTCGAGCGCCTGCTTCGGTGGGTAAGAAGTGCCCAAACTTCTCAGCCAGATACATCAAGATTGCGCCTGACTCGAACACCCGTTGCGGTGGATTCACACTGTTGTCGAGTAAGGCTGGAATTTTTGAGTTTGGATTGATACCAACAAAGCCACTTGAGAACTGTGAGCCCTCGAGAATATTCACTATCCACGCATCATATTCTGCTTCTGTGATCCCAAGTGCTAACAGCTCTTCGAGTAAAATGGTCACTTTGACGCCGTTCGGTGTACCTAGCGAGTGCAGTTGTAAGGGGTGCTGACCGATCGGGAGTGGTTTCTCATGGGTTGCGCCCGCAATAGGTCGATTAATCTGTGCGAATCGTCCTCCGCTGCCTTGATCCCATGTCCATACCGCGGGTGGTGTGTATTCGTTCTGGCTCATTATGACCTCTGTGTGTAGCGTTAATGTATGCGACAGTAAGCAACCTACCGGCGTTAGCTCATGAGGCGATACTGAGACGAGCGGTAATGATATCGCGGTGAAGCTCAGTAAAAATCTAGGGTATACTGTTTTTCAAAAACTTATAAGAGTCATAACAGAAGAGTCAAGGGGATATTTCTATGGGTTCATTTAGGCAGCGATGCGCGATCGGGTTAGTCGCTCTGTTAAGCACTTTGTGTGGCACTGCAGCATACGCGAAGCAGCCCAACATTTTGGTGATTTGGGGAGATGACATCGGAATCTGGAACCTCTCTACTTACAATATGGGGATGATGGGATACGAGACCCCGAATATTGACCGCATTGCCAAAGAGGGACTGAAGTTCACCGACTATTATGGCGAGCAGAGCTGCACCGCCGGCAGATCAGCTTTTATCACCGGGCAGAGCCCAATTCGGACTGGTCTAACCAAAGTTGGCATCCCCGGTGCTGACTTGGGCATACAAGATGAAGACGTCACACTAGCAGCGGTGTTAAAAGATCAAGGTTATGCGACTGCACATTTTGGTAAAAATCATCTAGGGGACCAGGATCGCTTTCTGCCCACGAATCATGGTTTTGATGAGTTTTTTGGCAACCTATACCATTTAAATGCCGAGGAAGAGCCCGAGAATCCAGATTATCCGCAAGATCCTGAGTTTCAGAAGCGATTCTCGCCACGAGGCGTGATTAAAAGTTCTGCCGATGGGCAGATTCAAGATTCGGGGCCGCTGACCAAGAAGCGCATGGAAACAGTCGACGAAGAATTCTTAGCCGCTTCCTTGAATTTTATCGATCGAGCGCATGCCGAAGAGAAACCTTTCTTTGTCTGGTTTAATTCGACACGTATGCACTACTACACTCATACCGCTGAAAAAGAATTGGGTTTATCGGGGCAGGGTTTCTATAACGATGCCATGGTAGGCCACGACATGTTGGTCGGACAGCTTCTCGACAAGCTTGACCAACTCGGCATAGCGGATGACACGATTGTCATTTATACGACCGATAACGGTCCGCATTACAACATGTGGCCAGATGGCGCTATTACACCGTTCCGAGGCGAGAAGAACACGAATTGGGAGGGAGGTTTCCGGGTCCCCGCCATGGTGCGCTGGCCAGGAAAAATCCCTGCAGGCGAGATCAGTAATGAAGTCATGTCGCATTTAGACTGGTTTCCCACACTGGCAGCGGCGGTCGGTAACGAGACTGTCAAAGAAGATCTAAAAGTCGGAACACGGATTCAAGGCAAGCCCTATAAAGTGCACCTCGATGGCTATAATTTCCTGGATCACCTTACGGGTGAGTCAGACAAGGGCGCGCGCAAAACCTTTTTCTATTGGAGCGATGATGGCGACTTGATGGCCATGCGGGTGGGTGACTGGAAGGCGCTATTTGCTGAGCAGAGAGCGGCGCAATTTGATGTCTGGCGCGAGCCCTTCGTCTACTTGCGAATTCCGAAGTTGTATCATCTGCGTCGAGATCCTTTTGAACGCGCCGACATTGACTCGAATAACTATAACGATTGGTGGAACCGTCGGGCTGGTCCGCAACTGTCAATTGCGCGGGTTGAATTGACGCAATTTCTAATGACATTCCAAGAATTTCCGCAGCGTCAGAGGCCGGCATCATTTACTGTCGACCAAATTCTTGAAACTGTTTTTAGTCAGGGCCGGTAGTCGGCAGACTGCGACTCAAGACTATGGGTGAAAGGTCTTCGACAAGTGATCAGAGGTCGCACGCTTTAGTGTCGGCCCTGATGGCTCAGCTTTCTGAGCAGGTTATTGGGCAAGACGCTGTGGTGCGTGGGTTAGTGCTCGCACTGCTCTGCGAGGGTCATGTGCTGGTCGAGGGGCCTCCCGGGACCGGTAAGACTCGCGCAGTCAAATCACTGGCTCGCAGCCTAAACGCCAGTTTTGGTCGCATTCAGTTCACGCCTGATTTACTGCCATCGGATCTGACAGGGAATGAAGTCTACACGGAATCTCGAGAGCTAATTTTTCAGCCTGGACCTGTATTCAATGCCATTGTGTTGGCAGACGAAATTAATCGTGCGCCCGCCCGCGTGCAGTCGGCCTTGTTGGAAGCGATGGAAGAGCGTCAGGTGACGGTAGGTGGGCAGACTTATCCTCTGCCTGCGCCATTTCTGGTGATGGCCACTCAAAACTCGCTCGATCAAGAGGGGACTTATCCTTTACCCGAGGCTCAGCTGGATCGCTTTTTGATGAAGCTTGATATTGATTATCCGGATCGTGAGGCTGATCTGGCGATTCTGGACTTGCAGCATAAAGAAGAAAGCGGGCTTTCGCCTTTTGATTTGACGCTGACATTGGATCAAGTTGCAGCAGCTCAGAGTGAAATCAGCAAAATCAATGTGTCGAAGGCGATCGCCGGGTATATTGTTGATCTGGTTCAGGCGACCAGGCACCCGGAACGCTATGGTGAGGATCTGCAGCGCTGGATTCGTCGTGGCTCTAGTGCAAGAGCGACTTTGGCTCTGCATCGAACAGCGCGCGCCTCGGCCTGGTTAGACGGGCGAGATTACGTGACACCTGACGATGTTCGGAGTGTGTTGGTGCCCTGTTTATCGCACCGGATTCATCTGAGCTACGACGCGGTGGTCGCTTCAGTGAGCGCGTCGGAGGTCATCGATGCGCTTGCACAACACGTTACAGCGCTTTGAACAGGGTACCTTGGAGGCCCGCGCTTACACCTCGTTGAGTCGGCTGCTGGAGGCTCGCCACTGGGGCATGTTTAATGGTGGCCGGCGCGTACCGTACTCGAACCAACAAGAACAGGGCTTAAGCCGTTCGGCAAAAAGTGGACGCGGCACCGATTTTCTGGAGCTCCAGCCCTATCAGCCGGGAGATGATGTTCGGCACATGGATTGGAAAGCGACGGCACGCGTTGGTGCACCGTGGCTGAGAGCGTTTGAGCAGGAGCGGCAGCGCCACTGCAGTGTCATTGTAGACCAGCGATCGTGTTTATTTTTTGGTTCGATGGCCTATACCAAATCCCTATTAGCAGCTGAATTGGCGGCGATTACTGCTTGGGATCATCTGCTGCTGGGTTACTCCGTGCGCCTCGTTATTCTGTCTGATGAGCAGGTTGATGAGGGTGATGTGCTGTACTCTGTCGAACGCTTGAGTGAGCGACTGGGTTTGTTAGCTCGCTGCAATCAACAGCTTGGTGCTTGGCACTCTCAATCCTATTCTGGATCTATCGCTGAAGCGATCGAGAAAACCCATCGGCTCCCGCGTCATGAGATGTTTTGGTTTACCTCTGCGTTGAACTGGCGTGTTCCGGACAGAACTTCATTGGCGACAGTGCTTGAGAAGCATCGTTTTACTTGCATCTCGGTCGAGGATGTCGCTGAACTGGATCCTCAGCGGATTGCGGCCTGCGATTGGGTTGGACCAAGCTCCGAAAGCCTTGCCTTAGATCGATCATCTGAGTATTACGCCACACTGGCAGCGCGTGCGCAGGCGTCGATCACAGCCTTTGATGTGCTGTGCCGAACTTTTCACGGGGCGCTTTATCGAGTTGATTCGGGCAACTCCGCTTCAGCGGCTTACCATGAGCAGGCCGGATTTGGACGTTTCTTAAGTGATCAAAGTGATGTTTCCAGAGCATAGTGCGCTTGATCCTTTTTATGAGCCCTCTATCGAGGTAGTGGTAAGCTTGTGGCCCCAAACTTGGCTTTGGTGGTTGGTACTTGCAGTTCTCATGGCATTTTTTGCGCGATCAATTTGGCGACGAGGTCTACGATGGTGGCAGGATCGCTATCGCCGAGAGGCTCTGGTACGCTTGCTGGCGTTCGAGTCATTACCGGCTGATGACAGATTTCTGCGCTCTCACGAACTGTTAAAGATTGTTGCCACTCACTGCTATGGGCGCACGCGAATCGTGTCAATCGATGAAGCGCAGTGGTATCGTTTTCTGAACGCCAACGCGCCGCAACCTCTTTTCGATCCGGCACTTGTGGTTGATATTTATGCTGCACTGTATCAAGAGCGGCCTCTCACTGAGACGCAACTAAGCACCTACTCCCGCCAGTGTCGCGCTTGGATATTAGAACACCAAGTGAGGGAGTCATGAGTTTCGAGTCACCTTGGATTCTGTGGGCGCTGATCTTGCCATTCGCCTGGCGCTGGCTCGGGCCGTGGCGGGGATTCATACCCAAGCTCTGGTTGCCAGTACTCGCTGAGATGGACCTCGACCCCAAGTCTCACAATGGTGTTTCATCTAGGTCTTGGGTCGATCGCATTCCACTGTTGATCTGGGCCTGTATAGTGGTCGCGCTGGCGAATCCAATGCAGTCTTCGTCGTTGACCATCGAAGCGCCATCGGGTCGCGATATTCAGGTAGTGATGGATACCTCCCAATCGATGGAGAGCTCAGATATGGCTGCGGCAGAGGGCGAGTTTATCTCCCGCCTAACGGCTGTAAAACAGGCTCTGCTAAGTTTCTCCGAGCAGCGGGAGGGTGATCGTTTGGGTTTGATCACCTTTGGCGAGCAGTCATTTGTGCTCACTCAGATCACCGATAATCGGTCGTTATGGGCTTACATGCTGTCCGGTTTGGAAACGGGGTTCACTGGTGATAGTACCCGTTTGGGTGATGCTTTAGGCTACGCGACAGCTTTGTTTCTGGAAGCACCCGCCGCGCGGCAAGTGATTATTTTAATGACTGATGGCAATGACACCGGTAGCGACTTACCACCATTAGAGGCTGGACGACTGGCGGCGGCACTGAATGTTCGGCTGCATATCATCGCTGTGGGCGCCGAAGAGGATCAATTAGACCCGATCAATGTATCTTTGTTGGCCCGAATTGCACACGAGTCTGGAGGAGAGTTTTATCGGGCCCAGTCACAGTCGGATTTCGACGCTATCTGGCGCTCATTTGACACTGCGGAGCCGATTCAAGAACGGACCCAAGTGGTCGTCACTCACACGTCATGGTCTGCGTGGCCTTTGGGCGGAGCCCTGCTACTCAGCGTCGTGATGCCCTTTGCGGCAGGTATGGTCCGATCTAAAGCAGGAGGGCAGTCATGACGCTATGGTTCGAGAGACCCCTGTTGCTACTGTGCTTGATACCCCTAGTCGTGTTGTTCGTTTGGTTGGGGCGCCGTTCTCGACGAACACAGGCAGCGATTGAGTTGATGCCATCGGTACTCAGGGCAGCACTGGTAAACTCTCAGCCTTGGCGTGGTGGTTATGCCGCGCGATTATTGTGGTTGGTGTTAGCGAGTGCTTTGGTCGTTGCACTGTCGTCACCTAAAGTCCTAATGCAGAGTGAAGCAGCTGATTGGTCCAAGGCTACTTGGATTGTCGTGGTTGACCTCAGCGCTGAGACGCTCGCAGCCCCCCAGAGTGTCAAATCACTGCAGTCACGCGTGAATCAGTTGGTTGAATCGAAAAATGGCGCTGCGATTGGTCTGGTTGCCTTGGCTGGTTCTGCACATTGGGTGCTGCCGCCGACGCAGGACGTAACACTGTTGAAACGATATTTGTATGCGCTTGATGCCAGCCTAATGCCCTTGCCTGGTTGGGACTTTCAGGCAGCGCTAACCTTGTTGAGCAAAACATCCACGTTCTCTGATGGCGCCCCCATCATTCTTATCACCACGCAGCAACGCGCTCTGCAATCAGTACAGCGCCTCTCTTCGAGTGGGTTGAATGCACCCATACTGACTTGGGCGTGGGATTCTGATGTGCCAGCACAGAGTATTGCTCGATCGGCAGTTGCATTAGTTCAGGGTGAGCGGGGAGGGACAACCGACTTGGCACCTGTTGTGCTTGTGACCGCACTCGTCGTGTTGTTGTGGCTGGGCAGAAGGCAGTGGGCGCAGGCCCTCGCAGCATCGATTGTTATCTTGAGTTTCGGGCCGTTCACGCCTATGACAGGGCCCGCTGCAGCGGCAGATTTATCTCAGCGGCCAGATGCCGAGGCCGAGCCATCGGAGTGGTTAGAGGATACTGTCACTCTGTTGGCGGATACCCTGTTCACGCCAGATCAACAGGGATATTGGTTGCAGTATTTCGGTTACCTTGAACTGGCGGCAGATCGGTACGAGACACCTTTGTATCGTGGCTATGCGTTGTACCGCAGTGGCCAGTTCCGTCAAGCTGCACGAGTCTTACAGCAAGTCGACAGTATGCAGGCACGATTTGTCGAAGGTAATGCCTGGGCGCGCGCCTCCGATTATCGCCAGGCCCTTCTTGCCTACGATAAAGCACTCGCTATTGCCCCCGAGCAGATGGAAATTCAGCACAATCGAGATCGAGTTTTAGCCCTCGTCGAGGCTGCTTTCGAGCAAGGCGAATCACAAATGGCGGATTTGGGTGATGTGAACTCGGTCGAAGCCGTTGACGGAGAACAGGGGACAGAAGCGACTGACGATGAGATGGCATTGCTTCAGACGCTTGAATCAAGTCGCTTGCTGAGTGATCCGGCGGCGCTTGCGCGATGGCGGGCTCAAGTAGAAGCAAGCCCCGCGCGATTTCTGGCAAGTCGCTTTAAAGCGGAATGGTTGCGTGAACAAGGGGCGCGAGATGCTCGCAGCGATCCGTAGAGTGCAATCAGGCTTTCAAACCCAGAGCCTCACTGCAGTGATGTGGTTCTTTTGTGTGGGTGTCGCTCCGAGTTTTGGAGCGAGTACATCGAACTACGACACGCCCCGAGACGTTACGGTGAGTATCATCGATACTGCACCATTTGTGCCGCTTCAGGTCATTTCGGTGAATGTCAGTGTGGTTAGCGAGGATACTGTGATCGGTAGTCCTGAGTTGAGTTTACCTGCGATTCAGAACGCGGTGTGGCTGCAACCCTCGCAGCATAGCTATACCGGCTATACCACCCGCGAAGGTAAGCGCCGACCCGTGTTTAATGTGTCGGTGGGATTACTGCTGCGCCAATCAGGCCGCGTCACCATCGATCCGATTCATCTGTCTTTACCGATGCTGAGTGAGCAGGGTCGAGTTGTGGCCAAATTCGAAACAATGCCATTGAGTTTTGTGGTCGAACCTGTGGTTGCGGCGGAAGACGATGCGTTTATCGTGCCAGCGAAGCGATTGAGTTTGGATTCACAGCTAGTGGCGCAAGCGCAGTGGCGAGTCGGTGATATCGTTGAACAGAGTGTGACTATTAAGCTGAGCGGGGCGACGGTGCTCGCCTTGGGGTCTGTTGCACTTGCGCGCGAGAGTGATGCTGTCAGTGGGGGTTTAGAAGCGAGTGGTAGTGCCCCCGTAATCTCTCTGCAACCCGAGCGCTTGCCTTTAGAGTCCGAGACACGTTATGTCCGGGGTGAAGTTCAGGTCGAACAGACACAGGTATTGCGCTATGTCATTAAAACGCCGGGGGCGCAATTGGTGCCGCCAGTCGAACTGAGATGGTGGGATACCACTCGACACGAGTTGATTACCCTGACCACTGAGTCGTACCTTATCTCGGCTGGCGTGACACCTGGGACGGTAGTGCTTCAGGTGCGTGACTGGATATTGCTTGGATATTTGCCAGTGGCGCTCGCGTTTGGGTGGTTGGTGATGTCCCAGCGGGAACGGCTGCATCGATTCGGTATGCGCTACCGCAAGCTCCAAGCGCCGGTTCTTCCGGATCGTTTGAATCCGTGATCGAGAGATAACGCTCGTATTTTTGAAGCCGCTCTGGGATGATCTGAGTCAGCTTTTGCGTGCCGAATCTTGAATAAAACATTAAGGACTCTTATGTCGACCCGTCACCTAGTACACCCCTCTTTGCATCTCATGACCCTACCTGAAGTCGCATTTACCATGAGTGACGACATCCTCACTGACATGCGAATAATGCGCGCTAGTCCAATTGGCTCTGAGGCAGTAGAGCACTTAGAGGTGACATCTGAAACACTCTGGGCCACCTGTGAAGATGGGCACAAGTTGCGTTTGGTCATGTATCGACCTGCAAACTCTCAGAATAAATCTCTTGCTGTTATTTATCACATTCATGGCGGTGGAATGGTCATGGGATCTCCTGAGATGATGGAGGTCCGCAACAAACTTTTGGTCGATCGATTGGGCGTTGCTGTGGTCTCAGTAGACTACCGGTTAGCACCTGAGAATCCTTATCCGATCCCACTCGAAGATTGTTATGTCGGCTTGATTTGGTTGCTGAATGAAGCGTCGAGACTGGGCATTGATGCGTCTCGCGTGGTTTGTTTAGGTGAGAGCGCAGGTGGTGGACTGGCGGCAGGCCTGGGTTTGTTACTTCGAGATCGGGCTGGCCCATCCTTACTTGGGCAGTATTTGATTTATCCAATGATCGACGATCGCACCGGATCGACCGTTGATCCAGCGCCCGCAGTGGGCGAATTTATTTGGAATCGGGCATCCAATAGGTATGGGTGGACTTCGTATTTGGGTTGTGAACCCGGTGGCGCTGATGTGCCAATCTATGCGGCTCCCGCCCGCGCTGAGGACCTTTCGGGTTTGCCAGCAACCTTCATGGGCTTAATTGATCGAAGCACTTATGACAGCAGACCCCTTTCTGGTATTGGGCGC
>OBNU01000081.1_pt1 | contig 14118 bp, 13 predicted proteins | sample 1494211 | NCBI WGS metagenome assembly OBNU01 (sample SAMEA3275559, study PRJEB22092) | marine metagenome | biome: ENVO:01000252 "freshwater lake biome"; feature: ENVO:00002042 "surface water"; material: ENVO:00000021 "freshwater lake" | collected 2014-06-21T10:00:00+00 | depth 2 m | reverse complement strand
GGCAAAACACACGATTCTGCTGGAACGCTGGCAAACCAAAGGCAGACAGCGTCAGCAGGCTGTGGTAAGTGAGAAGCTGAGGAAGGAGATTCTGCGATATGTGCGGGAGCACAGAGTAAAAGCACCTGCGCATGCGCCGCTGCTCGCCAGCCAAAAAGGCGGAGCTTTCAGCAGTCAGACAATCCAGCAGGTGTTTCGTCAGCTATACGAGCAAGTGGGTATGGACGGCGCTAGCAGCCACAGCGGGCGTCGCACCATGCTCACCAAACTGGCTGAGCGCGGGGTGCATGCACGCGTGATTCAGCAGATTGCGCGACACAGCAGCTTGGCTACCACACAGCGATATATTGAAGTTTCACCTCATTTGCTGCGTAATGCGATAGAAATGCTCTAATAGTAGAAAAGGAAACCTGACAAATGAAGATACAGCGAGTGGAACTCAACCAAAAATACTACGCTAATATCCATTGCCCGTTTTGCGGGGCGTTAGTCTAAGAGCAAGATAAAGACGATGGTGACTTAGACAGCATGCTTAAGCCATGCCCCCACACTCTTTTCTTCGCTTACGATGACGATTTACATTTCCGATCTGCCCGCTTTGATGAGCTGAAGTCAATTGATGGAAAAAGTAGCGACGATATTTCTGATGATGACGCATTTGAAAGTTGGGATTCGTTTACTGACGATGTTGATGTGGCGGATGGAGTTAAGTTCGCGATGTACGCTGGCGCGCCGTCAGGGTACGGCAGTTACTTAGGCTTTGCGACAACAGACGACTGAGTACACGTCTATTCAAGCGCTACTACTTCTACAGAGCTGCCCTCGTAGCGAAGCAGTGCTGCTCGCTCCTGTTCACTTAAGTCTGCGTGATAGTACGTCTCAGTGAGGTGCTTGAGGCTGGTGCCGCACACCTTGCTCAGCGTTAACGGATTCGCATTGCTTTGCAGTCGCTTGGTAATACCGTAGTGCCTAGTGCTGTAGTAAGTGAGGTTGCGCTCTTTCCAATCCGTAATACCAGCCAACGCCATCAGCTGAGCGTAGTGGTAATAAAGCGCATCGCGTGTCACTCGCTCGCCGTTGTGGGCGGTGAATACCCAGTCACCCTGCTTGGTGTGCTTGCTGAGGCTGCGCAACCTGTCAAAGTGCTTCCCACCTCGTACTTTAATCACCCTGCTCTGTCGCACCTTGCTGGTTTCAGCTAGCACGTTAATGGTGACTAGTCGTTGATTTTCAGCGGAGTAGGTTTCCACGTTGCCCCACTTGAGCTGATACAACTCGCCAAAGCGCATCATTGTGTTGGCACCAATGAGGAAGAAATGTCGCACCAGCTGACGGATAAACTGTTCCTCGTCGCTGAGAAATTCCGCTTTAGCAGTCTTGTTTGACGTGTAGGTGATTAGCGCACGGCTAATACTGCGGTACTCGTCATCTGTGTAGGTGCTGCGTCGCAGGGTGTCAGCATCAACACCTCTGCGACTGATGCTGGGGAATACGTAGTGCTGTACTGAATGAAAACCTTCATCGTATGCCCATTTGCATAGAGCATTAATGCTTGCCTGCTCATTCTTGATGGTGACGTCTTTGGCGCCCTTCTGCTGACGATACTGCTGGTAGCCCTGCAGGCTTTTACTTTCCAAGTCACTGAGTCTTGCCACGCTGCTGCGCTCGCTCCGCGCCACAATGCCGCAATATGCGACAAAGTGATTCAGGTGGGATTTCACAGTGCCCCAGCGTCCCTCAGTGATGGAGCCGCGCTTTACGTCTACTTCCCAGCGATGCTTGAGATACTCCTCAGCGGCTTGCTGCACAGTGGGACTGAAGATGCGCTTGCCTGAGTTGAGGTTGGCTTTGATGGCGAAAAACTCGTTCTCCGCTCGCTCAATGGCTGTGTCCAAGTGCTTGGTTTTCAGCGTCTTGCGAACGTACTTACTTTCTTCGCTAATCCACATGCGAAAGTGCCAGTACCCGCCGCTTTGCTGGGTTCTGACGATTTCTGCTTTTCCACCGTAGATAGAGTGTTTATCCGTTAGGAAGGACTGGGTAGGAACTGAGCGCTTGCTGCGCTGTTTTTGGGTTCTCGTATTGTCTATCACTAAAGCTACGCGGGCTGTTGCTGTCATGCTTACCTCTATGAGTTAACGTACTCATACATGGTAAGCCCCTTCACATGTGTATCATCGTCAATCACACTTTTCACTCATACATGATACTTATGATGCGCAGTAATCGCTACCGTCCTGGAGGTCAAACTGCTCACAGACCTCTTTGACACTGAATCCCTGATCCAAGACCAGACAGGCAGTTTCTCGTTTGAACTCTCGGGTAAAAGTACGTCTCGTACGCATCTGAACACTCCTCCATCAGTGGTAGGCTACCACCTAAAAGCGTGTCCAAAACTAGTTAACTACTACAATTGCATCTGTAAATCTAATATGCTTGCGCTATGCGCGATTATTTGGCCCTTATTTTTGTGGCTATTGTGATATTTTCTAAAATATATTGGTAACCTAATTTGAATGACTCTGCCGGTACAAACCACCAAAAGGGTGAAACACTCACGGAAATACCAATCGTTGACTGGAATGACCTGGAGAGCAATAGAGCGAAGGTATTGGAAGATATCAGATTTGCTCTTTCAGAATGCGGTTTCATGATTCTGGCGAATGCTCCCGGTCTTCACGATGCGTTTCAGCAGCGCGCTTTTCGCGAGGTGCGAAGGTTTTATGACTCTTCTGATGAGATCAAGGCCTCGGCCGACATTGCACAAACACCCTATTTCCGTGGCTATTCAGGTCTTTACCTGGCTCCCGAGGGTCAGTGTGCATCGATCGAAATCTACCAGTACTCCATTGATCAAGAACCTGTTAGCGCCCATGACGACGAAAACTTTCCGCTATACGACAGGATTATGAAAGGGCCTAATATCTGGCCGAAAACCGATACGTTGCCTGGTTTCCAACCAGCGGTCGACGAACTGTGCGATGTTTACTTCAAACTGACCCATATGCTCAGCGAGCTGATCGTTGAATCGCTGGGCGAAGACCCGGCCCATTTTCGCAAGTACTTTGATATTGACAACCCGTATCTGCATGCAAGCTTAAATCACAATCGTAGCTTGTCGGTTTTTCCAGAGGAGGCTCGACAATGGGTCATGGCCGAGTACGCACGCTTCGACAGCGACCCCGATCTTGTGGGTACCCACATCGATGGCTCGCCCTTTATCACGCTGCTAACAAATGACCGCCCGGGCCCGTCGTGGTCAAGGCCTGTTCCGAAATCGTCTTCTGGAGCAATGGGGCGGTCGGTGTGCAGTGACAGGCTACGCTAATCCTAAGTTCTTACTGGCATCACATATTAAACCTTGGAGCATCGCTACTGACTACGAGAGGCTCGATCGATTCAATGGTTTACCATTGATCCCGAATTTGGATAAGGCATTCGATTTGGGTTACGTCAGTTTCCAGAGTGACGGCCAGATACTTCTCTCGCATGAACTCGAGTTGCCGGCAATATTGGGGGTAAGAGATGGTCAAAGGGTAGCGCTCGACCCTCGACACCAAGCGTACCTCGAATTTCATCGGTCTGAGTTATTTATGAAATGAAGTTCCGGGCCACATCTACCAAGCCAAGGGGTCTGGTGTGCCAGCCATGTAAATACCCACTCACAGGGCGCGTTGCATACAATTAACGGATTATAGGCTGAGACGTCCAACAACTGCCCACTTTCACACCAGTCTGCTGCGTTACCGCCTCAGTAAGTATAAAGGTCCCACAAGTTAGATTCAGGCCCATGCCGCGCAGAACCTACGAACACCAAACCGACGGTATTGATCGTGCAGACGACATCGATGAACTGGTCTATGACAAACGAGCCGGCTGGCGAGCCAATGCGGCCAAGGGCCGTCGTCGGCAGCGTCGCTACCAGAATCGCATGACCGCAGCGCTGCGCCATGTGGCCAATAACTCGTCTGCAGATCATCACTTGGAAGATTTGGACTCCAATGAGTAAGCGACACCGACATCGCCATAAAACCTGCCATCGGTGCCACCAGTCGTTCACGACGCTGTTTCGCTTTCAGGTATGCGCAGAAGAGGGCTGGATCTTTGGCTGTGAGAATTGCCTCAACACAGAAAAGGCGACACGTGGCGATAGTTATCGATATGGCGGTACGTGGAAGGCCCAGCGTCCTTGATGCTTTATTGCCGCTTAAAGGGTTGCCACTGGCTCGCATGCTCGGAGGCACTCAGCACCAAAAGACCCGCCAAGATGCCCAGATTCTTAATGAAGTTCTGTAGCTCATGCTTCTGATCGTGTTCTGCGTACGTGTTCCAAAAATCATGCATGCCCACGTTGATCAGTAAAACCATGCCTACAAACATGTACGCTGTCTCTTTGATTCGAAAGCCGACAATGAGGAAGAGCCCACCCACAATCTGCAACACAGTGGTCAGCGGCAATAGCAGCTCGGGCATTGGAATGCTGTGTAAGGTCATGTAGTCGAGCATCGCTTGGTAGCTCGTGATTTTGGTTATGCCGGGTACCAGGAAATAAAGCCCTAACAACATGCGTCCAAGTGTGACTGCGGTGCCATCCATCATTGTCCCTCTTGTTTGAGAATTTATCTGAGGTTTGGTGCCAACTTGGCGCACCTAACTGTCCCGCATCGTCGTTCAGCGCGAGCATTTTTAGAGTACACGAATCTCATGATAGTGGGCTCTATGGCTTATTTAAAATTCTTGGGCGAGGCCGCGGGGCTAAGGGATACAACATTCCTTGAGCCATGATGCAATGTCGCGAGCGGTCATACGATTGTGATCCAGAAACACCGATGGCATGAACATATCAGAGGCGTGGAACGTACCCATGACCTGTCGACAATGGGCTTTTACACCCGCCTTCATCAGTAGCCGGAAAAATGCAATTCCTTCGTCACGAAGAGGGTCACATTCATTCACGTTGATCATTGTAGGAGGGAATCCGCGTACGTCCTCTTCTGTGGCAAAGCTCGGCCACGCCAAGGGGTCTTGCGCTTCAAACGCCTCGATACCGTAGGCCATGGCTCCTCGATTGTCGCCCACATGAATAAAAATACCGTCATTTTCAGTACTTGAGGGATGTTCCGGGGTGGGCCACTGGCCCGCGATGTAAGGACACAGCGCATAGACGCCCACTACCCGGTCGCCATAGCCCTCCTTAACTAATTTCATGGTAGTCGCGATCGCAAGATTGCCGCCACCGCTTTCGCCAGCAACAAGCAATTGATTTTTATTGATTAGTAGCTTCTCGGCGTGCTCGTGCACCCAATGAAACCCGGAAACGCAATCGTTCAGTCCAGCAGGGTAAGGCGCTATCTCCGGTGCCGACGACGGTCTAACACAATTTCGAAAATCGACCATCACAACACAGACTCCCTGGTGTGCAATGCAACGAGCCCAAGCCTGATAATTGCCCCTGAAGCAAGACAGGACCATCATCCCACCGCCGTGAATATAGTAAATGCAAGGGAGTATCTCGGCGGTATCGGGTCTTATCATCTGAAGTTTTATGGTGTTGCCGTCAGGCTGGGAAGTTATCTCATGGACCTCCGAGCGTAGACCGGCTCGGGGGACCAATGCTTCATCGTCTAATGCGTCGAGAATGGACTCCATCTGCGCCTCACGGGCCAGTGCTTCGGGGGTGATAGCCTCGGCGAGAATCTGATCCCGTGAATCAACGTCACCCGTAGGCGGAATCGTGTTAGCTATGGCTGCGAGAACGGGCACAGCTCGAGGATCGAGCCGAATATCGTGACGGGGGTCGTAGGTCATAGAGCACTCTCTAGGCAAACTGCGCTTTGCGCTAGTTTTATGGTAAGGGGAATTTCCCAAGGCCTCCATCGGACAAGGGGTCAGATTGTTGCCGCCCGACGGGGACCTGCTATTTAAAATTGGTAGTTGACACGTAGGCCTATTGTTCGTGGTTGCAGGGTAACTGAGTTATTGCTTGAGAAGGGGTCGGGATTGATCCAGGCAAATCCGTCATCGTTACTTAGATTTTCACCGTAGAGATACGTACCCCATTTCTCTGTTTCGTAACCCAGTTGTGCAGCCACATTCGTAATCGAATCTGTGCGCATAACGAAAGGATTCGGTACTCCAACACCCGGTATATTGGGCGGAGCGTTTAGATAACCATCGACGTATTGCATATCGCCGCGAAGGTTGATGGCGCCGGCGCCGAGCTGCGCCACCTGCCACTGAAAGTATAAGGAGGCTTGTGTTTCCGGCGCGACCAGCGAACTACCCAGGGTAAGTCCCGATGCCAGTGAATCATTCATATCGATTGATACGACCTCGGAATCGTTAAGGGCAAGTGTACCGCCCAACTCGAGAGACGCACTCGCTAAGTAGCGAATATCTAACTCAATGCCCATCGATTCGATATCGCCCGCATTGGTTAAGTAAGGCTCCCCATCGGACTGGCGACTTGCCGACACTTGGGCATCCTGCCAGTCGATAAAGTAGAGAGCTGCATTAATGGCCAGCTGGCCCTCTAGCATCCTTGACTTGTAACCGAGCTCGTAGCTCCACAGGCTGTCAGCATCGGCCAACTTGGGTGTAAAGTTTGGTGAATCCGGCGCCACAAGATCGTCGCGGCTGATATTCGGATGCGCCCTGCGAAACCCTTCAGCTGCCGTCAGATACCACATCTGCGAATCGTCAGGTGTCCACTGCAGACTTGCTTTGAAGGTGCTTTTGTTCTGATTGCCCGTTGATGTGGAGTTGGGTGGTGCGGGAATCATGCTTGCAGTGCCGCCACCGGTGAAAGCCAGTTGAAGGGCATCCGTATTGAAATTATCTGGCGAGTCAATCTGAGAGAACTTATAAGCCGTGTAGCGCCCACCTAAGAGTATCCGGAGCTGGCTCGACAGTTCGAATGTCACCTCTGCAAACAAGGCGGATTCAGTCGTTTCGACGTCCCGAATGACTGATCCGATGGTGTCACCCGGCTCACGAATCTGTGTTATCGCCGACATATCAACACCAAAGACGCTGAGTGCATCGGGGCCCGTGAAGCGTGCACCGACGGCGGACGTTTCCATATCGAAGTGATACAAACCAAAGGTGTACTGGAGTTTGCTGGCGTCACTCGATATGAAGCGTAGCTCGTTGATGGTCATATCCGTGTCGAGACTCTCGCCATACCCGAATGGCAGTACTGGCCCAAAAATAGCATCCAGATCCAAGTCCCAACTGGTGTATTGATTCGCATAATTGGCTGACCAAATCAGAGTGGCCCAATCTAAGTCCCAATTTAGAGTTAGGTTGGCGATGTCCATTTCCACGTCCACAAGCTCAGGAAAGAACGTGGCTCGCTGAAAGGTATCCAGGTTCTGATTCTGACTGGCCGCGAGTGAGCCGATTTCCAGTCGATCCATGCTATAGGATAGCGTTGCGTCGATCTGTTCATTAACAAGCCATTTGGCCGAAGCTCGAAACCCATGCTCCTCTGTCGAGTTTTCGTCCTTTACGGGATCAAAGCCAAAGGTGCCGATATTGTCGATGAATCCATCCTCATCTCGGTAGTATCCAACTGCGCGAACAGCAAAATCATCTGACACAGGCGTATTCAGGAACCCGCTATAGCGTTGCCGTGTACCGCCGTCTTTTACCGATCCCAGGTCTACGCGAACGCCACCATTGAAGCTGTCCACCGAGGCCTTGTTCGTAATGACCCGAACAGCGCCAGCCAAGGAGCCGGACCCAAAACTTGTACCTTGTGGACCACGGAGCACCTCAACCCGCTCGATATCATAGAGCCGTAGATTTGGTGTGACGACGGAGAAGCTCGTTAATGGAACATCATCGTAATAAACCGCAACCTGACGCTGCTCACCATTGCTTGCTGAGGTGCTTGAAGTCTGTATTCCGCGAATGACAAATCGAGTGAAGCTGTTGCTACCCGTTAGCAGCACTCCCGGCGTGTTGCGCGCGACGCCTTCGAAAGATTCGATCCCTTGAGCCGCGAGGTACTCTTCTGAGAGGGCCGTGATGGAGATCGGAATGTCGCGCGCGTCCGCAGCGCGGCGAGTGGCAGTAACAACCACCTCCTCCAACTGCAGGGAAATTGGATTCGCTTCCGCGAGGTCTTGAGCAACTGCCTCAAACCCAACGACTGAGAGCGCACTGGCAACTGCTGTAGCTATGGAGTTCTTATTCATCATTCTAGCCTCGCCATTTTTTTAATATTGATCAGGCAAACGTGTTCATACGTTTATGGTCATCAGTATTGGGTATCAATTTGGTTGGTTAAATGGCTATTTGGGCGTTACACTATTGCCTAAATGACAATTAATGGGGCTGCCCTGCGAGGTTAAACACATGGATCATCTGCGAGCCATGCGCTACTTTGTGACGGTCGTCGAGACCGGAAGCTTTACTCGTACGGCGGCGGAGTTTGACGTACCTCCTTCTTCTATTTCCCGACGCATCGCCGATCTTGAGCGGGAGCTGGGAGCGACCCTGCTCAAGCGCAGTACGCGCTCGGTACAAGCTACAGAGATTGGACAGATCTACTTCAGGCAAGCACAGCAAATCCTTCAGCAATTTGAAGAAAGTGAGGAAACCGTGCGCAGCTATCAGCGCACACCGATGGGGCGGTTACACATTAATGTATTGGTAGGCGCCGGTGAGCTTCTGCTACTGCCGCACCTTCAAGAGTTCCGTTCCCTTTATCCCGAAATTCTCCTTGAGGTAAGCGTTACAGACACGCCCTATTCACCCCTCAGAAATGATGTGGACATCGTCATTGGTGGCGGTCATCTGCCCAACGAGCGCGTGCAGGCAGTTACTTTGATGACCCGCGATTGGATCCTTATGGCATCACCTCGGTACCTTGAGGAAAGGGGATGTCCCGAGACCGTGTTTGATCTGAAAAGCCACGACGGTATTTTATATCGCTCTGATTACGGCCCTATGGCTTGGCTGTGCGAAGTAGACAACGAGTGGCACGATGTATCGCCACGACCCATTGCGATTACCAATAGCATGAGATGGCATGAGGAGCTCGCGCTGAGTGGACAGGGGTTGTTATTGGCCTGGCGAATCTACATGGCGGATCACATTGCCACAGGAAAAATACGCGAAGTAACGCTGGATCGCCCGATTCATCTAAAACTGGAGCCGCCTTTTGGCGTCAACTCGGGCGATCCCTCCTCAGTTTTTCTGTTGTACCAGAAGCACCGCTACCAGATACCGAAAATCAAGGTGGCTGTGGACTACCTCGTCGCTAAAATCCGGAGCAACCCACAGTAGCCATTCCAACGCGCATGTCTGTTACGACGTTAAACAAGTAGCGAGGACCAGGCGTGTGGTCTAGGCTGGAGTTGCAACGCAGACAACTGAACCTAACTAAAACACCAGGCGCTGTGTTTTAGCTGGCATATAGGTAGTGCAGTGTTTTCTTCACACGAGTTCTACGCGTTGGGGTAAGGCTAAATATAGTGACTGGCCAGCAACTCTATCTTCAAAAAGGGGACGATGATGAGAGCAACTATTTTTTTATTGGCGGTAATACTGATGGGCGCAGGATGCGCTAAGCAAGATGACGCGGAAGTGACGGCACCCGTGGTGGCCGATTCTGAAGTGAACGAAACGGCAGCCGAGGATGGTCCTGATGCGTACTACGAGTACCTGTGGTGCAATCAGGGGGAGGACTTTTCGCAGGACAAATTGGCCGAGTTAACTGCAAACTGGAACGCGGTCATCGATGGTATGGATGCACCTTCCCTCGCAGCGTTCGGATACATACCTCGTGGTGCTGAAATGGAAGCCTTTGATGGTCTTTGGGTACTGCGGTGGGATTCAAAAAGCGATAGCGCTGCAGGTTGGGAAGCCTATGCTGCATCGGAAGCAGCTCAGTCGCATGAAGCGACCTATGGGTCAGTACTAGTCTGCGGTAGCGAGGTTGGAGTCAACCGGTTTGGATTCGACGCTTATATCCCACAACCTATGCCCGCAAGTTTCACAGCTGAACCAGCGCCATATTTCCTCACAAATACCTTCTGTGCCTTCAATGACGGTAAGGGTCCTGAGGACCTGCGGAAGGTAGTCGGGGAGCAGTACTTGCCTTTGCTCGCTGCAGTTTCTGAGGCTAACCCAGAGTCAAGCTATTGGTTCATGATTGGTGCACCCGATTTTGAGGAAAGAGTGTCAGGCCCGTTCGACTTTAACTGGATTAACTATTGGCAAACAGTTGAGGAGGGAGAAGCGGCGATGACCGCCTTTGCAGCATCCGAAGACGGGCAGGCAGTAATGGCCTCACTCGGCGAGGTGGCAACCTGTCGGGATCCACAAGCATGGGATGGTTACCTAATCCGCTCAAACGTTGACGCTTGAGGAAATCTAATCATCCAAGCGGGGTAGGTCGTTGACCTACTCCGCTTTTTTACTTCACTTCAGGGTAATTCCCCAGACCGACCTAGGTTTTGTGGGCATTTCTGGGCCATTTTTTGGACTGACCTCGTCTAGCTGGGCTCCTTTTGTGTGATTTGTCATCAAAGAGGTGTTGCAAAAATGAATCAATTGAATAACTAAATGTCGATTTCGTTGCGTGAAGGCTCTGGCTTAGCATCTCGCTCGTTATCAAGTTAGTCAACGGAGAGATCGCTATGACGTCACAAGAAACTCGCAATGAAGTAAGAGGCTACTCAAAGGCCGCAGCCACGGCTGTATTGTTCATAGGTGCATTGCTGAGCCACTCTAGCTTTGCGGGGCAACTGGAACAGCACCTAGGTAACTGTAAAGCCGCAGTGAATGACCATTATGGACAAGAGACCCGTGTCCGTATGGTGAAAGCGCGGAGCTATAAGGGAGTTCAAAGGGTCAAGTTCAAGGTCTTTCCTGAAGCCCAGGACATGACAGTCATTGAGTGTGTGAGTGATGAAACAGCGAAATGGGGGGTTGTTCTTCTGACCCGAGAAGGTGATGTGCTTACGTCATGATCTTTGAGTGGATATGCGTTAGTGAATTGGGATGATTTAAAAATCCTCCTGGCGCTAAGTCGCTTTGGATCAACTCGCAAGGCGGCGCAGCAGTTGGGCGTTAGCAACACGACCGTTATGCGTCGCTTGGACTCCTTAGAGGAGTCCTTGAGTGGCACGCTATTCGATAGGACTCCAGACGGTTTCAAAACCACAGCATTAGCAGATCAGTTGTTGCTGGTTGCTCGCGATATTGAAGACAGTATCACTGAAGCGGAACGACGGCTCATGGGCATGGATTCGGAGCTTCAGGGCACCATAAAGCTGTCCTTGCCGTCAGTGCCCGTCGCTTTGCTGGGTTCTGACAGCTTCTGCTCTTCCGACGTAAAGAGGGTGCTCTTCCGCTAGGAAGGACTAGGTAGTTGCTAGGCGCTTACTGCGCTATTTATGCAGCCTGGTATTGCTCATCAATAAAGCTAAAAGGTTGCTGCTGTCTTGCTTGCCTCGATAAGTTAACGCACTCATAGAGGTAAGCGTCATGACCTATGTAGCAACGTCAAGTATGGTCGGTACTAATATGTGCTACTTGTGATGCGCAATAATCGCTACCGTTTGTAACTTCGCTTGTAAAAAAGCCCCAAAAACGGGGCTCTTTGTAACTTCTTTGCAACTCACAAAAATATATAAATCAATAGGTTATATCCACCCTATTACTCCCACTCGATCGTCGCTGGCGGCTTTGAGCTCACATCATAAGTCACTCTCGATACACCAGAAATCTCATTGATAATCCGATTAGAGACGGTCTCAAGCAGCTCATAGGGCAAGTGCGCCCAGCGTGCGGTCATGAAGTCAATTGTCTCAACTGCACGGAGTGCGATCACGTATTCGTATCGGCGCCCGTCACCTACCACGCCAACCGACTTCACCGGCAAGAATACGGCAAAGGCCTGACTGGTTTTATGGTACCAATCCGCTTTGTGAAGTTCCTCGATGAAGATCGCATCTGCTCGGCGTAGCAAATCGGCATACGGCTTCTTAACTTCACCAAGAATGCGCACACCTAAGCCAGGCCCTGGAAACGGATGCCGATAAACCATGTCATAAGGCAAACCCAGTTCTAGGCCAATTCTGCGGACCTCATCTTTGAACAGTTCGCGCAGCGGCTCTACCAACGACATTTTCATGTCATCGGGCAAACCACCCACGTTGTGGTGTGATTTGATGACGTGTGCTTTACCTGTTTCTGCGCCGGCAGATTCAATCACATCCGGATAAATAGTACCCTGCGCCAACCAATTCACATCGCGCAAGTTAGTGGCTTCTTGGTCGAATACTTCTATGAAGGTATTACCTATTACCTTGCGTTTCGCCTCGGGATCAGAGACACCCTCTAGTTTGCCAAGGAATAGAGCTTCAGCGTCCACACGGATCACTTTCACCCCCATATTCTGGGCGAACATCGCCATCACCTGATCGCCTTCGTTCAAACGCAGCAAGCCGTTATCGACGAAAACGCAGGTGAGCTGTTCGCCAATGGCTTTGTGTAACAGAGCCGCAACCACCGAAGAATCAACACCGCCGGACAATCCAAGTAATACTTTATCGGCGCCCACCTGAGCTTTCACCCGAGCAATCGCATCATCAACAATGTTGGCGGGGGTCCATAACGCATCACAGTCGCAGAGTTCGAGCAAAAAATGTTCGAACAAACGTTGTCCTTGCACAGTATGCGTCACTTCCGGATGAAACTGGATGCCGTAAAACGGTTTGGTTGTGTGCCCCATTGCTGCAATGGGGCAGCTCTCGGTTCTGGCAATCGCCTGAAATTCTGGCGGCAAATCAACGACTTTGTCGCCGTGACTCATCCATACGTCTAATAGAGCACGACCCGAATCGCTCACGTGATCTTTCATATCGTGCATAAGCGCTGACTCAGCGACCACTTCGATTTGTGCGTAACCAAACTCGCTGGTGTCAGATGCCTGCACCCGTCCACCGAATTGCTCCGCCATGGTCTGCATGCCGTAGCAGATTCCTAGCACAGGTACACCAAGATCGAAGACACACTGCGGCGCTCGAGGCGAGCCTTGACTGCCAACACTCTCTGGGCCACCGCTGAGGATGATACCTGCGGGCGCGAATTCGCGAATCGTCACGTCTTGGGTATCCCACGGCTTGATCTCGCTGTAAACACCCACCTCTCGGACACGGCGCGCAATGAGTTGTGTGTACTGCGAGCCAAAATCGAGAATAAGGATACGATGCGCGTGAATGTCGGCCGTGGTCATAAGTTTATTGAATTCCAGGTGAACCGCGGACCCGCTGCGGAGAAGTTATCGGACGGGGTAATTAGGTGCTTCCTTGGTGATAGCGACATCGTGCACATGGCTTTCAGACATGCCTGCTGATGTTACCTTCACAAACTTGGGCTTCGTGCGCATATCCTCAATGGTGAGGCTACCGGTGTAACCCATTGCCGAACGCACCCCACCCATCAATTGATGGATGATGCCTGACACGGGACCTTTGTAGGGTACACGACCTTCAATGCCCTCTGGCACGAGTTTCTCGGCACCTTTACTCGCGTCTTGAAAGTATCGGTCGGAAGAGCCTTGGTTGCGGGACATGGCGCCCAAAGAGCCCATGCCGCGATAAGATTTATAGGTTCTACCCTGATACAGCTCCACTTCGCCTGGCGCCTCTTCTGTGCCAGCAAACATACTGCCCAACATCACGGCATCTGCACCCGCAGCGATCGCCTTGGCGATATCGCCACTGAAACGAATGCCGCCATCGGCAATCACAGGAATATCAAAGTCTTTGAGCGCATTGACGACGTTATCGATGGCCGAAATTTGGGGTACACCTACGCCAGTCACGACGCGAGTCGTGCATATAGAACCAGGGCCTATGCCCACTTTAACGGCATCTGCACCCGCTTCTGCAAGCGCAAGGGCCGCTTCAGCGGTGGCAATATTACCCCCAATAACCTGAACTTCAGGATAATCAGCCTTAATCTTCTTGACTCGATTTAAAACGTTGCGCGAGTGTCCATGCGCGGTGTCAACCACTAGCACATCTACCCCCGCTGCCACCAGAGCCGCCACTCGATCATCGGTATCAGGACTAGTGCCTACCGAGGCACCGACTCTCA
>OBNU01000080.1_pt1 | contig 14205 bp, 11 predicted proteins | sample 1494211 | NCBI WGS metagenome assembly OBNU01 (sample SAMEA3275559, study PRJEB22092) | marine metagenome | biome: ENVO:01000252 "freshwater lake biome"; feature: ENVO:00002042 "surface water"; material: ENVO:00000021 "freshwater lake" | collected 2014-06-21T10:00:00+00 | depth 2 m | reverse complement strand
TTGATCATATGAAGCAAAAGAAAATATGCGTCAATCAGCCTTGTTCAGGACGGACGAGTTAGAGTTAAAAAATGTGTCCGAATTTCGTTGACCAGAACATAGACAAGTGCATTTTCTCTTTGACAAGCGCGTAGGGCAGACTTATATTTCGCACCCCGATATCGTTCGATCATCCCCTGCCCAGGTGGTGAAATTGGTAGACACGCCAGCTTCAGGTGCTGGTGCTCGCAAGGGCGTGGAGGTTCAAGTCCTCTTCTGGGCACCATTTCTTTTTTAGTTGTTTATATAACGCGCACTATTTAGGTTCTGTGGGTACGACAATGCCATGCATTGTCGAGAGGACTGACCCGGCCACTCAGCAAAGCTGAGCGGCGTTCGCCAGCTCGCCGCGGTGCGGCTCGAAACCCTAGCTCACCCTCTTCTGGGCACCATTTCCTCATCAAATGCTTGTCATGACGCCAACTGATTCCATCACCGATAAGTAAGATAGCCCTCTAGCAAACGTATTAATTCTGCCGATAACCGCTCTCTAGGCACTGGTTTATGTTCGCAATCACGAGCCCATCGATGCACGATCGAGTCAACACTGTCGAACACTATTTGAGCACTTAAGTCAGAAGTACCAAGGTGATCACCAAGCAATCGCTGAATCGACAATACAGTCCGATGCTTGAATTCTTCTGCTTTCCGAAGCACGTGCTCAGATAACGGCACTTCCTGCGACAATGAACGATGCAACCGCACATCATGACCATGCGCGGCAATCACAGCTTCGACTAAGACTCGCACCACCGTCTGCAAATCAGCGTTATCCCCGAGAACCACAATGGCATTATCAAACATTGACGAGATGCGGTCTAAGTGTCGCAGCGCTACCGCATCAATAATTGCCTGCTTGTTCTCAAAATACTCATAGACCGACCCTATCGAAACACCGGCTACCTCAGCAATACGATTAGTCGAGCACCGATCTATACCTTCAGTGCTTAAAACCCGAGCCGCTGCGTTTACGATAGCATCGCAGGTCATCCTAGATCGGCTCTGCTTGGGATTCCTAACTCTCTTCACAGATCTGAGTACCTCAATGAAAAGCAGTTTGAGATAATGACCGCTGATTACAGTCAGAGCGGAGCTTACGTGCGATACTATCGAGATTCTAACCACTGGTCAGAGTACAAACAACTGCTGGCAGCGCATGCAAGATTGATGCTCGATGACCCAACTTCCGAATACTATTTGTCTTACCAGAAATATCATCTCCACATCGATGAATGGCAACCAGAGGGAACACCAAAGGGCACTGCGGTTTTGATCCACGGAGGCGGCGGTAATGGCAGAATTTTAGCGCCTTTCGCCCAAGTAATCCGTGATTCAGGATGGCGAGTCATTGCACCGGATCTGCCTGGTTTTGGACTGACCCAATCACAAACCAGTACCCCTCTCGAGTTGAACGACTGGCTAGAGGCCATCGATTCGATTCTAAAAGAGCACGAAGGTGTTAAAGTCTTGTTTGGACTGTCCCTCGGTGGCTTGACCGCAGTGAATGCTGCCCAAAGAAATAGCTGTGTTCGGGGTGTATTTGCGACCACTTTACTGGACATGAGCCAAGACTCGTCCTTCATCCGAGCGGCTCGCTGGCCGTCGTTAGGCCGACTGACTCTGCTCGGCTTTCACTTTATACCCACCATACTCCGTAAGCTTTCAATACCCTTAAAGATCGCTGCACCATTCGAACGCATGAGTACAATACGACCGCTACAAGCTTATTTCGAATCGCAGCCACTGATCGGGAACCGTTGGATTAACATCGGGTTCTTCCACTCACTCTATCGTCAGCACCTCGACACCATCACTGCACTCTCGAATCTCTGGTTGGTGCATCCCGGAGAAGATACATGGACCCCAATCGAGCTCAGCACTGACACACTGCACAGACTCACCGGTCGGAAAAAATTAATAACGCTCAGTAATGGGAGTCATCTACCCCTAGAAGAGCCGGCATATTCGGAGCTGAAGACGCACATTACAGCGTTTCTGGAGGATGTCACCGACAGAACTTCCGCTTAAACCCACGTTTCTTACCTTCAAGGAATCCAACCAGCCCAACGATTGGGCTAATAGTGATCGAACCGATGAGCAACAAGCCTCAGATTGCCATCGAAATCCTGCACCAAAGGAGCACAGTTCTCGACCCAATCGCCATCGTTGCAGTAGACAATGCCATCGATATTCAAAACAGATGGGAAATGCAGGTGACCGCAAATAATACCGTCATAGCCCTGCCGGCGAGCCAAGTCCGCACCTGCCTCTTCGTAGCGTTTGATCACCATTTCGGCTTGCGATACGCTCGATTTTATCCACTGTGCCAAAGACCAGTGCGGCAAGCCAAATCTGGCGCGAATCTCCTGGCCAGCTTAAACTCGAAACTTCGCCAGACGTATAGAATACTGACATAGGTGCGGTTAGCAATGGGGGCAACGCCACATGCCTGTAACCTATCAATTACCCCTTAGCCGGGGTAATACGTTTTCTGCGATATACTCTAATCGACGATTACCCGACTCGACACTTTGTCGAGAGGAACTAACCCGGCCACTCAGCAAAGCTGAGCGGCGTTCGCCAGCTCGCCGCGGTGCGGCTCGAAACCCTAGCTCACCCTCTTCTGGGCACCATTTCTTTTTTAGTTGTTTATATAACGCGCACTATTTAGGTTCTGTGGGTACGACAATGCCATGCATTGCCGAGAGGAGTAATCCCAAAAACCCAATAATCTGTCTGACACAAAAGATCCCACAGCCATTCATCACAACTAATCAGGTTGAGAGGTGCCTACCGAACTAGTGGTGATTCAGTGCTCTCAATGAGCTATCGCATCCTTTAGTTCATTGTACCTACGTATGCGCCTAGATTATTGATGTCAGTATCTGTCATGGGTTTTGCAACGCTCCACATTAACATACTCTGATTGCCGACTGTTTGACCCGCACGATACGCGTTCAGCTTACTTATAATATTGTCTACCGCTTGTCCTGCTAATTTAGGACCAACACCCCCTTCACCGTTCGCTCCGTGACAGCCGATGCATTGTGCGTAATACGTCTTGCCTAGATCAGCGGGCGATGCTTGTGCACGCAGCTCTTGTTTCTGTGTTTCTTGTTCGAGGGGTGTACCATTTTGTGCGGTGTACGCGTCATAACATTCGCCTACACAACGATTACCATTACCGCTCCATTCGGGATTGTTTGATGCTGTTGCGTAGTAGATCAAACCAACCATAAACACCGCAAACCATACCATTGGATTGTTCATTCTTCTCCCTTATCTTTTTCGTAGTACGAATAATAAGCTTCTTCGTTGTCCCAGTGTTTTCCACCCACAATCTCGACACCGCTTTTAATTCGCTTTTGTACACGTTCTTCTCTAGTGAGTGCTTTAGTCTCAGCGAGCAACTATAGCCGAATCTCGAGAACATAACTGGCTTCCATTGTGACTTAAAATGTGAAACTGGCGGGTGCGACCTATGTATACTTTTGGCTGATTCAAAAAATGACCCTTGCCCCCCACGCGCTGGGAATTTGATCGTGGTCATGGCTCTAATATCGGCGGAAAGATCACGCTCGAATATCGCCATAGTGTGCGATCTAGTTAGGCGCGGTTTTATTGTATTAGCGTATTGATGGAACCCCCTGAAAAATCAGATATTCATCACTCAATCAGCCCAACGATTGGGCTAATCGTGATCGAACCGGTGAGCAACAAGGCTCAGATTGCCATCGAAATCCTGCACCAAAGCAGTACAGTTCTCGACCCAACCGCCATCGTTGCAGTAGACAATGCCATCGATATTCAAAACAGATGGGAAATGCAGGTGACCGCAAATAATACCGTCATAGCCCTGCCGGCGAGCCAAGTCCGCACCTGCCTCTTCATAAAATGTCTTGTTTAATGAACCATATAAATTTAAATGTTCACAATTTAAAACATCATTGACTATACGCCTGACCAAGTCCAGAGTTGATCTCTACCTATGGAACAGAAAAAACTAGCACTTTCTCAACGCGAAAAACTAATAATTGAAGATCTCATTAAACTAACTATAATACAGCATGATAAACTAATATCCAGCCGTCTGGCATCACTCTTTTGCACTCCTGTTTGGTATCAGGCCAAACAGGGGAACGAGTTCCGACATGGCAACACCATCAGAAAAACTGGCTGAATCTCTCGAAGCCCTTAAATCATTGCAGGACCAGGAGATTGTTGCGGTCCGATCACGCGACCTCAGCCGCACCCACCGCGAGCGTTTGATCAAAAACGGATTTTTACAGGAAGTCATCAAAGGCTGGTATATCCGCTCTCGCCCGGATGAAGCACCTGGAGAAAGTACGTCCTGGTATGCCTCGTTCTGGGATTTCTGCGCTTCGTACCTGGGAAGCCGATTTGGCGCAGAATGGTGTCTCTCTGCGGAACAATCCTTGGCGCTCCACACCGAAAACAGGACGGTGCCCAAGCAACTTTTAGTCAGGACACGAAAGGCTAAAAACAACGTCACCAACTTGCCGTTCGATACCTCGATTCTGGATATCCGGGCAGACATTCCCGACAAGACAGATGCAGTGATCGATCAGGGTCTGCGTCTGTTTTCACTGCCTGCCGCACTTATCGCGTGCGCACCGGGCAGCTATCGGCAGAACACGACCGATCTTCGTGCGGCTCTTGCTATGGTGAGCGATCCTTCCGACCTGCTTGAACGTCTCTTACAAGGAGGTCATAGCACCATCGCCGGTCGCTTGGCTGCGGCCTTTCGCAACATTGGCCGGGTAGACATTGCCGATGCCATCGTCACGACGATGAAGGCCGCCGGCTATAACATCCGGGAGACGGATCCGTTCGAGATAGCCAGTCCATTGATTTTCACACAACATGTGAGCTCTCCATATGTCACCCGCATTCGGCTAATGTGGCAACGCATGCGAGAGGATGTCCTGCGGGAGTTCCATCCCGCCCCCGAAACGACCGCCGACAAGGCAACGTACCTCAGGCAGATTGAAGACATCTACGCATCTGATGCCTATCACTCCCTTTCCATTGAGGGATACCGCGTAAGCTTGGAGTTGATTGAACGGGTCAAGTCGGGCGCATGGAATCCGGAAACGGATATTGGTGACCGCGACCACCGCAATGCGATGGCTGCACGTGGTTACTGGCAGGCGTTTCAAGCCGTCAAACAAAGCATCGAGAAAATATTGGCCGGCGGCAACCCAGGCTCCATGATCCGCATGGATCACCCGGCATGGTACAGAGAGCTCTTCGCGCCCAGTGTAACAGCGGGAATTCTCCGCGCGGGAGATCTTGCCGGTTACAGGAATGGGCCTGTTTATATCAGGCAGTCGATGCACGTTCCGCCAAACAGGGATGCTGTTCGTGACCTCATGCCCGCTTTCTTTGACCTGCTGGAAGAGGAAACTGAGGCAGCAGTTCGCGTGGTGCTGGGGCACTTTGTTTTCGTTTATATCCACCCTTATATCGACGGCAATGGTAGGGTAGGACGATTCCTGATGAATGCGATGATGGCGTCCGGCGGCCACCCTTGGACGATCATTCCCGTTGAAGAACGCAGTCCTTACATGGCTGCTCTGGAGGCAGCCAGCGTGCACCAGGACATCACCATTTTCGCAAGATTTTTGGCCGGTCTGACAAGGTCAAAATAGACCCACCTTCAAGCCCGAATTGGAGTGGATCTAAATCCAGTTCTCGAGACGCAGGCCATCAACTCGCTCGAATTCTTTTAGGTTATTGGTAACCAGCGTAAGACCTTCACTTCTCGAATGCCCCGCAATATGCAGATCGTTAACACCTATGGGGGCTCCTTTGCGTTCCAATACCGCTCGAATATCGCCATAGTGTGCGGTAGCTTTATTACCATACTCCAACACCACTAACCGTGAAACGAAGTCTTCAACTTGCCGGAGATTATGATCTGGCATGGCACTTTTCTCGACTCCGTGTATCAACTCAGCCAACGTGATGGAACTGACACACAGTTGGCCTGCATGCGTGTTGAACGTTGCCAAGGCCTCAGGGGGCCGGCGTTTAATCACGTAGATCGCGATATTGGTATCGAGCATATACTTGAGCATCAGAAAGCTTCCCGCTCGGACTGCACTTGCGACGCACGTTCTTCCATAAAATCATCGCTGACATGTTCAGCAGTAAGAAAGAAGTTGTCCCATGTGCTTTCCACGGGCGACAAAATTCGATCTTTTCCAACAACACGTACAGTAACTTGCTTCACATCATCGGGAAAACGAGTGTCGGCCGGCAGTCTTACCGCCTGAGTGCGGTTATTAACAAATACGGACCCGATAGCCATATGTAGCACCTCCTACGCAGCAATATACCCGAAGTATATAGCATCTTACTTAGACGGAAAACGCATAACTTGAAACGCATTGCCCCATGTGTGTATTCGTAGGGATTTAAAACCGGTGTCGTGCGCCGCCGAGCTAGGCGCGGTTTTATTGTATTAGCGGCCGCTATCTCGCCACCCTTGGCGAACCAAAAACAAACCTGTCACTACTATTAGGATGTGCAAGCCAATCATAAAGTAAAAAGAGACAGGGCTATCGGCGAGGCTATATGAATGTCCACGGCTTTGAACGACGTCGAAACAAATTGCCCTGTAAAGAACTATGGTTGCAAAAATTGTCAGCGCCGACCCCAAAACGATTTTTGCTATTTTTACGTGGATTGCTTTCATCACTATGCTGGCAACCGGCTAACATTAAGACCGGTAGCTTGACTGTTTTCGCGTATTGATGGAACCCCTGAAAAACCAGATATTCATCACTCAACCAGCCCAACGATTGGGCTAATCGTGATCGAACCGATGAGCAACAAGGCTCAGATTGCCATCGAAATCCTGCACCAAAGCCGTACAGTTCTCGACCCAATCGCCATCGTTGCAGTAGACAATGCCATCGATATTCAAAACAGATGGGAAATGCAGGTGACCGCAAATAATACCGTCATAGCCCTGCCGGCGAGCCAAGTCCGCACCCGCCTCTTCATAGCGTTTAATCACCATTTCGGCTTGCGACACACTGGATTTTATCCACTTTGCCAAAGACCAGTACGGCAGGCCAAATCTGGCGCGGATACCAATGATCCACTCATTAAGTGCCATCAAAGAATCATAGGCAAGATCGCCGACCCAGCGATTCAATCGTGAGTATCGCACCGCAAAATCTAGTTCATCTCCGTGGATCACGAGCATTCGCTGTCCCGCTTCTGTCTCGAAATCAATGCGTCTTTGAATATCGATCAGGCCGAACTCTGAACCACAAAACTCGCGAAAATTGGCGTCGTGATTCCCGGGGATGTAGGTAACTCGAGTGCCCTTTCTGGCGAGCGACAAAAACTTTCGCAGCACATTATTGTGGGCTTGGGGCCAGTGCACCCGCTTTTGCATCGCCCACACATCAACAATGTCACCTACCAGAAAGAGTTGCTCGCAGCGCATATTCTTTAAAAAACTGAGCAAAGCTTCTGCTTTGCAATGTTTGCTGCCTAAATGCACGTCGGAAATAAAAACGGTCTTATAGTAGTTCTGACTTTTAGTCACTTAGACTCCGCCTTGTGAAGGTAGCGTTTTTTTCGGCTCTGCTTAAGAAGCTTAAGGTTAACAACGATGAACCCATCGATGCAGCCCTTGAAGTTCGGGTCGATATTGAAATCACTGAAACCAACACCGCCCTCTTTGGCAACCTCGGTGTAGTATTTATAAAGGGGAGGCAAACTCTGCCCCGCTGCCTTAAGCTCCTGACGCAAGACCTTAAAATCCTGAGCATAATCGCCTGTGTAGGCCTGACGAGCCGTTAGGCTGCGATCGTTCGTTGACACGAACGGTGTGGTCGCGATGACCTCTGGCCACAGCGCAGGAAAATAGAAGTGATAGAAATCCCTCACCGTTTCTAGCGAACGCTCGCCTAGGTCGCGACTCATAGATACCGGACCAAACAAATAACGCAAAGCGGGACGCTGCGAAATGTACGCGCCAAGACCCGACCAAAGCTCATCGAGCGAGTGGCGATCGCGATAACGGTATTGCACAAAACTCCGACCCAACTCCAAACTGCGCTCCAGCGACTTCGAGGGCACCTTGTGTAAGTCGAACAACGATGAGGTATACAGCCCATCAAGCCCGTGGTTGCGCAGCACAGTTCGCACGTCTGCGAGTCGATAGGCGCCCACTATTTGTTTGTCAAGCGGATGCCAGAGCAAGAGGTGATCGTAGTGATAATCGTACCGATCGATGTCTCTTGGAGACCCACTACCCTCGCCGATTGCACGGAAACTCAGCTCTCGCAGCCGACCCAACTCCCGCAGAATACAATCGCCCGCTCGCGCTCTGTACAATCTTATTTCTCGACCGCGCGGAGTACTCCCCAAGAGTTCACAGTCCGCAATCTCACGTGACAGAAGCAGCCTATTCTCGGCCGGAGCCACGGTTTCCTCGCCCTGAAATAAAGGTTTACTGTTGCGGGCCAAACCATACACATGACGCTTGAACTTCTGCGCGGTGACCTTGCGCGACTCATCGCGGTCGTAATGCTCGATCGGAATCAGATGGCCAATGCGCGCATCAACCGTGCGGTGGCACTGCTTGAACATCTCTCTGACCAACCAAACCGTCGAAAGCGGCTTGGCTAAAAACGATAAGCTGTAGAAGAAAACCGAGTTCCTAGCGGCAACATAGATAGGAAGAATTGGCGCCTTGGCAGATCTTGCGATCTTCAGAAAGCCCGGGTGCCAGGCCCCATCTCGAACCCCCTGAGGTCCAAACCGAGACACCTCACCAGCGGGGAAAATAATGGCCGCACCATCGCTCTCCAAATGCGCTTTAATTGTCTCTAGATTCGACTTCGGCGTCTTACCGTCCATATTATTCACGGGCAATAAGACCGGTCGTAATGGCTCGATCGCCAGCAACAGATCATTCGCCAAAACCTTAACGTCGGGTCTGATACTTGCCACAAGATTGAGTAATGCCAGCCCATCAAGCGACCCGATTGGATGATTCGCTACAATGACTACTGCGCCTTCTGACGGTATGCGAGCTCGTTCCCGATCACGTGTTCTGAGTGAAAAATCAAAAAAGAGGAGAACTTTTTCGACGAACTCTAGACCCCTAGCATACGGGTATTCGCGCTCAAACTGTTGAATACGCGCTTCATGAAAAAGAAATCCCAGAAACTTCAGAAGAATCGGGCCAATTTTTGTATGCTTCTCGAAAAAATCAGGAAATCGGTCTTCGAGTGCTGCTTTGACATTCAACATAGCGCTTAAGGCGCGTCTTGAAAGTAGACACCCGCGTCATCACCGAGCCATGAGCTCTCGTGAGCGACTTTGTCTTTTGCAGTTGGTCTGAAATGCGACTCTAAAAAGTCGATCCGCCCGCCACGCTCCAAAAATTCGCTGATTTCTCGATTGAGCTGCTCTCGCAGGATCTGTTTTTCGTGGCGTCGATCTAATTCAGAACCGTTCATTATTTGCGTCTCCACCCTAATGAATAGGCTCAGTATTGTGTTGTCAGATTGCAAAAAAACGACCGTGTGATGACCCTTTTATGACAACAGCGCAAAACGATATCAAGACATTGCTCATCATCTAGTGCCCGCTCGAACCTGAACCTATATCAGGGCCTAAACTAATGAAGAGCATCCAAAATAGCGGGGTTGCTGCAGCCTGCCTGCTTTTCGGGTAGTCAGGCCTGTGCTCTGGCCCTTTCGCCGGTCTGGCACAGGGCCTTTACGATTGTCTTACCTCGCGGTTTGGCGTCTGGGGCGAGCGCTTTTAATAAGCTTTCTCGCCCCAGACCCGCACTAAACGAGTGCAGTCAAGTTGTGTGCAGGTATTTCGGTGGTTATTCGGTGAGAAGGGTGACTATTTTCGCAATGGCTTTTGAGCCTTTAGATACCATTCCGATAGCTTGCTGCTTGGGTTGGTCATCTTAGCGTTTTTGTTGTTTTATCATCGTTTTCTGTTCGTCGTATATTAGTCACATTTTGGCGCGTTTTTATGTGCGGGGGATCTGAGCCAGCCTAATGTGTACTATCAGCTTCAAGATCGGATATCACTGCCGATAGATCTGTGGCCGCAAGGCAGAGCGGCAAGTGATATATTGGTCAAGTGACCCTAAATGGAGAAGCCCTATTGGGTACAGACAATAACAAGGGTGGATGCGGCGTTCCGCAGCCTGCTGAATAGCGCCAGTCATTTTTTTGAACCCCCGAACGGTTGACGAAGTGACCATCTGGCTTATCGACTTTTCTGACAAACTACAAGAGGACCGAAAAATGAATAGACTATTCCTTGGCGCCGCGGTAATGGCGCTGAATACGGCGTGTTCAACAGCGCTCGCTGAAACGCTTTCAGCTAGCCTTGGCGGCAATGAAACTGCCACCCCCGCGCAGCCCCAAGGCCCTGAAAAATATCTTACAGCTGAAGGGCTTGAGCTTTCCGCGCCCGACACCTGGGGTCATTGGGGCGTCAACCTCACCAACGGACATCGCGGTATAAAGCCCGGCGACGATTTCAATCAGTTTGTCAATGGAAAGTGGATCGAGACATTCGAGATCCCCGCCGATCGTTCGCGGTACGGTGCTTTTGACCTGCTGGGCGAGAAATCTGAACAGCGCGTGCGCCTGATCATTGAAGATCTTGCCGAAGCAGAGCCGGACCGAGACACACCTGAAGGCAAGATCGCTACCTTTTACAATGCCTTTCTCGACATCGACACAATTAATGCAGCGGGCCTCACCCCGGCCCAGCCCTATTTAGATCAGATCGACGCGATCGCCGGTCTGGAAGATCTCGCGAAGGTAATTGCGACGATCGGCTTTTCGTCTCCGATCAGCGGCTATGTCTTTGTCGATCGCAAGGATCCGGAGACCTATATTTTCCAGATGGGATTGAGCGGCCTCGGGCTACCCGACCGAGACTATTACTTAAACGATGACGAAAAGTCGGTCGAGCTGAGAGTGCAATATGTCAAGTTGCTGACCCGGATGCTTGCACAGTTAGACTATGACGATCCAGCTACCACAGCGTCTGAAGTAATGACATTCGAGACCGAAATGGCCAAAACGCATTGGGATCGTACCCTCTCGCGCAACCCGGAAATCACCTATAACAAGCTGAGCCAGGAAGAATTCCATGCGCTCTCAGAGCCCTTCCCATCGGCCGCAGTGCTCAATACACTCGGTGTCGGTGGTGAAGAATATTTCCTTGTTGCCCAGATACCGCCCACCGCTGATGAGCTCAGCGAGGCGGGCCTGACCGAAGCGGATGCAAAAAAACTGGGCGGCGGTTTCCCAGCCATGATGAGACTTGCCGCTAACACACCGCTCGAGACTTGGAAAGCCTATCTTAAGGCCCATTTCCTGATCGATCACGCCAGCGTTCTCCCCAAGGAAATCGATGATGAGGTCTTTGCCTTCTACGGCACTGTCCTGCGTGGTCAACCTGACCAGCGCGAACGCTGGAAGCGCGCAGTCTCCTCAACTGAAGGCGTGATGGGGGAAGCCATTGGCAAGGTCTTTGTAGAACGTTATTTCCCACCGGCGAGCAAAGCAGCGATGGACGACCTGGTCACCAACCTTCGCAAGGCGATGGCCGTCAATCTCGCAGAGCTCGGCTGGATGAGCGATGCAACGAAGGTGAAGGCTCGAGAAAAGCTCGATAGCTTCAATCCCAAGATCGGCTATCCGGAAACTTTCGAGACCTACGACACGCTGATTGTCGGAGGCAACGCGCTGGAGAATTTGATGGCGACCCGCAAATGGGCGCGGCAAGACAACCTCGCAGACCTTGGCAGCACCGTCGACAAAACCGAATGGTTCATGACCCCACAGACGGTTAACGCCTACTACAATCCGAGCTTTAACGAGATTGTCTTTCCAGCGGCAATCCTGCAGCCGCCATTTTTTAATCTCGCAGCCGATCCAGCCGTCAATTACGGCGCCATCGGTGGCGTGATCGGTCATGAGATGGGACACGGCTTTGACGATCAGGGCGCCAAGTTCAATGCAGCAGGCGCGCTGAGCAACTGGTGGACACCTGAGGATCAGGCGGCTTTCCGACAGCTCGGAGATGCGCTAGCGTCCCAATATGACAGATATTGCCCGCTTGATGGCGGTACGACCTGCGTGAATGGTCGCCTCGGGCTGGGCGAAAATATCGGTGACCTTGGCGGGCTGTCGATGTCCTACAGGGCCTATCAGCTAAGTCTCGATGCCGATGGCGACGGGGTGATCAGCGAATCCGAACAAGCACCTGTCATTGATGGGTTAACCGGTGACCAGCGCTTCTTCCTCGCCTGTGCGCAGATCTGGCAGTCGAAGTACCGCGAGGAGGCACTCCGTCAGCAGCTGAAGACCGGTCCACACTCGCCGCCGCAATACCGGATCAATGGCGTCGTGCGGAATATGAACGAATGGTATGACGCCTTCGGTGTAAACGAGGACGATGCCCTCTACCTGCCACCGGAAAAACGCATCCGGATCTGGTAAACTCGGTCTAATTTTTCAGGCAGGTGTTATGAGACGGTCACTCGGTGGTGACGCCACTGTCATTGGAATACCCTGCAGTGACTGGACACGTGTTTGCCTAGTCACTAGCACTTCAGCTGGAGTGGACATGCCAGTCGGGCCAATTACCACTGAAGGTGAATGACTCGATAAAAGATCCGATCGTGATAACAAAGATCGTGTTGGGTTTGTGGATGAAAGGCGAACACGCAAGAACGCCCCAGATCGGCTTGTTCCCCGCGGCTGATGACCCACCACATCTGTTTTCAGCTAACGACGGATTCGAGTAATCAACCGTGTTCACTCTCCAGCTATCATAGCTGGACTGCGCAAATAAAAAATGGTCGGAGTACCCCATTCATGTGATCAATACGATCGATAAATACTATTACTTAAATGATCATGATTGATTTAGCCTATCAATCGAGCAATCAATTAAGGAGAGTAAGATGTCAGATCAAGGAAAATGCCCCGTCATGCACGGTGCAAACACAGAGACAAGTCAGTCTAATATGGCGTGGTGGCCCAAGGCTTTAAACTTGAATATCCTGCACCAGCACGACCGCAAGGTTAATCCAATGGATCCCGACTTCGACTACCGTGAAGCGGTCAAGTCGATTGACGCCGATGCGCTGAAACAAGACCTGCGTGCGCTAATGACTGACAGCCAGTCTTGGTGGCCAGCCGATTGGGGTCACTACGGTGGCTTAATGATTCGCATGGCTTGGCATGCCGCAGGCTCTTACCGTGTGGCCGATGGGCGTGGTGGCGCGGGAACCGGTAATCAGCGGTTCGCGCCTTTAAACTCATGGCCAGATAACGTGAATCTGGATAAAGCGCGCCGCCTATTGTGGCCAATCAAGAAAAAATACGGCAACAAGCTGAGCTGGGCTGACCTGATTATCTTGGCGGGTAATGTTGCCTATGAATCAATGGGTTTGAAAACTGCGGGGTTTGGGTTTGGCCGCGAAGACATCTGGCAGCCCGAAGAAGATATTTATTGGGGCTCAGAGAAAGATTGGTTGGCGGCTAATCGCTACGAGGGTGCGGGCGAGGTGCGTGAATCGCTCGAGAACCCGCTGGCCGCTGTGCAGATGGGTCTGATCTACGTTAACCCAGAGGGTGTGGGTGGGCAGCCCGATCCTTTGCTCACCGCTCATGATGTGCGTTTGACCTTTGCCCGAATGGCGATGAATGATGAGGAAACCGTGGCATTAACCGCGGGCGGTCACACTGTGGGCAAGTGCCACGGTAATGGTGACGTCAATCTGCTCAACGCGAGCCCAGAAGGCGCCGAACTGGAAGACCAAGGGTTTGGTTGGCTCAATAAAACCACCCGAGGTGTTGGTCGAGATACTGTCTCAAGCGGTTTGGAAGGTGCATGGACCACCAATCCGACGAAGTGGGATAACGGCTACTTTTACTTGCTGTTCACCTATGATTGGGAGTTGAAAAAGAGCCCAGCCGGCGCCTGGCAGTGGGAACCCATCAACATTAAAGAAGAAGATAAGCCGGTTGATGTGGAAGATCCATCGATTCGCCTGAACCCCATCATGACCGACGCCGATATGGCGATGGTTAAGGATCCGGCGTATCGCAAGATCTCTGAGCGTTT
>OBNU01000079.1_pt1 | contig 14260 bp, 14 predicted proteins | sample 1494211 | NCBI WGS metagenome assembly OBNU01 (sample SAMEA3275559, study PRJEB22092) | marine metagenome | biome: ENVO:01000252 "freshwater lake biome"; feature: ENVO:00002042 "surface water"; material: ENVO:00000021 "freshwater lake" | collected 2014-06-21T10:00:00+00 | depth 2 m | reverse complement strand
CGGCAAATGGAGACCTGGGCTCATGGTCAGGCGGTTTATGATGAGCTCGGAGTGGATCGAATCGATGCTGATCGGATTAGAAATATCGTCGTTTTGGGCGTTAATACCTTCGGCTGGACCTTTATCAACCGACAGCAACCTGTGCCCGATCCCATGCCCTATGTATCGCTTATTGCTCCCTCGGGTGACACCTGGATCTATGGAGAGCCTCAGGATGACAACTGCATTGAGGGCTCAGCCTCTGCCTTTGCGCAGGTAGTCACTCAAACGAGACATGTCAGTGATACCGATATTGTGTATCGAGGGCCGCATGCCGAACAGTGGATGCTGCAAGCACAGTGCTTCGCAGGAGCCCCTAACCCAGCGCCGGCGCCCGGCAGCCGTCGCAAACAGTAGCGTCTTCGAGTATGAAGCCCAGCGCAGAGCCACCCTGCGAGCGATGAATCAAGCTTTACCAGACGTAAGGGATGAGTGCTTTGCGCTCTTTCGGATAGTCATCGAAGTTCTTCAGGAACCATTTGTGCGTATACAGTGCTCTTGGTGCAAGATTCCCGACTGTAATTGCGAGCACAAAAACCGCACCCAGATTCCATGTCATGATTGCAAAGCCAGTGAATGACAGGATCTCTCCCAAGTATTGTGGACAGCTCACCCATTTGAACATCCCGCCGAAGGGAATCTTATATCTTGGCGCACTCGGGTCGGGTGTCTTGGAGCGCAAATTACGCAAGATGGTATCGGAATGGATGTTGAGTACAAATCCTATGTAATAAATGATGATACCGGTGATAAACCGCGGATCGCTAAACCAGTCGCTTGTGTATTGAGTGCCAATATTGGCAATGTACTCGGCGTTGAAGTATCCATGTAAAAGCAGGGTAACCCAGCCCGCTACCACCACATTGAACGAGAAGGTAGAGCTTGCCCCGGGCTGAACTCGCATGAGGAGAGGCGTGATGAGGGCTCGATTACTATAGTGGATCATCCAGATGGCCAAAAAAAACAGCGGGACCGTCTCACCCGAGTTGGCACCCATGAAAAACACGACCGGGAACACAATCAGACCCGGTAGTTCCATTAGGATCCATCCCGTTTTAGAGTGCAGTTTGATGCCTTTGGCTCGGCTACCACCGCCAAATCGGCCCCCGTAAGCGGCGGTGCCGAATAGGCTGCTGACGAAGATAAGAAGGGCGTATAAAAATCCCACGATCAGAAGGGTGTCGTAGAAAGTATTATCGGTATACCACTGCATAGAGCCGCCTTAGTCCATTGTTACTGTTCAAGCCGGTAATCTATCGTACCTGCCCCTACCGCGTAACACACATTCGGACTATGACAGCTAAACTGGTGCCACCGTGGATCCGAGTATCGTCCAAATGAGGGGTGCTCAGGACTGTTAAAATCGGTAAGGTCATGACGCGTAACTCAGCTTACTTTAAGTGGCCAATTGAGGATAATTACAGTGGCAGATAAATATAAGCCGATGCAGGCAGCCGACGTCGCTCAATGGGATGCCGAGGTGGGCGTGTTGGTCGTCGGCTTTGGCGGCGCTGGCGCTGCCGCGGCAATAGAAGCTTGTGACCAAGGGTGTTCGGTGATGTTAGTTGAAGCGGCTTCTGCCGCAGGGGGATCGACTGCCTTATCCTCAGCGGAGCTCTATTTAGGGGGTGGCACCCGGATTCAGAAAGCGTTGGGCTACAACGATACGGTCGACGCGATGTATGATTATTTGATGGCTTCTAATGGGCCACAAGCCTGCCCAGAAAAAACCAGAGCTTACTGCGAGCAAAGTGCGGATCACTTTGATTGGCTCGAAGCTCAAGGCGTTCCCTTCAAGGAATCAGAGTACCCTCATCGCGCTATGATGGCGTTGACGGATGATTGTTTGCTTTACACTGGAAGCGAAAAAGCCTGGCCCTATGTGCAGCTGGCCGCGCCAGCGCCTCGAGGTCATAACTTAAAGGTTGAGGGCGACAACGGTGGTCCTTTGTTTATGAGTGTCATGGAACAGGCTGTTCGAGTTAGAGGTATCGAGGTTCGTTTTGAAGCTCGTGTATTGAGACTGATAGTGGACAGCAGTGAAGATGACCCGGTGATTTGTGGCGCTGTGATCCGGCAAGATATGCGTGAGCAAATGATCAGAGCGAGGCAAGGTGTGGTTCTTTGTTGCGGCGGTTTTGTTATGAACCAGGCGATGCTGAAGCAGTATGCGCCTGAACTGATGAAGGCCACGGTGCCCATCGGCAACCCAAATGATAACGGCGCTGGTATACAAATGGGGCTTAGTGTTGGTGCGGCTGTTATCAATATGCACGAGGGTTTCGTGAGTTTGCCCTATTATCCTCCGGCCACGCTGACATACGGTATTCTGGTGAATGCTCAGGGCCAACGTTTTATTAATGAAGATGCGTATCACGGACGAGTTGGCGCGGCGGTGCTCAAACAGTCTGGTGGACCCGTTTACTTGGTGATGCGAGTTGAGGATTACGACGGCTACGAAACACAATCTTATCTGGACGCACCCATCGCTGGCACAGGAGAGACGCTCGAGGAGCTTGCCGCTGAGTTAGATCTGCCGGAGGGCCAGTTGGAGCGTTGTCTTGAGACTTACAACCGGTTTGCCAGCGAGGGTCGTGATCCTTTATTCCACAAGTCGGCGGACTGGTTAGAGCCGATTGTTGGTCCCGTCGTTGCGATTGACTGTACGCCCGGTCGAGGTGCGTTTTTTCCCTACTTCACGCTGGGAGGGCTCGATACCACGGTCGACGGTCAGGTCAAAAATGCTGCGGGCACGGTCATTCGAGGTTTGTTTGCCGCAGGTCGAACAGCCTGCGGGGTGCCCCGGCGCGGGGATGGTTATGCATCCGGTACTTCGGTGGCGGACGCATCATGGAGTGGGCGATTGGCCGGACGCAGTGTTGCTGTCAACGAAAGGAGGTCGTCAAGTGAGTGATGTACAGTGGATGGCTCGATTGGATCGCCTCGAATCGCTTGATGAGATCCGGCAACTCGCGGCGAAATATGCCCTCGCCTTGGATATGCGAGATATCGATGCGCTAGTGAATTTGTTCCCCGAAGATGTCAGGGTGGGTAAGTCGATGTCCGGACGGGCGCATTTCAAGCGTTGGATGGATCAGACACTGCGCGAGCAATTTACCGGTACCTCGCATCATATCGGCAATCATATTATTGAATTCGAAGATCCTGATCACGCCGTTGGCGTGGTTTACTCGAAGAACGAGCACGAAACTCCCACTCAGGATGGCAATAGTGAGTGGGTCATCATGCAGATGATTTACTGGGATCACTATCAACGGATCGATGGGCGCTGGTATTTTGCACGCCGACTGCCGTGTTATTGGTATGCGACGGATCTGAATAAACCGCCCATTGGTGATCAGAAGATGCGTTGGCCTGATCGAGATCATTACGATGGGGCTTATCACGATTTGTTCCCTAGCTGGAAAGCGTTTTGGGCGGAGCCGATCTCGGAAGAATTACCTGCAGTAGCAGCGCCCGCGCCTTATGAGACCTTTCTGAAGACCATGAGGCGACAGCAAGACAACCCTAAAATCCGCACGCGCTAAGGCATCCTATGACCTCTCTTTCGCATTTGTTGGCGCCCATAGAGCTCGGAGCACTGAGAGCGTCTAACCGTATTTTTATGGCGCCCATGACCCGGAGTCGAGCACAATCCGATGATCTGGTCACCGATCTACACCGCGAATACTATCAGCAGCGAGCGTCGGCTGGACTCATTATCAGCGAGGGTATTCACCCGAGTGCGGATGGCAAGGGGTATAACCGAACGCCTGGTTTGTTTGCCGCAGAGCACGCGAAAGCTTGGCGGCAAGTGACTGATGCGGTGACCGCTGCGGGCGGTCAGATGGTGGCGCAATTAATGCATTGTGGACGGGTGGGTCACGCCCTCAACAAAGCCGCTGGTGCTCGCTTTCTCGCGCCTTCTGCAATCGCTTGCAAAGAAGAGATTTTTACTGAGCAGGGCTCGTTACCGATGCCGGTTCCAGAGGCTATGACAACTGCGGAGATTGCATCAGTGATTGCCGACTATGCCGCGTCCGCGCGATTGGCGATGAGCGCTGGATTCAGCGGTGTCGAGCTACACTGTACTTCGGGTTACCTGCCTGCCCAGTTCTTATCAACCGGCACGAATCAGCGCAGCGATCATTACGGAGGTTCGCTCGAGAATCGATTGCGGTTTGTGCTTGAAGTAACAGCTGCATTGAGTGAGGCGATTGGTGCTGATCGGGTTGGTCTGAGGATCTGCCCAGGTAATCCCTTTAATGATTTACATGATGATAATCCTCAAGAAACCTTTGCCACCCTTTTAGAAGCCCTGAAGACCTACTCGATCGCCTACTTGCATGTCATTCGAATGCCGAGTGTCGGGTTTGATTCCCTGGTGCTCGCGCGCGATCACTTCGATGGGATCTTAATTGGTAACGACAGCTTTACCGCGGAAGAGGCGGATCAAATGATTGGGGAGGGCTTGCTCGACGCCGTGGCCTTTGGTCGGGCCTTTGTCGCTAATCCAGATTTACCCGAGCGGTTCAAGATGGGTGCGCCGCTGGCGAAAATTAATTTCAAGACACTCTACGGTGGCGGAGCAGAGGGTTACACTGATTACCCGAGCTTGGCGGAGTCCTAGATTCTTCTCCCCCGCTGTTACATTTTAAGACTCTAAGGAGAGCACTATGGCAATGCCGAATGATATTGGTGTTATCGATCTGATGATGGCAATTCCCAACAACGATACCTCAGATTACTACGACTTTATCAAGCCGCTCTTAATGGATGAGCAGAGTCGGCAGATGTTTAAGATGCCCGCTCAGTATATGTTCAAAGATATCCCAAGAACGGGGGTTCAAGACGACTATATCGCATATACCATTGCTAAAATGGACGAGTTTGGTATTGAAAAAGCAATGATCGGTGTCGATGAAGACCAGTATACGCTGCAGAATAAAGCCGTATTGGAGCACCCTGATCGCTTTATTGCATCCTATGACTGCAACCCAAACCGAGGCATGGAGGAAGTTCGCAAAATCCGCCGCTTGCACGAGCGTTATAACCTTAAGGCAGTGACCGCGTTCCCGTCAGGTCTGTGTCCGCAAGTCTCGTTGTCCGATAAAAAGTGGTACCCCATTTTTGTGACTTGTGTCGATTTGGATATTCCTTTCTGCCCCTGTGTTGGTGTTCCTGGTCCCCGAATTCCGATGGAGCCTCAAAAAGTGGAGCATCTGGACGAAATCTGTTGGTTCTTCCCAGAGCTGAAAGTCGTGATGCGACACGGCGGTGAGCCATGGACAGATCTCGCTTGGAAGTTGATGTTGAAGTACCCGAACCTGTATTACATGACCAGTGCTTTTGCGCCTAAACACTACCCGCAAGATATTATTCATTTTGCCAATACGCGTGGTGCCGACAAAATCATGTACGCCGGATACTTTCCGATGGGCTTATCGCTCGAAAGAATTTTTGGCGACCTACCTCAAGTGCCGTTTAAAGAAGAGGTGTGGCCCAAGTTTTTGCGCGAGAATGCTCAGGCCGTCTTTAAGTTGGGCGATTAAACCGTGTCTGTGCAGCGGCGCTCGCTTAGGGATAAAAGAGGCTAATAGTATCGACAATGCAGGCAGGACGTTCAGCACCCTCGACCGTTATGATGACTCGGACGACCGTTTTGATTGCGCCCTTTGACTCTTCTGCGGAGAGGATTTCGCCGCTAGCTATTACAGTGCTATCGACAGGGACGACCGCTGGGAATCGGATGCCTTCAGCGCCATAGTTGACGCCCATTGAGACACCCTTGACTTCGAGCAGCTGTGGTAAAAACCAGTTGGCCAGTGACAAAGTCAGATAGCCGTGAGCGATAGTCGTTCCAAAGGGGCCCTGTTTGGCTTTGATGGGATCCACATGGATCCATTGATGGTCGCCCGTTGCGTCAGCGAATTGGTCAATACGGGATTGTGAAATAGTGATTGGTTGGCTTGGTCCGAGCGGGGTGCCAACCAGCGTCAGCAATTTCTGCGGTGTTTCAACGGTTACAGTAGTCATCGATTCGCTCCAATAATAAGGACTCTATTATCGCAGAACGAGCTCGGGATCTGCGACTTGTGTGTAGTCCATTCGACTTACGCTACTCACCCCTGTTTGAGGCTACAATCTCAGTCGCAGATTAGGAGAACCTCATGCGATTACAAAATAAAACTGCCTTGGTCACCGGCGGCTCAAGAGGCGTTGGGCGCAGTACGGTCGAACGATTCCTCGCCGAGGGTGCGGTCGTCTACTTAACCGATATACATCGTGAGCGCGGCGAGGCCGTTGCAGCCGAGCTGGGCGCTCATTTTATTGCTCATGACGTGGCGAGCGAGGCTGACTGGCAAGCGGTTGCAAATCGCATCATAGCCGATGGCGCTCAGCTCGATATCGTGGTCAATAATGCGGCGATTCTCCAGCACGGGAATATTTTTGATGAGTCGCTCGAGGGCTGGCGTCGAATGATGGCAGTGAATAGTGATGGTATGTTTTTGGCGATTAAAACCGTTTTGCCTATGCTGGAGGTATCCGGGGGTGGATCGATCATCAATATGAGTTCGTCATCTGCGCTTATGGGGATGCCGGATTTCTGCGCTTATACTGCTGCAAAAGCGGCTGTGCGCGCTCTGACAATGAGTACCGCTGTCCTGTGCAAACAAAGAGGTAACAAAGTGCGCTGTAACTCAGTACATCCGGACGGCATTAATACCGATATGGTCAAAGAAATCGCTTTGCAGATGCCTCCCGCAGCCGACGGTCAATATCAAAGAGCGGCGCCTTTTGGTTGTCAGCCACAAGACATCGCGAATGTGATATTGTTTTTAGCATCGGACGATTCAACGCACGTCAATGGCGTGGCGCTGAGCGTCGATAATACCGCCACTATTCACCCTCCCTACTTGTGAAGCGTATGACTGAATTTGCCAATAAAACAGTGTTAGTGACAGGCGGAGCAGGTTTTATTGGGCGCGCCATTTGTCAGGTCTTTTTACAGGCCGGTGCTCAGGTGGTTGCTTGCGGCAGAAATCCTCCGTCTGAGCCGATTGAATCAGCTGGCAACACGGCGCTATTTGTCGCAGCTGATATTCGAGATCCAGAGCAATCGCAGCGCGTCATTGATACGACACTGAGTACTTACGGACGGCTAGATGTTCTTGTTAATAATGCTGGAGGCGGACCAGAGGTTGACTTCGCGACAGCAAGCCCTCGACTCACCGAGAAGTTATTGGCGCTTAACTTAACTGCCCCTTTGACACTTTCGCAGCAAGCATATTCGGCGCTGAAGCGTGATGGTGGCGGCAGCATTATCAATATAGCCAGTGTTAGCGGCGTAAGGCCGTCACCGTACACCACGGTATATGGTGCCGCCAAAGCAGGCTTGTTGAGCGCAACTCGCTCGCTTGCGATGGAGTGGGGTCCCAATATTCGTGTGAACGCGATCGTTGTGGGTCTGGTAAAAACAGAAGCCGCCATTGATCATTATGGCGGCGATGCCGGTTTTGCGCGTGTCGCTAATATGCTGCCTTTGGGCCGAATGGCTGAGCCCTATGACGTCGCTCAGGCAGTATTATTTTTGGCCTCTGAGCAGGCGTCATACATCTCCGGCGCTTCGCTTGAAGTGGATGGCGGTGGCGAAGTGCCGGTCTTCTTACACTTAGCTAAAGAGTCGGGACCCAAATAGGCGAGGTCCATGCGCGCTCCTGAATAATGGGGCTATAAAAAGCCTCTTCGCTAGGATCCTTGCAGCAGGCACTGTAAGCCGTTTCAGAGATGCCCCGTGCGGTGCTGGCCGCGGTGGCCTGTGCCGCGCACTGCTCGTCAAAAGGATTCACACCAGCGGCCATGCACTGCAGGGTGCTCCAGCGACATGACGGATTCTCGACAACCCGGGCATAGTAGAAAGCGCTTTCGGAGGGGTCGTAGTTGGGGTCGGTCCAAACCGTGCACAACTCGCTATACCCGACTCCTATGGGTGCGCAACTATTGCGGTCGACAGTCGCTTGGTTGTTGGGATTGCCAGCGACGTCGATGACTTGTTCGGCTGTGTTGCCGTCGGCGTCGACCCATCCTTTAATGATCTGAATACGTTGTAAATCCATACCAGGATGGCTTGCAATGCCGGGATCTTTTTGGGCATAAACTAAAAATTCTGGTGCCGTCGTCAGATTCTTGGGGAGCAGGGTGCCGCCCATCGGCACGCCACCGCTATAGCCCAATGCATCTCTGTCGGGTCGTGAACAAGCATCTTCCGGGAACGCCCCACCAAAGAAACGCACGATGGGTCGCGTACCCGATGTCGCGTAGGTTTCTCGATTGCGCATGGCGTCAAAAATGGCGTCTCTTGAGTTTTCATGGGCCCACACAACCGCGTGTCCGCCCGGGTTAGAGACTAAATGATCCTGTACGTTACGATAGTCTGCGTCTCTCCGCCCTAGGTGTCCAACATAGTCATATTCTTGGGCGCCTCCCGCTGTTGCATTGTGCGTATCGGTACTACCGATGAAGCCCAATTCGAAGGGGTTAGATTGCCACTGTTGCTGCAGGACTAAGCCGTCTTTCAACACGTTGCGCACCAAGTTGCGGGGCGCGAATTCGTCTATCGCCACCGTTTTACCACGCTCAGACCGCATCTCACCGTCCACTGTGCCGAGCATGTGCAAATTGTCAGATGGAATTTGCTCGAAATCACAGAGTTCATCGATAGTTTCGACGCCACGCTGAGCCAGCCGATCATAGCGACACTCCGATGCGCCCTTATGTTGAATTAATTCCACTAGAGGCTCTATTGCGCGTCGAAGTCTCACTTCTTCTTGTGATTTAGGATCTGGGAACATCAATCCGCCCGCCAAATTAGAGTTGTGCGGTATAGCTAGCACATCACAACCAGAGTCCCCTTTGATGCATTCTTCTTCAAGCTGTTGCCACAGTGACATGACTTGCTGGTTGGTTTCATAAGTTGTAACGGGGCGCTCAGTCACGTTCGCATTACGGAATATGACATTGCGGTGCAGATTGTTATGGGCAGAAGCATCGGTATATTCGTAGGCTACAAAAGTGGTGAACTCGCATTGCTCACTGCGGTCGTAGTGTTCCTCGGCTACTCTTTGCACTGTCTGCCAAACGTCCCACTGGCGTTGCGAGCAATCTTCAAATAAGCATATTGCAGACAGTGAAGGTTCGCTGTCATTTTGCCCCCCGAGAGACGTCCACCAGCTTGCCGAAATCAGTTGCAGCCAAAGATTTTCAGAGCGCGACAATACGCACATTGGCCAGAGTCGACCAAAAAGTGAATCTGGGGTTTTACAGGCGTCGACTTGCCCCAAGAATTCTCCGTGATCGGTGAGTGCAGCGAAATCGAGGGGGCGATCAATTTGTGCTGTCACAGTCTGTTTTCCGTCTGCATCTGGCAGCGTAATCGGATAGCCTTTCGCGTACTGATAAGTTTCTGTCGGTCCGTTACGTTGGCTCGACAAATAGGAGTCAAAAGACAAGCTGCTATGCGTGTGAAGATCACCGAACAAGGGTTTTTTGTGTGGTGCAAAATCGAGGCATGGTTCCCGACTCTCGGAATATTGAAAGCGGGCTTTCGCAGATTCGTTCGCAGCAGCACTGGTTGCCGTAATCAGGCCTAACAAGACTGCTGTTAAGTAAGGTTTTAGGGTGATATTAGACATATTGTGCTCCGGCTAAAGTACCGTCGGGAGTTGCACAGCTGGCGGTTGTGCAGCGTTATTTTTATGGGTGGCGTCATCTGATGGTGCCCGCCAAATTCAAAACTGTTCTGGTCTAAAAAGTGCGTCATGCCCGCCATCGATAAAGACCACAGATCCGGCAATGAAGCTTGCCTGATCACTTAACAAGAAGGCGATTAAGTGAGCAATCTCGTCAGCTTGTCCGGCTCGTCGAAGAGGAATGGATGCCAAAAATTTTTGAATTGAGTCGGCGTATTCTGGGCTCTTCGCAACTGCTTGAGTCATGGGGGTTTCAATGTACCCCGGCGCAACCGCATTCAGTGCTATTCCAGAGGCCGCCCACTCCGGTGCGTTACGTCGGATCCAGCGCGCTACCGCTTGTTTGCTTCCTGAGTAGCATTCATGCCCGTTGGTGTTCTGGGCCACCGCCCGAGCCTCGGCTTCAGAGCGTGTCAGCAAGGCGTCAACCAGCGCTGGGGTTTGACACATTGGCGCTGAGTTTGAAGACACTGCAACCACTCGCGCAGCAGGGCGCAGGTGCTCTCTTAAGCCTTCAATGAGCTCGATCGTGCCGTGGTAGTTAATCGATACAATCGCAGCGGTGTCCTTGAAATGAGACGCCACACCGGCGCAGGTGACAATACCGTCAAAAGGTCCATAAGCCTTGAGTGCGGCGAGTGCTTGTTGTCGTGATTCAGATATGCCGAGATCAGCAGTAATGTCTGCGTTCTGTAAATCAACCACAGTGACGGTATGACCGGCAGATCGAAGATGTTCTTTTGTGGCTGCGCCGATCCCAGTTGCGCCACCGGTTAATATGTAATGTTTTGTCATCGCTGAATTCCTTGTGCGAGTTTATTGGCGCTAGTCAGCGCGCGATAATAAGCACGGCCATCAATCGGTCTTACTAAGCGTCGCGCGCCAGGGTTGACTCAATAGCGCTTCCAGGTAGCGCCGCCATTCCGCCATCAATTTCAATGATTTTGCCCGACACAAATGCGCTCGCCGGTGAGGCGAGATAAAGCGCACCAAGCGCGATATCAACCGGATCGCCCATGCGTCCGAGCGGAATCCAGCGTGTGGTTGCTTTTAACATGGCTTCATTATTTTTGATGAACGACGTGCTGGGGGTGTCAACAGCACCCGGTGCAATTCCGTTGACCCGAATTCTTGGTCCCAGTTCGTATGCCATAACACGTGTCAACTGATCGAGTCCTGCTTTGGCAGCCGCGTACGCAGCAAAATTGCGATCTACCATCCACGCTAGGGCAGAACTGACGTTGACAATGGTCGCACTGTCGGCTGCCCGCAGAAGTCCTAGGCAAAGGTGAACAAGGGTATACGCGGAAGTGAGATTGATACCGAGGGTGTGCTCAAAACGAGATTTGGTTACCTCATCGATAGACCCATAGCCCTTACCCGGGGCGCCTGCGTTATTCACTAGAATATCCAGACAGCTAAAGTACTGACTCACTTGTGCTACCAGAGCGTGAAGTTGATCTTCTTTGGTCACATCACAGGAGATCGCCAAGGCTTGTACGCCGAACGCTCTGGCTTGCTCGGCCACACGATCGAGGTCGTCTTGGCTTCGCGCAACGCAGATGACATTGGCCCCCATCTCAGCAAATGCAAGGGTTATGGCCTCGCCAATACCTTTGCCCGCGCCCGTGATTAAGGCAGTTTTACCGGTTAGTCGAAACGCGTCTAAAATCATGCTTTGTCACCCTATTGTCGGAGGCGCGAGAGCCTCGGCTAAAAACTGTGCTGTCTCTTCGAGTGAGTGCTGCAACTTTCTGGGGTCGCCCGAAAGCCAGTTAAGCAAGCCATACAAAAAACCACCCACTAGAATTTGCACCTGTAAATCCACTGAAAATCGCAGGCTGATATCCTGCTGCTGGCGCCCTAATTCAACCAGCTCAGCCATCGCTCGGTTTAATCGAGCCATCCTAGAATCATCGCTGTTGGGATCACCCAGATCGCTCATACCCTCTACTAGCAGCAGCCGGGTATACTCGGGCCGTTTTTGGATATGCTCTGCCGCTTGCGACATCAATCGGCTGAGACGATCCGCTGTGGAATCACCCTGCGCAACAGCTTGGCGTATGTAGCGGATGAATTCTTCGTCCATACGAGTCATAAGTTCTGCTAAAACTTGTTGCTTACTGGCAAAGTAATTAAAAAATGTGGGTTTTGAAATCTGCGCAGCCTCGGTAATGGCGTCGATCGTCGTCGGGCCAAATCCACGTTGCACGAACAGCTGGCTAGACACCTCTTTGATACGTCTGCGGGTATCGAGTTTTTTTTGTTCTCTGAGGGGAATCCTGTTGGGGTCGCTCATCGCGTGTCGTCTCTTTGTGGTATGGCTGGCGTATTGCACTTGATTCAAAAAATATACTATAGTTAAAAAATTCACTACAGTTAAATTTTGCGATTAGTCGGTGAGGCACACATGGCATGTTTGATGGGCAAAGTAGGACTCGTGACAGGCGCGGGTGGTGGCATCGGACGAGCGATTGCCGAAGCCTTTGCCCGTGAAGGAGCTCGGGTTGTGGTGGCAGATTTTAACGCTGAGTCCGGTCAAGAGACGGTATCTCGTATTCAAGAGGCAGGGGGTGACGCAGTCCTCGCAGTTGCCGACGTCAGCGATGAAGACGCAGTCAAAGAGATGATTGCGACCGCCGTAAGTCAGTATGGCGCGCTAGATATCGCCTGCAACAGTGCCGCGGTCAGTCGGGGCTCTGGACTGATCCATGAGTTTGAGCGATCGGTCTTTGACGATACGCTGACCTATTGTTTGACCAATACTTGGCTCTGTATGAAGCACGAATTAGAAGTCATGTTGGCTGCCGGCAAGGGCAGTATCGTTAACATTTCATCGAACGCATCACTGAGAGGTCAGCCTTACAACACTGCTTATGCAGCCGCAAAGGGTGGGGTCAACATTCTGACCAAGAGTTCTGCAGCCGAGTACGGCGCCAGAGGTATCCGTATCAATGCGGTGTCTCCGGGTGTGATTAGGACACCCGGTGTTGAGCAGTACTTTGAAGAGCAACCAAAGATTGCCGAGGGTCTCAAAAAAGCAGCGGTTATGGGTCGTATCGGAGAACCTGAAGAAATTGCCGCAGCGGTGGTGTTTCTCTGCTCGGATCAGGCCTCGTTCATTACGGGACAAATTTTATCGGTAGACGGCGGTGCAGCAGTCCGTTAAGGGTGAGGGAGAGTGACATGAGTAGAGTAAATTCGAAAAGAACCGTTGGTATTCCACTACCGATGCCCTGTGGTTGGTTTCACGTAGCGTATTCCGATGAAATTGGGCCAGGTGAATCAAAACCGGTGTTCTATTTTGATCAGGATCTGGTGATTTTCAGGACTGAGGCGGGCGATGCTAAAGTCGTCGATGCGTATTGTCCTCATATGGGCGCTCATCTTGGTTACGGTATTCGAGAGCAGATGGGCAAGGGCGCAAAGATTGTTGGGGATAACATTGTCTGCCCATTTCACGGTTGGCAATTTAATGGTGAGGGGCAGTGTACCCATATTCCTTATGCGACCAATTTGCCGCCAAAAGTAGCGTGTGGTGAGGCCGTTCTGAAAGCGTGGCCGGTCCGCGAGGTGAACGGGTCCATTGTAGCCTGGTACCACCCTCAAGTTATTGCACCGACCTATGAACCGGAGCCCATTCCCGAGTTAAACGCGACACCAGACGAATGGGCCGACCCTATCCGGCATTCTTGGGAGATTGGCACACACATGCAAGAAATGGGTGAGAATGCTGTTGATCCTGCGCATTTCATGTTCGTTCATGGCACCAATGATATTCCCAATGCAGAAATCATGGAGTTTGATGGGCATAGGCGCCGCGGCTTTCTCAAAACTCGGCAGCCCACACCGCAGGGCGAGATCGAAGGTTCTATAGAGAACGAAAATGTGGGTCCGGGGCTGAGTGTGGTTCGATTCAAAGGCTTGGTCGATACGATACTCGTCGCCACAGTCAGTCCAGTAACAAACGAGATAACCAGCGCTCACTATGCGTTTTATCAGCGACGAGAAGACGTTGACGGCACCAAGGGGCGGATCGGGAAAGCCTTAATTGCCAATATTAAGCAGCAAATGGAGGAAGACCTCGTGATCTGGGACCGCAAGAAATATTACGCGCGCCCCCTGCTCTGTGACGGCGATGGTCCCTTTGCTAAATTCCGTCGATGGTATGGTCAGTTCTTGGTCGAGTAAAATATGCGCGCCTCAGGGCGCGCTTCGGTTTGAGCCATCTCGCGATGGTACTAAGACCGCAACAGGGCCTTACCCCATGTACGCCTGACCACCGTCCACCGCTATGCTTTGGCCGTTCACATACCGACTTTGGTTGGAACATAGCATGGCAACGAATTCACCAATGTCGTCTTCGCACTCACCGATGCGTTGCATCGGAATGGTTTTTACGAAAGCGGCTGCTTCCTCAGGACGATTTTGCGTCCACCACTCAAGGGCCGGCGATTTCGCGTGCGGGAGGA
>OBNU01000078.1_pt1 | contig 14317 bp, 13 predicted proteins | sample 1494211 | NCBI WGS metagenome assembly OBNU01 (sample SAMEA3275559, study PRJEB22092) | marine metagenome | biome: ENVO:01000252 "freshwater lake biome"; feature: ENVO:00002042 "surface water"; material: ENVO:00000021 "freshwater lake" | collected 2014-06-21T10:00:00+00 | depth 2 m | reverse complement strand
CTGGGGTCCGTGTTCCAATGTGAGACGCTAGTTTATCTCAGCAGAGCCTCAGAGTTAATGCTGCACGGCGCTCTCTGCGTGCTCGATCATCAATTGCAGTGATTGAGTGCCGCGATAACTATTAATATCCAACTTGTAGAGTAATCTGAGCGAGCGCCCCTCATGGTGAAGGTAGAACTCGGGATCGACATTAAAGGCAATGGCGCTAAAGCACATTTGTTCACCACTCAAAGCCACCTCTAGCTTGGCGTGCTGCTCGGATAAAATCCGTACCCGCTTAATGTCGAAGTGATTATCGAACAGCGGCTCGGGGAAGTACTGCCCCCACGGCTGATAAAAACGCAATGAGCGCGCACATTCGAGAGTAAAGAAGTCTGATGACAAGGGACCATCACTGAGTTTAATCGGCGCTAATATTTCTTCAGTCACGCTGGCATCAACTGCGTCTGTCAACGCCTCGATAAAGCGGTCGTAGTCTGAGGATGCGATCGTTAAACCCGCTGCCATGGCGTGACCACCAAACTTCACCACCAACCCCGGATACGCCGTCGCCACGCTATCGAGTATGTCTCTGATATGAAGCCCCGGTATTGAGCGCGCTGACCCCTTCAGCTGAGACTCACCGTCGCGCGCAAAGATAATCACGGGGCGATGAAACTGTTCCTTAATTCTGGACGCAAGAATTCCGATGACACCCTGATGCCATCGCGGGTCATGCAAAACAATGACAGACGGACAATTTGCAGCCGACGCTATCGTACCCATTTGAGTCAGTGCATCCGCTGCCTCGTTCTTCATACTTTGCTCTATCACTCGTCGCTCCCCATTGAGTCGATCGAGCTCACTCGCCAAACGGATTGCTTCTGGATAAGTGGCTGCCAGCAAGCAACGAATACCAATGGCCATATCCTCTAACCGCCCCGCAGCATTGATTCTTGGCGCCACGGCAAAGGCTAGGTCGGTTGCAACCACGCTCGAGAGCTCTCGACGCGTGAGTTCAAGTAAAGCTTGAATGCCTGGGCGAAGTTGCCCAGCGCGCATGCGCCGCAGACCCTGTTCTACCAGAATTCTGTTGTTATGATCTAAAGGAACAACGTCGGCCACTGTGCCCAGCGCGACAATGTCGAGCCAGTCCGCCATGACGGGCTCGACACTCTGAGCCTGTTCGAAGTAGTGGCGCGCTCGAAGCTCGCCTCTGAGTGCTGACATCACGTAAAAAATCACCCCAACGCCGGCCAGAGCCTTACTCGCAAAGCCACAGGCAGGCTGGTTCGGGTTCACAATGACATCGGCATCGGGAAGGGTTTCTGCTGCCAAGTGGTGATCGGTAACAATCACCTGCCAGCCGAGTGACTTCGCACGAGCCACCCCCTCATGACTGGCAATACCGTTATCTACTGTGATGAGAATATCGGGCTGGTAGCCCCTCGCCACCTCGACAATCTCTGGCGTCAGCCCATAACCATATTCGAACCGGTTGGGCACCAAGAAATCAACGTTGCGAGCACCGAAGGCTCGCAGTGCGAGAACTGCAACAGCAACACTGGTGGCGCCATCGGCATCAAAGTCACCGACAATTAAAAATCGCTGTTGCTGCTCAATCCCCGTGGCAAGTCGTTTTGCTGCCTCCGTACAACCGAGCAAGTCGGTTGGGGGTAACAGCGATGCAAGACTCAGATCGCGCTCTTGCTCTGACTCCGCACCGCGAGAATTTGCAATATTCTGGAGCAGCTCGGCGACGCTAGAGGCACTTGATGCCACCGCTTGACGTCGCTGAATACGGGATACTTGGGCAGTGTCAGGATTCACTAAAACCCTGCCACCGTACCGTCTTTGCGCATCTCGGTCGCACCACTCAGGACGCCGGTCATGGGGTCTCTGGAGATTGCCTGATAACCACCGAACGCCCCACCAGTAGAATCAATTTTTACTTGATGGCCCATCGCTTCAAGCGCTTTTACTGTTGCCGCTGGTACGCCGGGTTCGAGGAGGAGAGTACCATAGCCTGTGTACGCTCGATCGGTCGGCTCGGCGCCGCCATCGTGCAGGAATCGAGCGGCATCACCGGCCTCTTGCAAATTCATGCCAAAGTCGAGCCAGTTAATCACCATTTGCACATGGCCCTGAGGTTGCATTCCCCCTCCCATCAAGCCAAAACTTGTAACAGGCACGTCACCCTTCATCAAAAATGCGGGAATAATAGTTTGGAACGGGCGCTTACCCGGCTGGTACGCATTGGGATGTTCGGGATTCAGGGCGAAGAGCTCGCCCCGATCATGGAGCATGAAGCCCAAACCCGTCGGCACTAAGCCAGACCCCATACCGCGGTAGTTAGACTGAATTAAAGAGACCATCATGCCAGTCTTGTCTGCCACCGTAAGATAAGTCGTATCACCCTCTCCTTCCAGCACGGCGGCACTAGGGCCGTAGTCGACTGCGGCACGTTTAGGGTTAATGCGCTCAAACTGTTGCTTACCGTATTCATCAGAGATCAGACGTTCAAGTGGCGCAACAGAGAAATCAGGATCAGCGAAACTTGCGGCCATATCAGCAAAAGCGAGTCGTTTCGCCTCTACCAGGTAGTGGAAGACCTCTGGTGACCCGCGATCCCATTGGCTTAGATCGACATTCTTCAGGATCGATAACATCATCAACGCGGCCACGCCCTGCCCATTCGGAGGTAATTCATAGAGCGTATAGCCTTTGTACTCAACCCCGAGTGGCTCCACCCACTCGCCGCGATGAGCTTTCAAATCCGCGTAGCGGAGATCACCGTCGATGGCCCGCATATAAGAATCGATGGTCTCTGCAATCGCTCCAGAATAAAAAGCCTCGCTACCCTCTTCTGCAATGAGAGAGAGCGTATCCGCCAGATCTGGATTGGTGAACAGCTCCCCTGCCACTGGAGCTCGTCCATCTTTGAAATAAGTCGACTCTGCGTTGCGGAATTCTTCAATTAAGGGGGCGACCTGCTTAAATCTTTGCAGATTTCGCTCGAAGTAATACGCGATCACTGGAGACACAGGAAAGCCGTTTCGAGCATAACCAATGGCCGGCTCTAGGACACTCTTCCAGTCGAGCTTCCCAAACCGCTGATGCAATGCATCCCACGCTTCCACTGTGCCCGGCACAGTGACTGATAACGACCCATGGCTGGGAATGCCGTCGTAATCTTGTTCTAGCTTACCCGCCTCTTTAAGCCGCTTAATCGCCGTATTCAAGGCATCAAGATCTCGACCCAGAGGTGCGCGACCAGAACCGTTATAGCCATGTAAAGAACGAGTCTCAGGATCCCAGACGATAGCGAACAAATCACCACCAATCCCATTACCGGTCGGTTCCATTAACCCGAGCGCCGCGTTGGCTGCAATTGCCGCATCTACGGCCGAGCCTCCCCGCTGCAGAATATCGACCGCCACCTGAGACGCCAAAGGATGTGCCGTCGCCGCCATTCCATTTTGCGCATAGACGGGGCTGCGCGAGTAATCTGCGCCCACCGGACGACCACCTGCGCCAAGATCTTGCGCCAATGTCTGCGTCGCTAACAGCGTTATTAGAAGTGCACTTACTATTTTCATAACGAATACCTCTGATCAGCGTTTTGAGTGTCTCAGACACATGGCGTGGGAGCAATTGTTCATCGCACTGCAGAGCACTCGGGTCTGCATCGGAACGGTTGCTGAGCTTCAAGCAATAAAGCCAGAGCGTTAGTCTATTTTATGGAACGCAACGCAATCCTATTAAGCGACCAGATTAGCGCTCATATAAGCTTGCACCTGCTCTAGATCGTTCTCAATCACATCAAAACGCTCGGGGCGATCGAACAGATCAGCTAAGTGCTCAGGCAAGGGGGGCTCAACACCAATGCCCGCCTGCTCGATCGCTGCAGGAAATTTGGCTGCATGAGCAGTGGCCAGTGTGACCATGGGCGTTGACGAAGAGGCGTGCTCTCGCGCTGCTGCGGTACCAATTGCAGTGTGCGGGTCGGCAAGATAAGCGCAGTCGCTCCAGAGCCTCTGGATCTCCTGACAGGTCTGGGCATCGTCTACCCGCGAACTCTTAAAAAGATCGCGAATTTGCGCCATTGCGGGAGTAGATAACTCGACTGAGGTCGTATTGAAGGTATCAAATAGTTGGAAAATAGCATCGCCGTTACGACCATATACATCGAACAGCAAACGCTCAAAATTGCTCGACACGGTAATATCCATACTGGGTGAAAGCGACGCCTCTAAGGTACTCTTGGTGTACACACCGCTGGCCATCATGCGGTGTAAAACATCATTCTTATTGGTGGCGATCACCAAAGTTTCGATAGGCAAGCCCATTTTTTTAGCGAGATAGCCGGCAAAAATATCCCCAAAGTTGCCGGTCGGCACTGAAAAACTGACTGCTCGATCCGGCGCACCCAAGGCCACCGCTGAATAGAAGTAATACACAATCTGCGCCATGATTCGCGCCCAGTTAATCGAATTCACCGCCACCATGCCGCGATCTTGCGGAAGTCCTGACCGGTTATTAAAAGTCGCTTTAACCAGCGCCTGACAGTCGTCGAAATTACCTTTTACCGCAAGGTTGTGGATCGAATCCCCTACCACCGTGGTCATTTGCTTACGCTGGACATCAGACACCCTCTGATGCGGGTGTAAGATAAAAATATCAATATTGCTGCACCGTTTACAGCCTTCGATCGCGGCCGACCCAGTATCGCCGGAGGTCGCACCCATGATCATGATTTTCTCATCACGGCGCTTGAGGACTTCATCTAACAACCGGCCGAGTAACTGCAGAGCGAAATCTTTGAACGCCAATGTTGGCCCATGAAACAGCTCAAGCACCCACTGGTTTCGATCAACTTGCGTTAACGGCGCCACCGCACCGTGCCGGAACACTCGGTACGTATCTACCAGAATCGCATCGAGCTCTTCGCGCGAAAATGTCCCCTCAACAAACGGATACAGAATTTCACCTGCCAACTCAGCATACGTCAGAGTGCGCCATGAGCGAATTTGATCAGCACTAAAATATGGCAGCGAATCAGGAACATACAAACCGCCATCTGACGCGAGTCCAGTCAACAACACATCTTCAAAGTTGAGAGCGGGTGATCGACCACGAGTACTGATATATTTCACGGAACTGTCCTATTGAATTCAGGCTTTTAAGGTATCGACACGAATACGAATCACGTCGGCCATGGTGGTGTCTAGGGCCTCGATCTGAGCCACAGCCGCTAACAGCTGTGACTGTGAAGCGCGATTGGTCAATACCACAACAGACACACTCGACTCCCCTTTCACCGCCGGCTTTTGAATCAGGGCTTCGATACTGATTCCATGTTCGCTCAGTATGCTGGAGATGCGCGACATCACTCCGGGGCGATCGCATACCGTAACCCGCAAATACCACGGAGTGACAACGCGAGCCATCGGAATGATCGGCACAGATTCGATCGAGTCAGGAGCCACGCCCAGACCAGAGACTTGAGGCAACTGCTCAACGGCGAGCTCTCGAGCGATATCAATGACATCCGCAACGACAGCAGATGCCGTCGGTGCCGCTCCCGCACCTGCCCCACAATACAATGTTGGTCCTACCGCAGAGCCATCGATCAAGACTGCATTCTCTACGCCGTTCACGCGCGAAAGCAGTTCAGTATCGGGAATTAGGGTTGGATGCACCCTCAGATTGACACCTTCATCGGTCAACCTTGCGATCCCCAAATGCTTAATTCGATAACCCAGTTCACGAGCAAAAACCAGATCAGCAGGCGCGATAGTGGTCATTCCTTCGGTGTAGACACCGTCAATATCCAGTGGCATCCCGAATGCGATGGCGGCTAAGATCACCAGTTTATGACCCGCGTCGATGCCCTCGATATCAAAGGTGGGATCAGCTTCGGCGTACCCGAGTTCCTGTGCCTGCGCCAGAACATCCGCAAAACTTCTGTGAGCGGATTCCATTTCAGTGAGAATAAAATTGGTGGTGCCATTGATAATGCCAGCCAGCCAGCGAATGTCGTTACCCGCAAGACCTTCTCGCAGCGCCTTAATGATCGGGATACCTCCCGCCACCGCTGCCTCGTATCGAAGAGCAACCCCAGCGTCTGCCGCCAGCGCAAACAGTTCGGTCCCGAACTCTGCAATCAATGCTTTGTTGGCCGTCACGACATGCTTCTTGGCCTTGATAGCACGGATCACAAGCTCCTTGGCCACAGTGGTTCCACCAATAAGCTCAATAACAATATCGACCTCGGGATCATCGACTACCGCGAAAATATCACGGCTCACCTTGAGCGCAGAGAGATAGCAGGCAGGATTATCGCGCCGCGCCCCAACATGAATAATCTCGAGTTTCACACCCGCTTTGCGGCTGATAGACTCGCCGTTAGACGCCAGTAAATTCACTGTGCCGCTACCTACGGTACCTAGACCGCAGATCCCCAGCTTAACTGTTCGGCTGTCTTTCATGCTTCGGCAACCAACCCGTCTTGTTTAAACATTTTCTTAATGTTCCTAATCGCCTGACGAGTTCGATGCTCGTTTTCAATTAAGCCAAACCGCACATAACCCTCACCGTGCTCGCCAAAACCAATGCCCGGCGCCACCGCCACTTTGGCGTCGGTCAACAACTTCTTGGCAAACTCAAGTGAGCCCATGGCTTGGTAGGGCTCTGGAATCTTGGCCCACACAAACATAGTCGCTTTAGGCGGCGTTACGGGCCAACCAGCACTATTTAAACCATTGCACAGCACGTCTCGACGACTTTTGTATAAGGCAGCAATCTCTGATACGCAGGATTGGTCTCCTTCTAACGCCGCGATGGCAGCAACCTGCACCGGGGTAAACATGCCGTAGTCCAGATAACTCTTCACCCGTGCGAGCGCACCGATCAGTGTTGAATTACCAACGCAGAATCCGACCCGCCAGCCCGGCATATTATAGCTTTTCGACATCGTAAAAAATTCTACCGCCACGTCTTTAGCGCCCTCTACCTGCATTATCGAGGGGGCCACGTAACCGTCAAAACAGAGATCCGCATAGGCTAAGTCTTGCACCACCCAAATTTGGTGCTCTTTCGCAATCGCCACCACTCGCTCAAAGAACTCGAGCTCAACGCAGTGTGTCGTGGGATTCGAGGGAAAATTAAGCACAAGCATTTTGGGTCTTGGCCAGCTGTTACGAATCGCATTCTCGAGCTCATCGAAGAACTGAGACTCATCTCCCATGGGCACATGACGAATATCCGCCCCCGAAATCACAAAACCGTATGGGTGAATTGGATAGCTGGGATTGGGAACTAAAATAGCATCGCCCGGACCTGTGGTGGCCAGCGCCAAATGGGCCAAACCCTCTTTAGAGCCGAGTGTTACGATCGCCTCAGTGTTCTCATTCAGATCAACGCCGTAGCGATTTTTATACCACGTACAAATTGCTCTGCGGAGTCTGGGAATCCCTTTCGACTGAGAATACCGGTGAGTGTCGCCACGCTGCGCGGTTTCTATCAGCTTATCAACGATGTGCTGTGGGGTCGGCTGGTCTGGATTCCCCATACCAAAGTCGATGATGTCCTCTCCAGCGGCTCGCGCCTTCTGCTTTAAATCCCCAGTGATGCTAAAAACATAAGGGGGCAATCTATCTATACGCGCGAAATTATCGTTCACAATGATCCTATGGGGGCTATGCCTTTCAACAGTATGGTCGTTAACTTAAGGTCTGAAAATCGCTATAACAATCCGAGCAGTTGAGCGATATCCTGCGCTGGCTTGTAACCAGGAATCATCTCGCCTGACTCAAGAATAATGGCAGGCGTACCGCGAACGCCCATATCTTGGCCCAGCTGGAACTGCTCTGCGACAGGATTGGGACTACAGGTATCGATGGCCACCTCTTCATCAGATTTCAAGGCTGTCAGAGTCTGCTGTTGATCTTGCGCACACCACGCGGTGACGAGCTGGCGATAAGAAGGGCTATTCAAGCCAGACCGAGGATACGCGAGATAACGCACTTCAATTCCAAAGGCATTGAGCTGAGGCACTTCTTGATGAAGCTTCCTGCAATAAAAACACGTGTTATCGGTGAAGATACTGATCACAGCGCGCGTCTCGCCCTCTGGCGCGAAAACAATCGTATCGCTCTTTTTAACTGAAGCCATCTGCTTTGCTCTTACCTCGTTTCGCGCTAACTCTGATAAGTTCATGTAGCCATCGTCGAGAACCCGAAATAAGTCACCCAGCACAAAAAATTGTCCTGAGCGGTGGGCGATCACCGTCGGTCCGTTCACGAATTTCACTTGGAACAGTTCAGGCATGTCGGTGTCAGAGATCGACTCGACCAGCATACCCGCATCCGGTTTTTCTAGCGCGGCTTTCAGAGCAGACTCTACTGCCGGCTCGACAGCAGCCACTGTTGCCGCGTAAATACTGGCAAATATGCTTATCACAGCGACTACGTTTCTTACTCTATTCATCCCGCCCCCAACAACCATTCATTCGCGCTTAAGTGATCGCTATTGTAACCTGTGACGCGCGCTCTGGGTATAACACATCAGCCTCTAGGATGATGAATCGCATGTAAATCTTGCAGTCTTTGCTGCGCGACATAGGTATAGATTTGGGTGGTGGTTAGATCCGCATGACCCAAGAGCATTTGAACAACCCGCAGATCAGCGCCATGGTTCAATAAATGGGTTGCGAAAGCATGTCGTAGGGTGTGTGGCGAGAGTGGCTTCTTGATCCCCGCGCGGACGGCATAGATGCGAATGCGATGCCAAAATGTTTGCCGTGTCATCATCTGCCCCCTTCGACTGGGGAACAGCCAGTCATTGGCTTTACCGACGACCAGCTGTGGACGAGCGTCTACTAAATACCGTTGAAGACAGGCGAGAGCTTCCTCTCCCATCGGCACCAGACGCTCCTTAGACCCCTTACCAAGCACCCGCACAACACCTTGATTGACATTGACACTCAAGAGCAACAAGCCAACCAATTCACTGACGCGAAGACCACAACCATATAAGATTTCAAGCATGGCCTTGTCTCTCATTTCGATCGCTACCGCGGCATCAGGTGCGTCTAACAGGGATTCAACCTCTTTTTCTGACAGGGTTTTCGGCAGTGTCCTCCCCATTCTGGGCGAATCCACTTCGGCCGTGGGATCACTGTCACACCAGCCTTGCCGTAGCGCATACCGGTAGTAATTTCGAAGGCAAGATAACAGTCGAGCGGTTGATTTGGGCGAACGACCCTGAGTCAGTCGGTAGCCTAGGTAGCGCTGCAAAACAGCGGCATCAGATGATCGCAATGACCCACCGCGGTCGGCATGCTGCAACCACAACTCATACTGCTTTAGGTCGTTTCGATAAGCCGACAGCGAATTATCAGAAAGTCCTCGCTCCATCCACAGGGCGTCCAAGAAAACTTCGATGTCTGACGACGTATCCAATACCAAGCCTCGCTGCATTCGACATCTGTGTGGCACACGGACAATTCGTTTTATTTAACACCCCACAACGCAAAAACGCCAACGAATTGGCGTTTAGCTGGAAGACCCCTGTGGCGCGTCGTGGGCGCACCCGACGGCTTAGCGAGAGAGCTTCTCTTTGATTCGTGCTGCTCGACCACTGAGTTCGCGCAAGTAGTACAGCTTAGCTTGACGAACATCACCACGTCGCTTGACCGAGATGCTCTCTAATAATGGGCTGTAGGTTTGAAAAGTTCGTTCAACACCAACCCCATGCGATATTTTCCGGAGCGTGAACGCAGAGTTTAGACCACGATTTTTAATCGCTAGACAAACGCCTTCGAAAGCCTGTAATCGCTCGCGAGTCCCTTCTTTCACTCGAACTTGAACCACGACAGTGTCGCCTGGGCTGAAGTCAGGAATCTCTTTACCCATCTGCTCAGCTTCGAGCTGAGAAATAATAGTATTACCGTTCATTACACTACTCCTCGACGAATCCACCGGTGGATTCTGATGATTTAATTCTGTTTTTTCTGAGCTTTATACTCGTTTAACAATAGTATCTCTTCTCCACTGAGCACTCTTCTTTCCAGCAACTCGGGTCGCCTCTCCCAGGTTCTTCCGAGCGCCCGCTGCAAGCGCCAACGTCGAATCTCTTCATGGTTGCCACCCAGCAACACCGGCGGCACACTCACTCCGTTATAGACTTCTGGACGCGTATAGTGATCACAATCCAGCAAGCCATACTCAAAAGAGTCTTGTTCCGCCGAGAGCTCGTGACCCAAAACTCCCGGCAACCGACGACACACCGCATCCATGACGACCATGGCTGGCAACTCACCACCGCTCAGCACGTAATCGCCAATCGAGATCTCTTCATCGATCTCGGCGGCTAATAACCGCTCGTCGATACCCTCGTAGCGCCCTGCTACAAAGATCAAACTTTCAAATTCCGCCAGCGCTTTGACCCGCTCTTGAGTCAGCGGCTCGCCCTGCGGCGACATGTAAATAACATGCGCACCCGGTGCTCGTTCTTTGGCGTGTGCAATCGCCCCTTCAAGCGGCTCGACAGCCATGACCATACCGGGGCCACCACCGTAAGGCCGATCATCTACCGAGCGATGCTTGTTGTAAGCAAAATCTCGCGGGTTAACGGCACTCAGTTTGACCGCGCCCTGCTCACATGCCCGCGCGGTGACCCCGAACCCCGTTAATGCCTCTAGCATCTCGGGGAAAAGCGTAACCAGCACCATCTGCATCGCAGACTCTGGGCCCTTCACCACTCTGGATCCCAATCTACCTGTATCTGGCGCAGCGTTGTATCCACTGCCACCACTACTCGATCGAGCGCAAATGGCACTAACCTTTGACGCTGGTCCAGACTCCCTTCGCACGGATCGACTACCAATACGTCGCTTGCACCCGTCTCGAGTAGTGAGCTCACCCTTCCCAGACACTGCTGGTTTAAGCTCACGACCGTGGCGCCGATCAAATCACGCCAATAGTATTCTTTCTCTCCTAGGGCCGGAAGTTGCGCCTCAGACATCATAATTGAAACGCTTTGCAAAAGTTCTGCCGCGTTTCTGTCGTCATAGCCCTTAAGCTTACAGGACCAGCCCTTGGTTAATTTTTTCAGCCCCTCAAACTCGAGAAGTACCGAGCCTGAGGGCAGTTTCAAGAACAGTGGTTGGTATTCAAACAACTGCTCTTCGGGTTCTGTGTAAGAGCGCACTCTTACCCACCCTTTGATCCCATGCGCTCCGAGCACTTGCCCTACGGTGATGAGATCATCAGCCATTCAGAATTAGGCCTGAACCGCTGTTGACGCCTCTTTTAGCAAGCTTTGTACGCGGTCAGACACCTGTGCACCATGGCTCTGCCAGTACTCAACACGGCTAAAGTCAACGCGAAGACGCTCTTCTTGGCCACGCGCTGTTGGATTGAAAAATCCGACCCGCTCAATAAATCGGCCATTGCGAGATTTGCGGCTATCAGCAACGGTAAAGTGGTAAAATGGACGCTTTTTAGCGCCGCCTCTTGCCAATCGGATTGTAACCATAATAAGTTCCTGTTCACTTCATACACCTGCCACACCCATGTGCGCAGGGGACATCACTGACTGCTTCGCCAGAAAGGCGCGTATCATACGGAAAAATTAGCGGCTTTGAAAGCCTGATTGTAAAGAAGTTAGGGGTTTTCTAGCCGAACTATCGAAATGGGAAACCGCCACCCTTTGGCTGATTGCCGGCCATCCCTCGCATCATTCTCTCTAACCCACCGCCTTTCATTTTTTTCATCATCTTCTGCATCTGTTTATGTTGCTTGAGCAATCGATTCAAGTCTTGCACTTGCGTGCCGGAACCCAGAGTAATTCGGCGCTTACGCGATCCTACGATGACATCGGGATTGCGGCGCTCTTTGGGGGTCATCGAGTTGATCATTGCTTCCATTCGGGTAAACATCTTTGGATCCATGTTGGCTTGAGCGTTCTGCGCAATAGCACCCATACCCGGCAGCTTATCGAGCATCCCTGTCATGCCACCCATTTTCGACATTTGTTGTAACTGATCTCTGAAGTCTTCCAGATCGAAACGCTTGCCTGACTGCATCTTTTTGGCCAGTCGCTCAGCCTTGACTTTATCGACCTTCTGCTCAGCCTCTTCAATCAGCGACAACACATCGCCCATTCCGAGAATACGCGAAGCAATCCGGTCTGGGTGGAATGGATCGAGCGCTGTGGTCTTCTCGCCAACGCCCAAGAACTTAATCGGCTTACCCGTGATCGAGCGGACCGATAGCGCTGCACCACCGCGGACATCAGCATCGACCTTGGTGAGGATAACGCCAGTTAGCGGTAACGCATCCCCAAAAGCCTTGGCAGTGAGCGCGGCGTCCTGTCCGGTCATCGCATCGACCACAAACAAAGTTTCAATGGGCTTGATCGCAGCATGTAAGGCTTGGATTTCAGACATCATTGCATCATCAACTGCAAGTCGACCCGCGGTATCGATGATAAGCACATCACTGAATTGCATCTTAGCTCGCTGCAGTGCATTTTGAGCGATGGCGACAGGGGACTCACTAACATCACTCGGAATAAAACGGGCACCTACTTCCAGAGCCAGTGTTTCTAATTGCTTGATCGCAGCCGGTCGATAGACATCGGCACTCACCACCGACACGGTTTTTTTATCATGCTCGATCAAACGGCGAGCAAGCTTAGCCACCGAAGTCGTTTTCCCCGCTCCCTGCAAACCAGCCACCAAAATGACCGCTGGCGGCTGAGTCGCTAAATTAAGTGACTCATTGGCCGAACCCATGGTCGCTTCGAGCTCTGACTGAACGATCTTCAGAAATGCTTGGCCCGGACTGAGCGATTGCGCAACCTCTTGCCCCAATGCGCGCTGCTTTACAGCCTCGGTAAAGAGCTTCACGACAGGCAATGCAACATCAGCCTCCAACAGGGCCATGCGAACTTCGCGCAGGGTGCCTTGGATATTATCTTCACTGAGCTTGGCTTTACCGGTGATCGATTTGAGCGACGCGGCCAGCCTTTCTGACAGACTTTGGAACATGAAATCCTCTCGAGCGAGAACGCCCTATTGATTAAACGCGTGGATCTGGGTACAAAGGGTGATTATACGCCAACCTAAGGTCTGCGCCCACACCCATGATTGACATCGGCTTAGTAGCACTCACGATCTTTGCCTATCTGGTGGCAGCAGCGTGGCAGCTACGTTTCGCCCCTCAGAATCGGGGGCGCTTATCGAAGCGCAGCGCGCTCCTTGGAGTCATCGCGGTACTCAGTCACGCGACGGTAATAGGCACTCAAGTATCCAGTCAAACTTCCAGTGCGCTGTCACTCGTCGATACGTCTTCACTGGCATTTTTAATGACCAACATGGCTACCTTAGCGCTGCTCGCCTTGCGACCCTTGCAAACTTTACTGATCGGACTATTCCCGCTCTCAGCGCTGGCGGTTTTGATTGCGGCAATAGGCCCAGATACTGCATCACCGGTTGCGCTGCAACCGGGCACCATCATTCATATCGCAGGTTCGCTCGCAGCCAACGCATTACTTGCCATGGCCGCCATGCAAGCCATTATTGTCTCGATTCAAGACCGCAGACTTCGGGCTCACAACAACTCAGGACTCACCCAGTGGCTCCCACCCTTGCAAAAAATGGAACGGTTGTTATTCGAACTTTTATTGATCGGATTCTTACTTTTGAGCTTTTCGATTGTGTCTGGCTTCTTATTTTTAGAAGACATGCTCGCGCAGCACGTCGCCCACAAAACGGTGTTCACGATCTCGGCCTGGCTGATCTATGCAAGCCTGTTGTGGGGACATCACTATTTGGGATGGCGTTCACGCTCAGCGGTTAAGCTGACACTTATTGGATTTGCTTTGATCCTGCTGGCCTATTACGGGTCGAAATTGGTGCTGGAATGGATCTTGTAAGTATGAAACTTCGCAACTTTTGGACTTGCGTCAACCGAAAAACTTGCGCACACTGTTTTGCCTTAAGCCACAAGGATACCCACCCGCGTTGAACGAAGCGCCCCTAGAGTTCTTATTTCTGGCTCTTTTGATACTCATCGTGCTGTCTGGATTTTTCTCGTCTTCAGAGACGGGCATGATGTCGTTAAATCGTTTCCGCCTGAAACATTTACGGAATCAAAAACATCGAGGCGCGGAACGGGCGAGTGAACTACTAGAGCGCCCCGATCGCCTAATCGGCCTGATTCTGATCGGTAATAACTTAGTGAATATTCTCGCCTCGGCTATTGCTACTGTCATAGCGATAAGGCTCTATGGCGATGCCGGCATTGCCATTGCCACATTAGTTCTCACC
>OBNU01000077.1_pt1 | contig 14606 bp, 9 predicted proteins | sample 1494211 | NCBI WGS metagenome assembly OBNU01 (sample SAMEA3275559, study PRJEB22092) | marine metagenome | biome: ENVO:01000252 "freshwater lake biome"; feature: ENVO:00002042 "surface water"; material: ENVO:00000021 "freshwater lake" | collected 2014-06-21T10:00:00+00 | depth 2 m | reverse complement strand
ACATTTGCTGAAAACAACAACTGCATACTTGATGTGGGCGGTGGTCGATGTGGACGAGAAAGTAGCAACGACGACGCTGGACACCTGCTCTATGTCCCATCTGGCACCAATGATCCTCTGTTCTCACCAGCCTCTTTCGGTGGAGATCCAGCGGCTCAGCAGGCGTTCATGGATTACATCAATGGTTCTGAGCTTGCTCAGTACAAAGGTGGAATCGCAGCGCGTAATGGCGACAACTCTCCATGGTCGACAGTTGTGGATCTGAGAATTCAGCAGGAACTTCCCGCATTCAACCCTAATCACACATTTAGAGTGTTCCTAGATATCGAAAATCTTGGCAACTTACTAAATGACGACTGGGGTCGTATCGAGCGAACTCGCTATGAATATGAGCGCGATGTAGTCTCTGCGCGGATCAACAACGGTCAGTACGAGTACCTGCGATTAGAAAGCGATCGTAGCATCAAAAATCTTGAAGTCCTGAGCCAGTCAGTGTGGCAGCTACAGATTGGCTTGAAATACGACTTCTAAGCACCACACCGGACAATAAGTGCCTTAGCGTAATGCACACTCTAAAAAAACCCCGGCTTGCCGGGGTTTTTTGTGGGCCCTAAAAGAATATATCAAGAGACTGGCCCGCATCACCTGAACACCTGAACACCTGAACACCTGAACACCTGAACACCTGATGACATCAAGGGCTGGTATCAAATTTCAGATGCGGCTACGAAACCTTCGTGTGCCGCACCCACTAGCACGAGGACTCAACAAGTGCTTCTAAACTCACAGATAGGTAATTCTCGCAATCAACGACTCGAGTGACTGAGCTGAATCGAGCAAAACGTCGCCCGCTTCGTTGCCACCTACAACCACACCCACACCCGCGACAGGCGCGATCTGATCAATTCTGAAGCGGCCCATCGATCCGCGAATAAAGCAATCTTCATCAAGGAAAAGTCGGTCGCCATTGGGGCCCACCTCATCAGAGATGATGGAATCGAACCCAATGCCCTCCGCAATATCGCCGGTATTGTGTATTTCGATGGCTTCGACGGTGCGCTCAACAGGATCAATGCGAAATGCTTTCATATGAAGATTTTTCCTTGAAAGTAAACGTTACGGTCACGGCTATTCGCCAGATCACCGGGCGAACAAAAAAGCCCCATAACAAACACGATCCTGTAAACCACTGAATCACACTTGCAAGGGGGCTATGTCGATGCTGCCGAGTCGCCTAGCTACTGATACGGTCTCGGGCTATCTGAGGCGGATTAAACCGCTCGCCATAGGCTGCAGCCAATTCTTCACACCGCGCAACAAATTTGCTGTAGCCGTAAGTCTTTACAAACTGCAGCAGCCCGCCCGTCCAAGCCGGCGCACCAATACCCATAATCGAACCGATGTTGCCGTCTTCCTCAGATCTTAAGACCCCGCTCTCAAGGCACTTTAAGGCCTCAATCACTTGCCGGAACAACAGTCGATCCTTCACATCGGCGTCACTGATTGTAAAGTCGGGCTTGTAGAAAAGTTCTTTCAGAGTAGGCCAGATTTCCTTCGATCCATCGGCATGGTATTCGTAGAAACCACCCCCATGATATCGGCCACCGCGACCGTGATCATCGATCATGACACCCACCACCTTCCGTGCAACAGAGCCATCACCCCACTTGTCGACAACACCCATCTCGGCCCATGTGTCTTGTGCTTTGCGAGACAGTTCCATACTCACTTCGTCGTAGACCGAGAGCGGACCCACCGGCATACCTACAGCCTTACCCAGTGCATCGATCTTCACCGGGTGCAATCCTTCATCAAGCAGCCGCACGCCCTCGTCAAGATAGGTACCAAAAGTGCGTGAAGTGAAGAATCCCAGCGAATCATTGACAACAATAGGCGTCTTTTTAATTTGCAGCGTGTAATCAAACGCTTTCGCGAGTGCTTCGTCGCTGGTTTTCTCGCCACAAATGATCTCGACTAAAGGCATTTTGTCGACTGGTGAGAAAAAATGGATCCCAATAAAATTCTCGGGCGTTTGACTACCTTCTGCCAACTGAGTAATCGGCAACGTCGAGGTATTCGATCCCCACACACCACCGGGCGCCAAGTAACCCTCTAATTCTGCTGTGATCTGGTGCTTGAGCTTAATATTCTCGAACACCGCTTCAATGATCAAATCACAACCTTGAAGATCATCATTGCTCGCTGTCGGTGTAATGCGGTCTAGAACAGTCTGCATTGCCTCTTCGGTCATTCGACCTTTTGCTACCCGCTTAGCGAGCAGATTCTGAGTGTAGGCTTTACCCTTCTCGGCAGCCTCAAGACTGATGTCCTTTAAGATCACCTCAATGCCTGCCATAGCGGATGAGTAAGCAATTCCCTGCCCCATCATTCCCGCACCCAAAACACCCACTTTCTGGGTGAGCCTTTTTTCAACGCCTTTGGGTCGACTCGCACCACCATTGATCTTATTGAGCCCGAAAAAGAAGGTAGAGATCATATTTTTGGCTTGCGGCGTCACCACGAGCTTCGCAAGACCACGCGATTCGACGGTTAGTGCGGTATCAAGGTCTAGCCTTAGTGCTTCGACCGCACAGTCTAAAATTTGCGCAGGGGCTGGCAGTAAACCGCGAGTTTTAGAAAACAGCATCGCAGGCGCAACCATCACCAATTGGGCCACGCCCGGTGAATTGATACCACCGCCGGGTACTTTATAGCCTTTGGTATCCCACGGTTGCGTCGCTGCTGCTTGGACATCCTCTTGAGCCAAAATCCAAGCTTTAGCATTGGGGATCAGCTCATCGATGGAATCGACGGTAGCATGAATCATTCCCGCTGCTAGAGCCTTGTCTGGCGTCACTCGCGTGCCCTCAGTCAGATAGGGCAAGGCTGCGGCCAAACCTAAAAGACGGGTGAGTCGAACCACACCGCCGCCACCCGGCAATAGGCCGAGTGTCACCTCGGGCAACCCGAGTTGCACTGAACGATCATTCCAAGCCACGCGATAATTACAGCACAGCGCTATTTCAAAACCGCCCCCAAGCGCTGCGCCGTTTATGGCTGCGGCGACGGGGACAGGGAGTTTTTCGATGCGTCTGAGCACCGACTTAGTCTCTTGCAAACCGGCAAAAAATGCCTCTTCCTGACCCGGCTCTACCGCCACTAAATCATTCAAATCACCACCCGCAAAAAACACTTTTTTAGCGGAGGCAAAAACGACCCCTCTCAAATCACTTTCAGCCTCAAGGCGTGCCACGGTCTCGCTCATTGCGACCTGATACTCTTGGTTCATGGCATTAACCGGCCCGGTCATATCCATAGTGACAGTCACGATTCCAGCGCTGTCCTTATCATAATGAAATACACTCATTGCTTTCTCCTTAACTCAGCTAGCGCGCTAGATACGTTCGATGATGGTTGAAATGCCCATGCCGCCACCGACGCACAAAGACAACATGCCCCGACGCAGCTGACGCCGCTCAAGCTCATCCAGCATCGTGCTCACCAGCATCGCACCGGTTGCTCCCAGCGGATGTCCCATCGCAATCGCACCACCGTTGACGTTAGTGACTGAATGATCAATATCAAGATCCTGCATGTATCGCAGCGCAACCGACGCAAAAGCCTCATTAATTTCCCACAGATCGATATCAGCCGCCGTCATACCAGCGCGCGCCAAACATTTTTTCGCAGCAGGGCCAGGGCCCGTCAACATAATAATGGGATCTGTTGATAAGATTGCAGTGGCAACCACTTTGCCCCTCGGGGTCAATCCCAGATCTTTACCTGCCTTCTCACTGCCGATCAGAACGGCACTGGATCCGTCGACAATACCCGATGAATTACCGGGCGTATGAACATGATTGATGCGCTCTAACTGGTTGTACTTCGACAATATGATGTCGTCAAAACCCATCTGCCCAATACCGGCAAACGAGGGCGACAATCCCGCCAATCCCTCTAGAGTCGTTGTTGGCTTAATAAAGTCATCGCGTTCCAGCACGGTCACACCATTAATATCTTTTACGGGAACGACACTCCTATCAAACCAGCCGCTGTCTCTGGCGTGGGTCGCTCGCCGCTGCGATTCAACAGCGTACGCGTCGACGTCTTCCCGAGACCAGCCACCAATCGTCGCGATGGTATCGGCACCGATCCCCTGTGGTACAAAACCAGATTTGAGTGAAAAAGCAGGATCTGAACCCATGGCGCCGCCTGCGGAGCCCATTGGGACTCGAGACATACTTTCAATACCACCGGCCACCACCAGATCTTCCCATCCGGAGGCAATTTTTTGCGCGGCGATATTCACCGCCTCTAAACCCGATGCGCAAAATCGATCGAGTTGCACCCCGGCCACGGATTCATCCCAATCTGCATTTTGTACGATCATTTTTGCGACATCACCGCCCTGCTCACCGATGGGGGTAACGCAACCCATCACCACGTCATCGACGTAGCTGGTGTCTAAGTCATGCCGGCGCTGCAACTCACGTAATAGTGTGGCGCCTAAGTCAATCGGCTTGACCGAATTTAAACTCCCGCCTGCCTTTCCCTTACTGCGAGGCGTGCGGACCGCATCATAAATATAGGCTGTATGCGACATCATGATTCTCCGTAAAATAGAACGAGCCTCTATCATGGCTGGGCGCAGCCTGATCAACAATGACCCATTCGGTATAAAAATTGACCGTAAGTTACACCTTTGAGCCGATGGATGCGGTTTGTGGTTTGTGGTGTGTGGTGTGTGGTGTGCGGTTTGTGGATGTGCGGTTCGTGATGTGCGGTGTGCGGTGTGCCACTCTGCATCAGTAACGCAGATACATTACACTTGGGCCGATGGAATTGCTCACTAGGCTCACTGGATTCTGATTGCTATGGCACCAAAAGAAAAACTGAGCGCACTCAACGCCGAGGAAATCTCCCGAGTCATCGAAATGGCGTGGGAGGATAGGACGCCATTTGAAGCCATCGAGAGTGGCTTTGGATTGAGTGAGGCCGAGACCATCACAGTGATGCGAACTCATCTAAAGCCACAGTCTTTTAAAAACTGGCGCAAGCGTGTCACAGGCCGTAAAACCAAGCATCTCGCACAGCGCGGTTTTACCGTGTCACGCGGCTATTGCCCCACTCAATACAAACAACGCTGAACACCTACAGCACAGAGGTAGTACCGTACTCTTCAAGTAAGCTTTCTGTGATAGATCGCTCGATCTCGGTTGCACTCACACCGGTACAATGCGACCAGCGAGCGTAGTCCTCGTAGTGTGGCTGACCCACCTTGGTGAGGGTATCCCAACCCAATAAACACTGTTCTTCATAGGTCAAATGATCAAACCCGCTCACTCGCTGTAAGAGCAAATCAACCGTCACTGAATCATAGGCAACCCGAAGCTGATCGCCGACATCCAAGTGAATAAATGCTCGTTCATCGGGCGTGTACTGTGGCCATTCGATCGGGGCCTTCGGCATCCCACTGCGAGCGAAACCAGACCACGCGGCCATCATCGTTTGCATCAGCTCATCGCGCTCGGGTGAATCTGGATAGATGTAACGGCTAATTGGGCCATACTTGAAATCGCCCGTTAAAAAAGCGATGTCGACGCCATGCGCCGCGCCAATCACGTTGGGAAAATCTGCGAAAAACGATGTTTCTTGATCATCCCAATCAAAGCGGTAGGCATACAGCTGCGAGTAACCCGCTTGCGTTAGCTGATCCAGTGGCTGATCTACTCCTCGTATTTTCCAGGCAGTTGAACGCACATCGATCCAGTCGCTATACACCTCTGGATTCTTCAGCCTCATTTTCGGGGGCAGCAGCCGCGTAAACGGATAGCTCGCTTCAACAAAATAGCGATGCGTACCAAGCCAAAGCGTGACCTCATCGCGGTTAGCTCCGGCTATTACTGGGATATTTTTGGCATACCGAGGATTACCCAACGCCGCCATAAAACCCTCGGCTGGAATCACAATACCATCGGCTGTGGTAAGCGGCACATCACCGTCGCCCTCGAGCTCGTAAAATGCCTGATACAGATCGGTCGCGCTGACCGCGCGAAGCTCGCTTGCCGTGGCACTGGCATCCACCTGCAATTGCTCCAGTATTTGTGTAGCAGAACGCCTGATATGGGGATTTGTTAACTGCCCTTGAAACGCTTGTTCAGGCGTCGCAGACTTGACATATCCCGACTGCGAGATTGCTTTGTGGAACAAGCCCTCAGCCAAAGGACTGGCAAGCATTGCAAAGACGTTGTGACCACCTGCCGACTCACCGAAGATGGTGACATTGTTTGGATCGCCACCAAAGGTCGCTATATTGCTCTGGACCCACTGCAGCGCAGCGATAATATCCAAGTGGCCAAAATTTGAAGATTGATCTAAGTCAGATTGCCCACCCTGAATAGCCGGGTGTGTGAACCAACCGAGCGGCCCAAGACGATAATTGAAACTCACGACAACGACATCTTCGCGGCGCACCAGCTCGTCGTAATTGTAAAACCCTTTGTAGCCCGAGGTATTACCACCGCCATGGATCCAGAACATGACGGGTCGGGCTTGCTCGGAGTCCGCCAGAGGCGCCTTGATATCTAGGTACAAGCAATCTTCCTGACCCACAATACCCTCGCCAGGAACACCAACGCTATCGGACGCCATCTGCACGCAGGCAACGCCCGGTTTCGCAGAGAGCGTCACACCTGGATCTCCGGCCAGTCGCCGAGGTGCTTTCCAGCGCAGATCCCCCACCGGAGGCTGAGCGTAAGGAATATCAGACCACGTCAGCACGTCTTTGGTGAGATACGGGACCACAAAACCTGATTCTGTTGTGACACCCGCCTGCGCTACCTTCACCGGCTCTATCGGCGAACTGCCGCAGCCAACCAACGCCAATGCTAGCACCACACTAAACACTCGATACATACTCACTTACTCTCGCTCCCTTTTTTACTGCAGCTTAACCTTGACGCCATGACAGGCAGTGACTGACCAATTTGCATTCGACACATTTAACACTAACACTTACCACTAAATCTAAACAGCGTTCACGTGCGCTTAGTTCGCGACCATTAGATCTCGGGATGTTTGAAACAGTCATGATAGTAAGATAGCGCGTCCATCGCCAATCGTTCCAAGAAACTCACGCGATGTCTAAGTTATCGACAGCGGCATGGCGAGTCATGAAATCTAATCGCTCGAGCACACCAAGTGACGCATCATCGACAATACGATCGTCACGAGCCGACCCTTTTTTCGGCGACTGCGCCAACTTCAAAGACGCTTGTAGCGACGCTGATTGGCGTATCAACAGGTGAGATTAAAGAATCAGAGTTCGCTGAACAACGGCGGATTCTGGAGAAGGCAGGGTACGCCAGTGTTGAGAAAAAATAACACACAACGCGCTCAACACAGGTCGAGCTCCCTGCTAGACTTGCGTGTTTTATGCAAGCGAGTGAACTCATGCTACGCAAACTGACTGTTGTACTCCTGTGCGTGTTCGCGACGTTCGCCCACGCAACACCCGGCAATCCCTCTGGTGCCGAGGCTTTTAATCAGCTCGGAGAAGCGCTTCCCACTGCCAACGTGTATCGCACAGCATCCGGCGCCCCTGGTGAACGCTATTGGCAACAACGGGCCGATTACACGATCCGCGCGAGTCTCGACGAAGACGCTCGTCGTATAACGGCAAGCTCGACTATCGATTACCATAATCATTCCCCGGACACACTGCGCTACTTATGGCTCCAGCTTGATCAAAATCGATTTGCCAATGACTCGCTCGATCGCCGATCACGAACCATAACCGGCGACGACACCATCAGCTACTCAGACCTACGCTTTCAGCACAGCAGTGCCGACACTGCACACGGCTATCAGAATATTGCGATAACGGATACCGAGGGCGACCCGCTCGCATTCACGATTGTAGACACCCTGCTCAGAATTGATCTAGAGCAAGCACTAAAGCCCGACGAGACATTCACTTTCAATATCGATTGGGCCTTTAACATTATTAATGAAGTTGCTATTGGTGGCCGCGGAGGCTACGAATATTTCGAAGACTCGGATACCGAACTATTTTTCTTAGCGCAATGGTTTCCAAGAATGGTGGCCTACAGCGATTACGATGGCTGGCACAACAAGGCCTTCTTGGGCCGCGGTGAATTCACTCTAGAGTTTGGTGATTACAACGTGTTTTTGACGGTCCCAAACAATCACGTGGTCTCCTCTACGGGTGTTTTGAATAACCCCACCGAAGTGCTTACGCGAACGCAGCAGCAGCGATTAGCCTCAGCCAATGAGGATGCGCCAGTGTTTATCGTGACGCCAGAAGAAGCGATCGCCAATGAACAAACGCAAGCCACTGGCACGCAAACTTGGCACTTCAAGGCCGATAATGTGCGTGATTTTGCGTGGGCGAGTTCGAGTAAATTCATCTGGGATGCCATGACGTTTTCTCAACCAGAGGCTGAGCATCCATCGGTGCTTGCGATGTCATTCTATCCGATCGAAGCGCAGCCTATCTGGGCGCAGTACTCAACCCATGCCGTGGTGCATACCCTTGAGGTGTACAACCGATTTGCTTTCGACTATCCCTACCCTACGGCCCAGTCGGTCAATACTTGGGAGCGTGGCGGCATGGAATATCCGATGATCACATTCAACGGCTATCGACCCGAACCATGGGAGAAAGCCAAAAGCGCGGATACCGAGTGGCAAGATGAAACCACCACCGAGCCCCCTATTACCTACTCTCGACGTGTCAAGTATGGACTCATCGGCGTGATTATCCACGAAGTTGGCCATATCTATTTCCCGATGGTGGTGAATTCAGACGAACGACAGTGGACTTGGATGGATGAAGGCATCAACAGCTTTTTAGAGTACGTCGCTGAACTCGAGTGGGAGGAAAATTACCCGGCCTACAGAGATGACGCCAACATTCTGGACTACATCCCAGCCTACATGACGTCTGCGAATCAAGTGCCCATCATGACTCAGTCGGATTCGATATTGCAGTTCGGCCCAAACGCCTACACCAAACCTGCGGCGGCGCTCACTGTGCTGCGAGAAACAGTTATGGGCCGGGAACTGTTCGACTTTGCATTCCGAGAGTACGCTCAGCGCTGGAAGTTTAAACGCCCTACTCCAGCAAATTTTTTCCGGACCATGGAAGATGCGTCGGGAGTCGATCTGGACTGGTTCTGGCGCGGCTGGTTTTACACCACCAATCACGTTGATCTGGCCATTACAGACATTCGCTCTTATCAACTGAAATCAGGGGACCCTCACCGTGACTTTCCGCTCGACCGCGCGGAAGCCCAGCGGGATAAGCCCGCGCCGATCAGCGAAGCACGAAATCGTGACGAGGGAATCACGCTAAGAATCGATCGCTATCCAGAGCTGCTTGATTTCTACAACGAGAATGACAGATTTGCGGTGTCGAATAAGTCTCTGAATGATTATAAAAAAGACCGTGACAAGCTGGAGCCTTGGCAACGCCGAGCACTTGATCGCGCACTGGAAGAAAATCGGTACTACTATTTTGTCGATTTTGAGAATCTCGGCGGGATCCCCTCTCCCATATTACTCGAAATAGCTTATCAAGATGGGTCCACGAGAGAACTCACCCTGCCACCGGAAATATGGCGCCGGAACAACGAGAAAGTGACTTATTTGTTGACCGAGGATCGCGCTATCGAAGCGATTAGTGTCGATAAATACCACCAAACAGCAGATGCCGACTACCGGAACAATCGTTTCCCTCCCGAGGTCTACCAGTCTCGACTAGAGGCGTATAAATCAGACCGAGAGACACGAAACCTCATGGCCGACATGCTCGAGAAGCTCAAACAAGCCGACAAATCAGAGGCCTCCTCGAGTGATCCGGTAGAGCTAGTGAGCCCACAGCAATAGGGTCACTTATGCGCATTATTACGGTTCTCCTGTGCATGGCTGTCTGTGCGCCGACCATGGCGCACAGACAACATCATGTCTGGACAGAAATACACCGCAGCGAGTCAAGCCAATCCGTTGAGGTCAGTCATCGAATCCACCTTGCTGACGCAATGACCATCTTGCAGCAGGCACCCGTCGGTGTTGCCCAGTTACCTATCGAGTCGGTAGAAGCGCTAGCGCACTTGGCTTTGTATGTCGACCGGCACTTCTCTTTGCGCGCGGCCTGTCCGGGCACCGAAGTTCGGCAAATCGACTTGGTCGGCGCAGGTTTAGACGACGACTTTGTCTATGTGTATCAAGAGGTCACACTCAAAGGGCAGTTACACGAGCTGGTGTTCAGTAATACCATGCTGCACGACCTCGAGCCCTACGCAGTGGGCTTTGTGAATGTCACCGGCCCCATGGGGCAGTTCACTTATCAATTTGCCAGAGATAGCGCTCAGCGTCAGCCTGAAACTATCCATTGCGTGCAAGCAATATCACCCGCAGCACTTTAACCGTGATTCACCATGTGTGGTGCGCGTGAGTTCCTGGGTTTGTGTCGGCATCAAAACAACGAGCGGATGACTAAAAGGATCACCGGACCGCAGCATGATTTTCGATTAATCTGAAAACACGCTTACTTTAAAAAGTCGCTGAGCTCTCTCAGGTCGATGAACTTGAAATTTTGGGCGCTGCCTTCTGGAGCGTTAAATCCGTCTTGGACCACCAGTAAACCTTCGGGATACTGAGCGTTTAGATTAGATCCGGTGACTGCAAGACCATCGGTCTCTTGAGCTCCATCAATACCCGAGCCTGCTAGATCCTCTTGAACCCTAAATCGACCGCGAAAATTGAGGCTAACGCCATCGAGAGCATCCACCGAATAGATAGCAAAGCTATCGTTGCCTTGCGAGGAAACCACCAGCATACGTTCCCCTGAGCTGGTAACAAACCAATCAAGGCCCTCAACATCGTCGACCAAGCCACTATCACTCTCGATTTCGTCGAGCAATCGAGCTTCACTCTTCATCCACACGCCATTATGGTGCGCCACATGAAGTCCCCAAATGCCTCGGACTTCTTCACCGACGTACAGATACCCGAGCGATTCATCGACCGAGCATCCTTCAAGTTGCGAATCGAAACGAGCAAGTAGCGTGCTCTCGGCAGACCACTTCTGATCAGCATAAGCTAGATCATACAGTACCAATTCACCCGTCTTATAACTGACTATCGCCTGCAGTGCGTTATTGAAAGAGGCCATACAGATACCGTAAGGCTCGGGCAGAGTCGACGCTATACGGCCCAATCGTTCAAGACCATCAGCGGTAACGGAATATAAACCGATTGAGTTATCGGCTCTATCCGAAGTTACTGCGATATCAACAATGCGCCCATCTATCACTACAGCTTGCCGAATATCAACGTTATTCGGCTCACCGTCGCCAAGAAACTGGATTTGGTTACCTTCTAAGTCATACACCAACAATCCGCTTTTCTTGTCCGTGCCAATCACCAGGCTTTTGGTTCGATCTTGCGGATGAATCCAAATCGCAGGATCATCCGCAGCATCATCAGAGCTCGGGACGGGTGGCGTTTCTGCAGATGCGCGGATGGACTTCACGGTTTTGTCGTCGGGGTAGCTCACGCGATCTGCATCGCCACCCGTCATACAGCCGCTCAAACCCGCAAGCACCAGTGTTGCGACAAATCCTTTATTGACTGAGCACAATAGCGTCACCTTAGAACGTCACTTGTATACCGAACCGACCATTCCAAGAGTACTCTTCATACTGCAGCAGACGAGCCGAAGAAGGTCCTGGTTGATAGGCAACATAAGGCTCATCGTTCAGATTAGCCAACTGCACATAGAGTCTCACATTGTCTCTCACGTTATAGCTCGCCGTAAGATCAATCTGGGTGTGATCCTGAACGTATCGATCCTCCTCTGGATCTCCAGCGACTTCATCTAGGTAACTGTCTCGATAAGCTGCGGTCAATCGCACCGAGGCTGGCCCAGCTTCATAGCCGATCATGGCATTCCAAGTAGATTCAGCAGCTGCGGGCAGCGGTATAGTGCGATCACCTATATCGCCTTCAGTATCGGTGTAGGTGTAGTTTAACCCGACTAACAATCCGTTAAAGGGAGCAGGCAACATCGTCAACGCGTGCTGATATGCAAACTCTAAGCCTGTCACTGTCGCTTCTTCGCCGTTCAATGGCACCGTCATTACATCAAAGTTCACATTGTTGTAAACACCATTGTAGGGAGCGTCACCCGCTTCGAATTCACGCTGATAAATAAAGTTGTCGATCGTCTTGTAGAAGACACCCACTTGAACGGCGCCTTGAGGCGAGAAATAGTACTCGAGGCTTGCATCAAAGTTCATCGCCTCGTAGGGCTCTAACTGAGAGTTACCGAACTCGCCTTCACGCTCACCGTCCGCAGCCTCGGCAACAATAAAGATCGGCGCCAGCTCGGTTGGGGTTGGACGAACGACGCTCTGGAAGAAGCCGGCACGCAACACCACGTCGTCACTCAAATCGTAGCGCATGCTGAGGCTAGGGAGAACATCAAGGTAATCGTCGCTGTCTCTCGTGGCCGAGATAAATAGAGTATCTTCTTCTAAAGTGACACCATTGCGAACAGCGCCCTCTTCAACTTCTTCGGTGCGATTGGCGCGCACACTGTAGTCAGTTGCCTCAAAACGAACACCACCAATCAAGGTGAGATCACCAGCACTCCAGCGAGCCATCGCGTAAGTAGCGAAAATATCTTCTTCCATCTCAAAATCTTCGACGTTAGATTCGAGATCTGTGTCGTACTGATTGAGCTCAAATCCGCTCAAATTCGCTGCATTAAAGGCACGAACAGCCGACAAACTTGGCATCGGATCGATCACTGCTAAACCGTATGACTGCTGCCCGAAAACGTCGGCCAGCGTGTAGTCGCCTGCGTAGTCCTCAAGAAGCTCAAGATAAATATCTTGCTCCTTGGTTCTGCTTCGCAACTGGACGCCACCCTTAAGATCCAAACTACCCGATGCCAGCTCGAAGGTTCTGGTTACGTCAAATTTCAGCGTCATTTCTTCATCTTCTGACAGCGCATCAACGAGCTCGAGCTTATCAATTTCATAAGTTGCTGCATCAAAAAATTCAGTTGAACCCGCAAGTATCGAGTAGCTCGGCTTCATCATATCAGCGTAATTGAAGCTCACCGCCAGCGCACCCGGATCCTCAAAGTTGGCTGAAAAACGCGTTGGATCCTGAGTCTTGTGCTCGTGTTCCTCAGCTTGCGCAAGGCTCGCACTGTAATCAAAGCGCCAAGGACCAACGACTGTTTTACCACCAACTGCAAAGGTCTGTATGGTTTGCGCCTCGTAACGATCTTTCAACCCACGGTCAACCGCGATTTCACCATCATCTGACAAAAATACCGCAGACGTAGAGTCACCGGATGTGGGCTCTTCAGCAAACTCCATAACGAGTCTGCGCCGCTCTTCGGTATCTTCAAACTCGGAGTACATAAGATGCGCGAACAATTCAGTCGAATCATTGACTGCGTAGTCGGCCTTTAGTGATAACCCAGTTCGCTCTCGCAGGACGTCGTAATCGCGATACTCTATGGCATCTGCAAATAGAATACCGCTGTCAGTTATCCCCCAACCCTCGCTTTCGATGTTATCAGTTGATGTCTGTCTTTCGCTGTATGAAAAACCACCTGCAATACCAAATCGATCGTTAACCGGATAAATAAAATCCACACTGCCCTTGGGCGAGTATTCCTCATTCAAGTCATTGTATTGCTGCTCTAACTTGACCGAGAAAAATGGCTCTTCCACTTCAAAGGCACTGGTTGTTTCAATGTTAATCGACGCACCAATAGTATCGGCGTCCATATCGGGCGTGAGTGTCTTCACCACCTCTACTGCCTCAACCAACTCTGATGCAATCACATCGAGGGCTACCGCTCGAGTATCTGACTCGGGAGAGGGGAGTCTAGTACCATTGACAGAAGAAGAGTTCAGTTTTGGATCGAGGCCCCGCACGGCCACAAAACGCCCTTCACCCTGATCATTGAGCACATTCACACCAGCCAATCTACGCACCGCTTCAGCGACGTTTTGGTCGGGGAAATTACCGATAGAATCCCGCGTCACAACGCTCTTCACGACGTCGGAGTTACGCTGTCGATTGAGGGCATTCTGCATCATCGCCTTTTGCCCATAGACGTAGATCTCTTCTAATGGCTGCCCTTCTGATTGGGCGAAAGAGGGTGCAGACAAACCGGCTGCAATAAGGCCAAGTACTATCGCTGATAAACGCATGAAGGTAACCTCCCTGAATAGTTAAAACCGGAAAGTTACAGGAGCGCTGTTGCAGCAACAATCGTCAACAGCAGACTTCATCAAAACTTAAGCAATTCTTAACAACACCTTCAGCAAATCATCATAAAAATGACACAGATGTCGCCATCAAACCCGCTGCTTACAATAACTTCCAAGCGAGCTTCGCTGCCAAGACTAACGTCTAAAATGACTGCGTCCAACACAATTTCCGCCACTAAGAGAGCCTCTGGGGCCTTCAAATGAAACTCGTCTATGACTTGAATACAACAACAATGGCAGTGTATTCCGACTCACCAATGTTCGTTTCACTCAAAACCCGTAGCA
>OBNU01000076.1_pt1 | contig 14749 bp, 28 predicted proteins | sample 1494211 | NCBI WGS metagenome assembly OBNU01 (sample SAMEA3275559, study PRJEB22092) | marine metagenome | biome: ENVO:01000252 "freshwater lake biome"; feature: ENVO:00002042 "surface water"; material: ENVO:00000021 "freshwater lake" | collected 2014-06-21T10:00:00+00 | depth 2 m | reverse complement strand
GTGAAGGTGGACGAACGGTTGGTGCGGGCGTCGTAGCAAAAATCATCGCCTAATCATCCGGTTCGGAGAGCTCTATCAAAAGCCGCACGTGAGTGCGGTTTTTTTTGTCCTTCAGTTAGGCGGGTCTTGCGAGAGCGCCCCTAACGAAGTCTTTGGACGTTTTCGAAGTCAATTTGCTCGTTCAGAGTAAATAGATCGTACAACACGCCTAGCAGAAAAAAACCGCCGGTGAATAAATACAGCAGCCCGGTGATCACTTTTCCCATATAAAATCGATGGACACCAAAAATACCTAAAAACGTTAGCAGGATCCAAGCGACATTATAGTTAATGGGGCCTTCTTGAAATCGCCAGTCCGCCTCGCGATCCATGCTCGGTATCAGGAATAGGTCAATAATCCAGCCAATAAAGAAGAGCCCGAGCGTGAAAAACCAAAGAACGCCCGTGAGTTGCTTGCCATAGTAAAACCGATGGGCACCCATAAACCCAAAAACCCACAGCAAATAGCCAATGACCACAGAGTGTGTGTTCGGTGAGTGATGCGCATTGTTCATAGAGAATCTCCTAGTAAGGCCTCTAGGTTGAGCAAAACAGCGCATGCTGGCAAGAGGTTTTCGTCCACCTGCACGCATAATGAGATCAATGGTTACCGGCATTGTTGGAAATTCACACTCTTTTTTAGGATTGGTTTGGAATCGTGCTTGACACGCAGAGGGCGCGTCTCTAAAATTCGCGTTCCTTTTTCGGGGGTCTCAAAGCAGATTCTCGGTTATTTAGATTTTGGAGACTAGTCACGTGCAAAGCCAACGGATAAGAATACGCCTCAAGGCGTTTGATCATCGTCTGATCGATACCTCTACCCAAGAAATTGTGGAAACTGCCCGTCGAACCGGCGCGCAAGTAAGAGGTCCAATCCCTTTGCCTACTCGAAAAGAGAAATTTACGGTGTTGGTTTCGCCTCACGTAAATAAAGATGCACGTGACCAGTATGAGATTCGTACTCACAAACGGTTGCTCGATATTGTAGAGCCCACTGAAAAAACAGTGGATGCGCTTATGAAGCTCGATTTAGCAGCAGGTGTGGAAGTACAGATTAGTCTTGGTTAACGACAATTCGTAGCAAGACCTGCCCATCAGGCTCCAACTGATGGGCGTGTAACGTCCAGCGATGGGCGGCCATAGAGGGTGAGCCCCGTACACTAAGAGGTTAGAAAAATGACTATTGGTTTAGTCGGCCGTAAGACCGGTATGACTCGTGTTTTTACCGAAGACGGCGTTTCAATTCCAGTAACCGTAGTGGAGATTACTCCAAACCGAGTTACTCAGATCAAAGAGCATGATGCCGATGGCTATCGTGCTATTCAGGTTACTTCTGGAAGTCGCAAAGCGAGTCGTGTCAACAAGTCTGCCGCGGGACACTATTCCAAGGCTGGCGTCGAAGCTGGTACTGGTTTGTGGGAGTTCCGTCTTGAAGGTAGCGAGGAGACTTTTGAAGTCGGTACCGAGCTCACTGTAGAGCGCTTCGAGGCAGGCCAAAAGGTTGATGTGGCCGGTAAGTCGAAGGGTAAGGGATTTCAGGGTGGTGTTAAGCGCTGGAACTTCAAGATGCAAGATGCCACTCACGGTAACTCTCTGTCGCACAGGGCGCCTGGCTCAATCGGTCAGTGTCAAACGCCGGGCCGAGTTTTCAAAGGCAAGAAGATGGCGGGTCAGATGGGTAATGTCGCAGTGACAACCCAGGGCCTCACAGTCGTTCGTGTCGACGTTGAGCGAAACTTGTTATTAATTAAAGGTGCGGTTCCAGGTGCGCCGGGTGGTGACGTTATTGTACGTCCCACGGTAAAGGCATAGGTCAGGGGGTTCTAGCGTGGAATTAAGTGTATTGAAGCCCGGAAACGACACCTCAGGTACTCTCTCTGTATCTGACGCAGCGTTTGCGCGCGAGTACAACGAAGCCTTAGTGCATCAAGTTGTGACCGCTTACCTTGCGGGCGCACGTCAGGGTACCCGTGCTCAGAAGACGCGCTCTGAAGTCAGCGGTGGTGGCAAGAAGCCCTGGCGTCAAAAAGGTACCGGGCGTGCGCGTGCTGGTACCATCCGTTCGCCAATTTGGCGCTCTGGCGGCGTGACTTTTGCTGCCAAGCCGCAGGATCACAGTCAGAAGGTGAATCGCAAGATGTACCGTGCAGCGGTGCGCTCGATTCTGTCTGAGCTGGCGCGTCAAGAGCGCTTGGTTGTGGTTGAGTCGTTTGACGTCGAAATGCCCAAAACGAAGCTATTGGTGAAGCAGCTCGGTGATTTTGGTTTAGACAACGTTCTGATCGTATCAACTGAGGTGGGCGAGAACTTATACCTCGCGTCGCGCAATTTGCATGGTGTTGATGTGCGAGATGTTGAGAGCGTAGACCCAGTGAGTTTGATTGCTTACGAGAAAGTCGTTGTCACTGTCGATGCGATAAAGAAGCTTGAGGAGATGCTCGGATGAATCAGGAGCGATTATTTCAGGTGCTAAGAGCGCCGCACGCATCAGAAAAAGCAGCAGTGGTTGCCGACTTAAACAACCAGTACGTGTTTAAAGTATCTCTGGATGCGACGAAGTCTGAAGTGAAGACTGCGGTCGAGGCGCTGTTCAAGGTGAAGGTCGAGACAGTAACGACGCTGAGAGTCAAAGGCAAAATAAAGCGTAATCGGTTTGGGTACACCACGAAGCCAAGCTGGAAGAAAGCGTACGTTACTGTGGCGCAGGGTCAAGAAATTGATCTTGCCACGGTAGAATAAGGGGTAATCAGATGGCAATTCTTAAGAGTAAGCCCACTTCCGCAGGTCGCCGACATGTTGTTCGCATTGTCGAGAAGGATCTGCATAAAGGTGCGCCATACAAGCCGCTTTTAGAGAGTCAGACCAAGAGCGGTGGCCGCAACAATAACGGCCGCATCACCACGCGCCATGTGGGCGGTGGACACAAACAGCACTACCGCGTGATTGATTTCAAGCGCAACAAAGATAGTATGCCAGCGAAGGTCGAGCGGCTCGAGTATGATCCTAACCGGACCGCACACATTGCTCTGATTTTGTACCCTGACGGAGAGCGTAGCTATATTTTGGCGCCTAAGGGCCTGAAAGCGGGTGATGTCATACAGAACGGACCAGCTGCGCCTATTAAAGCCGGTAACTGCTTGCCCATTCGTAATATTCCTGTGGGTTCTGTCATCCACGCTATCGAGATGAAGCCTGGTAAGGGTGCGCAGTTAGCGCGTTCCGCTGGCGGATCTGTGCAGTTGGTAGCGCGTGAAGGGGCTTATGCAACAGTTCGCCTTCGCTCCGGCGAGATGCGCAAAGTATTGAGCGATTGTCGCGCCACCATTGGTGAAGTATCAAATTCTGAGCACAGTCTAAGAAAGCTGGGCAAAGCGGGCGCGAAGCGCTGGCGCGGTGTCCGTCCAACGGTTCGTGGTGTTGCTATGAACCCAGTGGATCACCCGCATGGTGGTGGTGAAGGCCGCACATCTGGTGGTCGTCATCCGGTGAGCCCATGGGGAACGCCAACCAAGGGTTATAAGACACGCTCAAACAAGCGTACTGACAAATTAATTGTTCGACGTCGCGATAAGAAGTAAGCGGCTCGGCAGACTGGATAGAGGATAGCATTGTGCCCCGTTCATTAAAAAAAGGCCCCTTCATTGATCTGCATTTGCAGAAAAAAGTTGAGGCAGCAGTAGAAAGCAATGACCGTCGTCCGATTAAAACTTGGTCACGCCGGTCGATGGTCTCACCGGATATGGTGGGTTTGACTATCGCGGTACACAACGGCCGACAGCATGTCCCCGTGCTCATTAATGAAGACATGGTAGGACACAAGCTGGGAGAGTTCGCGGCGACGCGAACCTTCAAAGGGCACATTGTAGACAAAAAGGCGAAGCGTTAAGCGTCGCGTTGTAGAGAGGTTTTCGACCATGGAAGTCGCAGCAAAATTACGAGGCGCCCGGATCTCGGCACAGAAAGCACGTTTGGTCGCTGATCAGGTGCGTGGCCTGCCGGTAGAAAAAGCGTTAGATGTATTAGCGTTTAGCCCCAAGAAGGCAGCGCATATTGTGAAGAAGGTGCTTGATTCCGCAATCGCTAACGCGGAGAACAATGAGGGTGCGGATGTGGACGAGTTGAAAGTGTCCACCATTTTTGTTGACGAAGGTGTGACAATGAAGCGCCTTCGCCCCCGTGCAAAAGGTCGAGCAGATCGGATTTTAAAGCGAAGTTGTCACATTACTGTGAAAGTCGCCGACGGCGAAGGTTAGGAGAGGCCATATGGGTCAGAAAGTACACCCAACCGGTATACGGTTAGGCATTGTTAAGAGTCACAACTCTGTTTGGTATGCAGACTCAAAGAATTATGCACGTCAGTTAATTACTGATCTTGAGGTGCGTAAGTATCTAGAGAAGCTGCTCGACAGTGCTTCCGTTAGCCGTATTGTTATCGAGCGTCCAGCTCAAACAGCACGTATTACCATCTCGACTGCCCGTCCCGGTATCGTGATTGGGAAGAAGGGCGAGGATGTCGATAAACTTCGCAAAGATTTGACTGAGCGCATGGGTGTTCCGGTCAGTATCAATATCGAAGAAATTCGCAAGCCCGACTTGGATGCGAAGCTGGTGGCGCAGAATGTTGCGCAGCAGCTCGAGCGTCGTGTGATGTTTCGACGAGCGATGAAGCGTGCGGTTCAGAATGCACAGCGTCAGGGCGCAGAGGGCGTCAAGATACAAGTAAGTGGTCGATTAGGTGGCGCAGAAATCGCGCGCTCCGAGTGGTATCGCGAAGGGCGGGTGCCATTGCATACACTGCGAGCAGATATCGACTATGCAACATATGAGGCATCCACAACGTACGGCATTATTGGCGTTAAGGTGTGGATTTTCAAAGGCGAGGTCATCGGTGGGCAGGGGTCCGCTCAAGATGGCGGTAAGAAACCAGCGGCTAATTAGGGTTCGGACTTATGTTACAGCCTAAGCGTACAAAGTTTAGAAAAATGCAGAAAGGACGCAACCGCGGACTTGCTCTGCGCGGAAGCAAAGTGAGCTTCGGGGAATACGGCTTGAAAGCGATCGGACGTGGCAGGATTACTGCGCGTCAGATCGAGGCGGCTCGTCGTGCCATGACTCGTCACATCAAACGTGGCGGTAAGATTTGGATTCGAGTGTTCCCTGATAAGCCAATTACCGGCAAGCCCTTAGAGGTTCGTCAAGGTAAGGGTAAGGGTAACGTTGAGTACTGGGTAGCGCAGGTGCAGCCAGGAAAAGTACTTTACGAAGTGCAGGGAGTGTCTGAGCAGTTGGCGCGTGAAGCGTTCACCTTGGCCTCAGCGAAAATCCCTGTTGCAACAAAATTTGTTAAGCGATCGGTGATGTAATGAAAGCGAGTGAGTTGCGGGACAAGACAGCGATTGAACTCAACGAGACTTTGTTGAGTTTGCGTGAAGAGCAGTTCAAGTTGCGAATGCAGAAAGCGACCGGCCAACTGGGGCAGACGCATTTATTGGTGAGTAACCAGCGGGCGATTGCGCGTGTCAAAACGCTGCTCACTGAGAAAGGTGGGGAAGTCTAATGGCTACTACAGAAAAACGTATTCGCACGGTGACCGGTAAAGTGGTCAGCGACAAAATGGACAAAACAATTACCGTATTGATTGAGCGTCGGGTGAAACACCCTGTGTACGGGAAGTACATCACTCGATCTTCAAAGCTTCACGCGCATGATGAGACTAATCAGTGCTCGATAGGGGATACCGTGATTGTGCGTGAGAGTCGCCCTTTGTCAAAGTCCAAGACATGGACTTTAGATCAAGTGGTAGAAAAGGCTGCGGAACTGTAAGTCAGCGAGTTAGTGACCTTAGGGTCTTTCGGAGTAGAAGATGATTCAAACTCAGTCATATTTAGACGTTGCTGACAACAGTGGTGCACGTCGTGTGATGTGTATCAAGGTGTTGGGTGGCTCTAAGCGTCGATACGCGCGTGTTGGTGACCTCATTAAGGTCACCGTCAAAGAGGCGATTCCGCGCGGTAAAGTTAAGAAGGGTCAAGTCATGACTGCGGTCGTGGTTCGCACTCGCTCAGGTGTTCGCAGACCTGATGGATCGTTGATTAAGTTCGATGATAACGCAGCGGTTTTGCTGAACGCGCAACAGGCACCGATCGGGACTCGTATTTTTGGTCCAGTGACGCGTGAACTGCGTGGCGACAAATTTATGAAGATTATTTCGCTTGCACCAGAAGTGATCTAGCGCTGGCTGCAGACGACGAGGAACAGTGATGAAAATTAAGCGAGACGACGAAGTAATTGTGCTTGCCGGCAAAGATAAAGGTAAGCGAGGCAAGGTGCGGAAAGTGATAGGCACTGAGCGGCTTATTGTGACCGGTGTGAACCGAGTTAAAAAGCACACGAAGGCGAATCCGCAGGCTGGCATTGCGGGCGGCATCATTGAGCAAGAGGCGTCGATTCACGTCTCTAATGTTGCGATTTACAACGCAAAGACAAATGAAGCGGATCGTGTGGGTTACAAAATTGAAGATGGCAAAAAGACACGAGTTTTCAAATCAACGGGCGAGTCGATTGACGCGTAGCCTGGGCTGCGGATTGAGGTTGGGATAAATGACCACGTTAAAGAAAAAGTACCGAGAAGAAATCAGAGCCGCACTGAAGGAAGAGTTGGGCTTCGATAATATTATGCAGGTGCCACGTATTACTAAGATCACTCTGAATATGGGTGTGGGTGAATCGGTGGGCGATAAGAAAGTGCTCGATAACGCCGTCGCTGACATGACCAAGATTGCGGGTCAGAAGCCTATTATTACGAAGGCGCGACGATCGATCGCAGGATTTAAGATTCGTGATGGTTGGCCAATTGGTTGCAAGGTGACGTTGCGTTCGGATCGAATGTACGAATTTCTAGACCGGCTGATCAGTATCGCTATTCCGCGGATTCGTGACTTTCGCGGTATAACGCCCAAGTCTTTCGATGGTCGGGGTAATTTCGCGATGGGTGTGACTGAGCAGATTATTTTCCCTGAAATCAATTACGACGAAGTCGATAAGCTGCGTGGTATGGACATTACGATCACTACGACAGCACGAACTGATGACGAAGGCCGTGCGCTGCTTCGCGCATTTAACTTCCCGTTTAAAGGTTAAGAGGTAGGACATGGCAAAGAAATCCATGATTGCGCGTGAAACCAAGCGTGCGAAAACTGTAGCAAAATTTGCGGCGCGGCGTGCGCAGCTCAAGGCAATCATAGCAGACGTCAATGCGTCGGATGATGCGCGTTGGGAAGCACAGATCGCGTTTCAGAAGCTACCAAGAAATGCGAGCCCAGTGCGTCAGCAGCGTCGCTGCCAGATTACTGGACGACCACACGGGGTGTACCGCAAGTTTGGACTTTGCCGTAACAAGCTGCGAGAAGCAGCGATGCGTGGCGATGTGCCTGGCTTAGTTAAATCAAGCTGGTAACGAGAGAGATTCCATTATGAGTATGCAAGATCCATTAGCCGATATGTTGACGCGAATCAGAAATGCGCAGATGGCCGGCAAAAAGACCGTACAAATGCCTGCATCCAAGTTGAAAGCAGCAGTGGCTGCAGTGTTGTTAGACGAGGGTTATGTGGGTGGTGTCGACACGATTGAAGTCGACGGCAAGCGCAACCTAGTCGTGAGCCTGAAGTACTTTAACGGCAAGCCTGTGATTGCCGAGATCGACCGCAAGAGTCGGCCTGGTCTCCGTCGTTACTCGTCTAGAGATGAGTTACCAAAAGTCCGTGGGGGTTTGGGCGTTGCTATTGTCTCGACCTCAAAGGGTGTTATGAGTGATCGTGCAGCACGCGCAGCTGGCGTGGGCGGCGAAGTCCTCTGCACCGTCTTTTAATTTGATATTGAAGAGTTGGTTCTATGTCTAGAGTCGCGAAATATCCTGTAAACGTGCCCCAGGGAGTTGAAGTCTCTCTTGAGGGTGGATCGGTGAATGTCAAAGGCGGCAAGGGTTCATTGTCGCTGGCCTTGACTGATGGTATTCAGGTAGAGAAAGAGGGTGACACATTAACGTTTGCTTACAGCGATGATGCTCACAAGGCGATGGCGGGTACGACACGCATGCTAGTGAATAACATGGTTGTTGGTGTCAGCACAGGTTGGGAAAAGAAGCTTCTTCTGAATGGCGTCGGTTACAGAGCCAAGGCAGAAGGTAACACGCTGAACCTAACGCTCGGGCTGTCGCACCCAGTGAATTATGTTCTTCCTGAGGGTGTGAGCGTAGAAACCCCAACGCAAACTGAGGTAGTGGTGAAAGGAATCGACAAGCAAGCCGTCGGTCAAGCCGCCGCTGAAATTCGAGCCTATCGTCCACCAGAGCCCTATAAAGGCAAGGGTGTTCGCTACGCAGATGAACATGTCCGTCGTAAAGACGCTAAGAAAAAGTAGGTAAGCGCACATGAATGAAAAGACAGTATCTCGCCTACGTCGCGCACGAAAGAGTCGCGCACGTATGAAGGCGGCGGAGTCGGTGAGACTCTCTGTGCATCGAACACCGCGCCACATTTATGCGCAGGTGCTAACGCCTGGTGGTGATCAGGTGCTGGCCGCGGCGAGCACTCTCGATAAAAGCCTCCGCAGCGGTGTCACTGGGAATCAGGCAGCTGCGGCAGCGGTCGGTAAGCTCATTGCCGAACGCGCTAAAGAGAAAGGTGTGACCCGGGTCGCGTTTGATCGCAGTGGTTTTCGTTATCACGGTCGAGTTAAGTCATTGGCTGACGCGGCGCGTGAAAATGGACTGGAATTCTAGGGGTAGGCACGATTATGAGTGATCAGAGAAGGCAACAAACAGAGGGCGATTTGCAAGAGAAGCTCGTCCAAGTCAATCGTGTCGCTAAGGTTGTCAAAGGTGGACGTATTTTCAGTTTCACTGCGCTAACTGTTGTTGGTGATGGCAAGGGCAAAGTGGGTTTTGGCCGAGGCAAAGCACGCGAGGTACCTATTGCGATTCAAAAAGCAATGGAGGCAGCGCGCCGAAACATGATTGAGGTGGAGCTCGACGGTGGGACTATTCAGTATCCCATTAAAGCCCGACATGGAGCATCTAAAGTGTATATGCAGCCGGCCTCTGAGGGTACGGGCGTGATCGCTGGTGGTGCGATGAGAGCGGTTCTTGAAATTGCTGGGGTGGAGAACGTTTTAGCAAAGTGCTACGGCTCTACCAATCCCGTCAACGTGGTGCGTGCGACCTTTAACGGTCTGCGTGATATGGCCTCTCCTGATGACGTCGCTGCAAAGCGTGGTAAGTCAGTTGAAGAGATCTTGAATTAAGAACAGAAAAGGTGGTCGCATAGCCATGGCTAAAACGACAGTTAAAGTTACACAAGTTAAGAGCCGTCACGGTCGTCAACGTTCACATCAGGCGTGCCTAGCAGGTTTGGGTTTGCGTCGCATTGGACATACAGTTGAGGTTGAAGATACGCCCTCAAACCGTGGCATGATCAACAAGGTAACCTACATGGTGAAGGTTGAGGAGTCGACGAATGTCTGACGTTATGCGTTTAAACACCCTGAGCCCTGCGGATGGTTCTCGACCCAATGCTAAGCGTGTTGGTCGAGGCATTGGTAGTGGTCTTGGAAAGACAGCGGGCCGCGGTCATAAAGGACAGAAAGCGCGTTCAGGTGGCAGCGTGAGACCTGGTTTTGAAGGTGGTCAGATGCCACTGCAGAAGCGTCTACCGAAATATGGCTTTACGTCACGAGTTGGCATGAAGACAGCCGAGATACGGCTTGGTGATCTGGCGAAAGTGGTTGGTGACGAGATTAGCATCGAGACCTTAAAAGACGCTGATCTACTCCGAAATGACATGCTTCGAGCGCGCATTTTCTTGGCGGGCACGATCGATCGAGCAGTTACAGTCAAAGGTTTGGGTGTGTCGAAAGGTGCTAGAGCGGCGATCGAGCAAGCCGGTGGCAAGGTCGAAGACTAAATGGCTAATGGGCAGCAAATTCCTAGTGTGAACACAGCTGGCTTGGGTGAGTTGTTCGCTCGCCTGCGGTTTGTTCTGGTTGCGATTATCATTTACCGAATAGGGACTCATATCCCTGTTCCCGGTATCGATCCAGCGCAATTACAGGCACTGTTCAACTCCAATCAAGGCACAATATTGGGGTTGGCGAACATGTTCTCAGGCGGGGCGCTCGAGCGTATGAGTATCCTAGCGCTAGGGATAATGCCGTATATTTCGGCGTCGATTATTATGCAATTGATGTCGGCAGTGACTCCCTCTTTGGAACAGTTAAAGAAGGAAGGTGAGTCGGGACGTCGGAAGATTAGTCAGTACACGCGATATCTCACGGTAGTGCTCGCGATTGTGCAGGCGACTGGAATGACGGTTGGTATGGCGAATCAGGGCATGGCGTTTAGCGTGAGCATAGTGTTCTATGTGATTGCTATCACCTCGCTGGTGACTGGCGCAGTATTCATGATGTGGCTGGGTGAACAGATCACGGAGCGCGGTGTAGGTAACGGGATCTCACTGTTGATTTTCGCCGGAATTGTGGCGGGCTTACCCTCAGCGATTGGCCAGTCTTTAGAGCAGGCTCGTCAGGGCGAACTTAACATCTTAGTGTTGTTGGGGATTCTTGCACTCGCGATCATTGTTATTTACCTAATTATCTATATTGAACGTGGCCAGCGCCGGATTACTGTGAATTACGCGAAGCAGCAGCGCGGCAATCGGATGTATCAGGCGCAAAGCTCTCACCTGCCGCTCAAAGTGAATATGGCGGGGGTCATACCAGCGATTTTCGCCAGCAGTATTCTATTGTTCCCTGCGTCGATCGCGCAGTGGTTTGGCTCGGGTAGTTCGTCCGACTGGTTACAGGACCTCGCGGTTGCAATCGGGCCCGGGCAGCCGCTGAATATTTTATTGTTCACGGTGTTTATTGTTTTCTTTTGCTTCTTCTATACCGCCCTGATGTTTAACCCGGTTGAAGTGGCTGATAATTTGAAGCGCTCGGGCGCCTTTGTACCTGGTATACGTCCAGGGCAACAGACCGCAAATTTCATTGATGGTGTGTTGACTCGATTGACGGTGTTTGGTTCGGCGTACATCGCACTGGTCTGCTTATTGCCACAGTTTTTGGTGGTGACTTGGAATGTTCCGTTCTATCTCGGTGGAACATCTTTGTTGATCGTTGTGGTCGTAGTTATGGATTTCATGGCTCAAGTACAAAGTCATATGATGTCGCAGCAGTATGACTCGGTGATGAAGAAGGCAAATTTGAAAAACCAAGGGGCTACCGGAAGGCTTCGGTAGGTCAGTAGTAACGGAGAAATGTGATGAAAGTAAGAGCATCAGTGAAGAAGATTTGCCGCAACTGTAAAGTCGTGCGCCGTGCTGGTGTGGTGAGGGTCATTTGTTCCTCGGATCCACGCCATAAGCAGCGCCAGGGTTAAGACAAGTCATAAGTTGATTTTTAACAGCGAAATCGATAAACTGCCGCGCCTTTTACCGACGCAAACCGCGGAATCAGGACAGTAAGAATCGATCGCGAAACAGAATAGAAATTTGGAGAAAGTTGGATGGCTCGTATTGCCGGCGTCAACATACCTGACAACAAACATGCAGTAATTTCGCTCACCTACATTTTTGGTGTGGGTAAAACTAGGGCGAAGCTGATTTGTGCTGCGTCTAAGATCGCTGAAGACACCAAGATTGGTGATCTCTCGGAGTCGCAGATGGATGATCTCCGTGGCAAAGTGGGTGAGTTCATGGTCGAGGGCGACCTGCGCCGTGAAGTGTCAATGAATATTAAGCGCTTAATGGATCTCGGGTGTAACCGTGGTCTGCGTCATCGGAAAGGCCTGCCCTTGCGCGGCCAGCGAACTAAAACTAACGCGAGAACTCGAAAGGGTCCACGCAAGCCGATTCGCAAGTAAGAACAGGTGAGCGCTTTATGAGCGCTCAATTAGTGTAGCTACACCGCAGTGTAGTGTTGATATTAAAAGTAGGACATAGATATGGCTAAGCCAAGCGCGAAAACGCCGCGTCGTAAAATTACCAAAACCGTGGTAGACGGAGTGGCGCACATTCATGCGTCATTTAATAACACCATCGTGACCATCACCGATCGTCAGGGAAATACCCTAAGCTGGGCAACTGCCGGCGGGTCAGGATTTCGTGGCTCTAGAAAGAGCACGCCCTTTGCTGCCCAAGTCGCAGCAGAGCGAGCCGGTGAGGCTGCCAAGGATTACGGTCTAAAGAATCTGGATGTTCAGGTGAAAGGTCCAGGGCCCGGCCGAGAATCAGCAGTGCGAGCTCTTAACGGTTGCGGTTACAAGATAACCAACATCACAGACGTGACACCTATTCCGCACAATGGTTGTCGTCCACCCAAGAAGCGCCGCGTGTAAGGCATAGGAAGGAATAAACATGGCTCGATATATTGGACCAAAGTGTAAGTTAGCTCGCCGTGAAGGCACAGATCTTTTCCTAAAGAGTGGGGCGCGTTCGCTCGATTCTAAGTGCAAGCTTGAAACAGCGCCGGGAATGCACGGCGCTCGACGTGGTCGCTTGTCAGACTACGGTGTGCAGTTGCGTGAGAAGCAGAAAGTGCGTCGTATCTACGGCATCCTCGAGAAGCAGTTTCGCGGCTACTACAAAGAAGCAGCCCGACGTAAAGGAGCAACCGGTGAGAACTTGTTGCAGTTGTTAGAGAGCCGTCTTGACAACGTTGTGTATCGCATGGGATTCGCCTGTACACGTGCAGAGGCGCGCCAGTTAGTTGCGCACAAAGGCATCGTCGTTAATGGCGCGGTCGTGAATGTCCCCTCTTATCAAGTTCAGGCAGGTGATGCAGTCGCGGTTCGTGAGAAAGCTAAGAAGCAGTTGCGTATTCAGTCGGCGGTAGCCCTAGCGGCTCAGCGCGGTGAGATTGAATGGATTGACGTTAATACCGAGAAGCTCGAAGGTGTGTTTAAAGCGCGGCCAGAGCGTGCCGAGCTGTCATCTGAGATCAACGAGAACTTGATCGTAGAGCTCTACTCGAAGTAAGACGTCCAAATCAACCGAATTGATAGGTGCCTACATGCAAAGTGCAGTAAATGAGTTTCTGACCCCACGCGTTATTACGGTGGATGAAAAGAGTACGACTCGCGCGCTAGTGACACTAGAGCCACTAGAGCGTGGATTCGGTCACACCTTGGGTAATGCGCTGCGACGTATTTTGTTGTCGTCCATGCCAGGATGCGCTATCACCGAAGTTCAGATAGATGGCGTTCTGCACGAGTACAGCACCATCGAAGGGGTGCAAGAGGACGTTATCGAGATCTTGCTCAATCTTAAAGATGTCGCTGTTATTCTGAACGGAAAAGATGAAGCCGAGCTGACACTCAGCAAATCAACCCCCGGAGTCGTCACCGCTGGTGATATTACTTTGGATCATGATGTCGAGATTTCGAACCCTGATCACGTCATCTGTAATATCACGGGTGGATCAGGTATTAGCATCAAGCTTTTGATCAGCCGTGGCAGAGGCTATTCGCCGGCTGATTCGCGCAGCAGCGAAGAGGATGAGACTAGAGCGATTGGTCGCTTGCAGCTCGACGCTACTTTTTCACCGATTCGTCGAGTCGCTTATGTGGTTGAGTCGGCTCGAGTTGAGCAGCGAACTGACCTAGACAAGCTTGTGCTAGATCTCGAGACGAACGGTACGATTGATCCAGAGGAAGCGATTAGACGTGCAGCCACTATTCTGCAGCAGCAGCTTGCGGTGTTTGTTGATCTTGAAAGCGAAAGTGAAGCTGAGGCAGTGGTAGAGGAAGACGAGGTTGATCCGATTCTGTTGCGCCCAGTCGATGATCTGGAACTGACGGTACGTTCTGCTAACTGTTTAAAAGCAGAGAATATTTACTATATTGGTGATCTTGTTCAGCGCACAGAAGTCGAGCTGTTAAAGACACCAAACTTGGGTAAAAAATCTCTGACAGAAATTAAAGATGTTCTGGCATCTCGCGGGTTATCTCTGGGAATGCGCCTAGATAACTGGCCACCAGCGAGTTTGAAAAATGATGATCGAGTACTGAGTCTCTAGTAGTCGTCTAACGTTACAATTGCAGCCCTCGGGCATACGAAGTAAAGGAATATAGTCATGCGTCATCGTCATAGTGGACGTCAGTTAAATCGTAATAGCTCACATCGTAAAGCGATGTTTCGCAACATGACGGCGTCTTTGGTCAAGCACGAGCTGATTAAAACGACCTTGCCAAAGGCGAAGGAGCTGCGCGGTTATGCAGAGCCAATCATCACTTTGGCCAAGGAAGATAGCGTTGCAAATCGACGCTTGGCCTTCAATCGTCTGCGCGATAAAGAAGTGGTCGGTAAGCTTTTCAGTGAGATTGGGCCTCGCTACCAAGATCGTCCCGGCGGATACCTCAGAATTTTAAAGTGTGGTTTTCGAACGGGCGACAAAGCGCCAATGGCGTATGTTGAATTGGTTGACCGCCCAGTCGTTGAAATTGACGACGAGATGGAATTAACGGAAGAGTAGTAACACGCTTTGATTGAAAGGCCGCGCTAAGCGCGGCTTTTTTTTGTCTCTTGATCATGACTCAAAGACTTGCGCATGATTAGACTTCGGTGCGTTCTCGTCACCTGAGTCTCATTTGCGCCCCAGTAAGAGGGTTCTGGCGGTTAGGCTGTTGCAGCTGTCGTCTTTGGTGCGTGGTCTAATAGC
>OBNU01000074.1_pt1 | contig 14954 bp, 12 predicted proteins | sample 1494211 | NCBI WGS metagenome assembly OBNU01 (sample SAMEA3275559, study PRJEB22092) | marine metagenome | biome: ENVO:01000252 "freshwater lake biome"; feature: ENVO:00002042 "surface water"; material: ENVO:00000021 "freshwater lake" | collected 2014-06-21T10:00:00+00 | depth 2 m | reverse complement strand
GCTGACTCGGCTGACTCGGCTGACTCGGCTGACTTGCACTGCTGGCGTTGCGGCCAGCTTAGCGCCGGTTAAAAGCGCACGAGATCTTGTCAATAACACGCCTCCTAGCGGGTTAAAAACTGTAAGTGGCGCCTACTTCCATGCTTCGCTCGGGCCCGGCATAGATACCTTGGCGCAGACCGGTCATATAGCGTTTGTCGGTCAGATTCTTAATAGATCCAAACAGCGACAGTTTGGCACTGACTCGATATTGCGAAACCCAGTCAAGGAGGGTGTAACTTGCCAGTCGACCGCCCCAAATTCCACCCGCAGCATCGGTTGGTAGTTGAATTTGATTGCTTGGATCGCCGAACTGATCTCCACGGTAATGCATCATTAAGGCGGAAGAGAGATTTCCCGTCTCGTAGTTCAATGTGAGATTGGCAAGCCATTCGGGCGCGTAGGGTAACCTGTTCCCTGCATAATCACCGCTGTCGAATTCTGAATGTGGCACCCAAGTGGCATTGGCATCCACACTCAGCCCCGGCGCGATCGCCCAGCCTAGGGTCAATTCGGCGCCCTCGTGAGTGGTCTTGCCGGAGTTGGATTGTGAGAGGTTGGGGTCACTATTCCCTGTGATCACCTGGTTATCGAAATCCATATGAAATAAAGCGAGTTCATAGTTAAACGAACCGGCCAGTCCACGGATACCCATTTCCGTATTAATCGAACGCTCCCCATCGAGCTCTTGATCGAGCAAGCCATCGAGCGCTACGCCGTTCGAAGCGGGTGAAAATGCTTTGTAAACACCGCCAAATAGTTGAGCTTTGTCGCTGAGTTGAAAGGTAGCACCAACCCCGGGCAGATACTCAGTATTCTTGGTCGATGCTGTTGCATTATCGTCTGTGAGTACGATTCTGGTTTGCTTGTAAGACTCAATTCTAAGCCCCGGTGTGAGCGCCAACTTACTAGTAAGCTCAATTCGGGTCTGGCCATAGGCTGCGATGCTTTCGGCGGAATCTATTCTGTGACGGTCGTTGATACCTGTTCGGTCACTCTCGCGAGTTGCTCGAATACGTGTGTCGTCCGATGCCTCTTCCATGTAACGCAGTCCAAATTCTGTTTGCTGCTCGAATCCCAGCGCGGCATGGTCGATACGGAGTCGAGTCTCTAACCCCTTCCGATCAAAGCTCCGATTATTACCGGTGAGTGTGTCGGTATAGATCCAGCGATCCATTGTATTCGAGGCTTGTGTATCTACGTTGTATCGCCAGTAGTCTCGATACACTTCGCTATAGTACGCAATCGACTTCAATGTAATGGCATCAGTCAATCGCCATTCATGAGAGAGATCAACGGAGTCGCGCTCGGTTAAAAAGTAATCATCCGGTGCCGGGTTATAGTCGGCTCCTTGCCGATAGTCACTCAGCAATAGCCCTCGGTACGATATGTTGGCATCGTTACTGTAATGCGAAATTTTCAGGCCTACGGTGTGTTGCTCATTGATGGCGATACCGCTTTTTAGCATGACATCGCGCATGTCATAGCCTTTATTCATGTACCCATCGCTTGATGCAACGGTACCGACGATGCCGATAAAGGCGTCGCCACTTGGGTTGCTTACACCAGCTTCAACAGACGTTTCGCGCAAATTAAAAGAGCCTCCGCGCACAGATAGGATGAGTCCTTCAGTCGGTGTCTTGGTTTGGTAGTTGACCACACCGCCAATTGTTGAGGGACCATATCGAAGTGATGCAGATCCTTTTAACACTTCTATTGTGTCCACTCGTTGGATGCGCGGATTAAAGTATCGTTCGTTACCAATAAACAATCCGGGCGCAACCGGTACGCCGTCTTCAAGCATCAGAGATTTTGATTCGCTCGCGGAAAGACCGCGCAGGCCGAAGTTAGAGACAATAGAGGTTTCCTCTTCACTCTTGATATTAATGCCTGGGATGCGTCTGAGAGCATCTTCTGTTGAGAGCGGCTGAATCATATCGATCTGTTCGCGATCCATCAGCACGATCGAGCCTGTGAGGCGATTGATATCCTCGGGTTGCTTGCCAACAACCTCGATCACAGGCATCGGAATGATCCGTAATGTTTCTGACTTCTCGGGTTCTTGATTGGCGACCACCGATGCCGCAGCCAGCGCCATTTGCAGGGCGGTGAAAAGTGAGATCACGGTAGATGTTTTTGCCGACATAAGGATGAATCCTGAGTGATTGTGGCTTTTTTGGCTAGGCATGCAGTGTAAATGCAAATGAGAATGATTGTCAAAAACTTTTTGATAATGGTTCTCGTTTGTGGATATTGCAAGACAACGAGAGCCATGCCATTGTGAAGCTTCAATCAAAGCAGGGGGCAGTTATGAGCTGGACAGCACGCACGTTAGAAGTGAAGCGATCGGATTGGTCTGAGGTTCGCGTTGTCGAACAGAATTTGACACCACCTGATGCAGACCAAGAGGTGGTATTTGATGTTGGGCGTTTGGCTCTTACCTCTAATAATATCTCTTACGCCTTGTCGGGAGACATGCTTGATTACTGGGGTTTCTTTCCCGCAGAGACGGATTGGGGACGCATTCCCGCCATGGGTTGGGCTACCGTTATTGCATCATCACATCCAGAGGTTGCAGTCGGCGAGCGGGTGTGGGGGTTTTTTCCGTACACCAATTATCACAAGATTAAAGTCGGCAAGGTGACGCCAAATTCTTTTAGCGATATCGGTGAACATCGATCGGGTCATGCACCGGTGTACTGTCAGTTTGACCGAGCGAGTGCTAACCCCATTTATGAACAAGGCCGCGAAGATCAAGATAGTTTGCTTAGAGGCCTATATTTAACCTCTTGGTTGGTCGAAGATTTTCTGACAGTGAATCAACAGTTCGGCGCCGCCAGTTGTTTAATCACTAGTGCTTCCAGCAAGACCAGTATTGCACTCGCGCACGCTGTGAAGGCGCGTGGGGCGCTGCAATCCGTTGGCATCACCTCAGCCCGCAACGTGGCTTTTTGTGAAGGACTTGGATGCTACGATCAGGTGGTCACCTATGATAACTGCGCCGCAGAGCTTCCCGTTGCCCCTGCGGTTGTCGTTGATATGGCAGGATCTGCAGAGGTATTATCGGCGATTCATCATCACTACAGTGATCAGCTCAAGCACTCCTGCTTGATTGGGGCGACGCACTACTCCAAGACGGGCAGCCTTGAGGGTTTACCGGGTGCGAAACCTGAATTCTTTTTTGCACCAACGCACATTCAAACGCGGAGCGCGGAGTTGGGTGCCGCGACTTTAATGGGGATGCTCGGGCACTCGTATTCGAACTTTAGGATGTTCTGCGACACCTGGCTACAATATGACTGTGCACAGGGGCCAGCCGAGGCGATCGCAGCTTATCAACGGGTTCTGAACGGGGCAGCGTCGCCCCAGGCGGGTCAGCTAATCGACTTATAAAGACCTCATGGAGGCATACATGATTCACACAGGGTTTAAGATGTCTGGTCTCTCCTTGATATTGATGGCCCTTTTGCTGTCGATGTCGGCAATCGCTATCGAAGAACCTCGGTACACGGTGCTCGAACAAATCGATGACCGTATCGAGGTGCGTCAATATGAAGCTCAGGTTGTGGCCGTAACACCCATGTCGGAATCTCAGAATAACGGTTTCAGAGTGCTCGCAGGATACATTTTTGGTGGCAATGACAAAGACGAAAAAATTGCAATGACGGCGCCGGTCGCAACCACGATGGCGGGTGATCAGCGAGAAATGACATTTATGATGCCAAACGAGTATACGCTCGAATCGCTGCCTAAGCCGCTGGATGGTCGGGTCGATTTTCGATCGATACCGGCCTATACCGCCGCTGTGATTCGCTTTTCAGGTCGCGCTAATGGATCGATTGCGGAAGAAAAGTGGCTCGCGTTAAAGACTGTCTTAGAGGGAGCTGACTGGCAAATTGTCGGTCAACCCACTCTCAATCAATATAATCCACCCTGGACTCTTGGATTTCTGCGTCGCAATGAGATCATCGTCCCGGTAACAGCATCCGATAGCCAATAAAAATCGAATATCTGCTCTGCGAGGATACTGCCATGACCAATAGTCAAAAGCTCAAAATTGCTCAAGACATGCTGGACGCGTGGAACACACTCGACTGGCCTCGCGTGTACGAGTTGTTCGGAGAAGACGGTGTACTATCCAACATGATGACCGAACCCGTGGTTGGCGCTAAGGCGATACAAGAGCGCTTTGCCACGTTCGAGAAAGGCCTCAGCCGAATGGAATTTGTTGTGCTCAATATGGGTATGCTGGGCGAGGATGTGGTCATCGAGAGGCTCGACAGTTTCGATTTTGAGGGTCGGACAGGTGTTGTGCCCGTCATGGGCATTTTAACGATTGAAAAAGGCCAGGTAAAAGAGTGGCGAGAGTATTATGACCGAGCCTGGCTGTTGTCCGAAATGGGTGTTATCGAGGGCGAGCCCCCACATCCGCTTGCACCTCGCGACAGTGTGCTCGCCTCTGACATGACGGACCAGGCGCGACTTGCTGTGGCGCAGGCGATGCTTGACGCATATGAACGCCTCGATTGGCCCGCCGCTGCCGCTTAAATTGCAGAAGAGGGTCAGATTCATTACGCAGAGCCTGATCCTATGGTTGGTCCGCAAGGTATGCTCGCGCACACTGCGCGGTTAGGCAATAAGCTGTCAGCGGTAAAGTTTACGGTTCGCAATATCGGCGTTGTTAATGGCACCGTCATGACGGAGCGTATCGATCACATAAAATTTAACGGCGTCCAGGGGGCAGTGCCGGTTTTTGGTGCAATGGTTATCGAAAACGGCAAGATTCAGCAATGGCGGGAGTACTTTGACCATCACCAAATGCTCTCGGCAATGGGTTTCGTCAAATAGCTCGATCAGTCACTTAAAAAACAAGTGCCGCAGAGTGCCTCGTAGTGCACGCTGCCTTCATCGATCATGACTTGCTCACCTTCTCGGACGCGACCTGATTCACTGAGTCTGGCATTGAAAATTGCCTTGCGCCCACAACGGCAAATCGTCTTCATTTCCTCGAGTGTGTGGGCGACTTCCATGAGTCGCCTGCTACCGGGGAAGGATTGGGTTTTGAAATCGGTTCGCAATCCGTAGGCAATAATTGGGATGCCTTTGAACAGAGCAACCTCAAGTGCTTGATCGACTTGCTCAGGCGTCATGAACTGGGCTTCATCAATCAGCAGACAGCGCACCGGGGGCAAATCGTTGGCGCGAGCCAAGAGGTGAGCCTCGACAGCACTGGTCAGATTGTCTGTCTTGCCCAGCAGGATATCGACCCGTCGCTGCACCCCAAGTCGCGAGACCACATGATGCTCACCTTTGGTATCGACCGCAGGCTTCACTAGGAGCACAGCTTGGCCGCGCTCTTCATAATTGTGAGCGACTTGCAGCAATGCTGTGCTTTTACCACTGTTCATGGCGCCGTAACGAAAATAGAGCTTGCTCATAGTGGCCCTTTATTGGCGTAATCGGCTTAGTTTAAATTAAGCGTGACGGTCTTGCATGGCTTAAAATGCTCGCGTGTATCGACGTCTTGTACATCTCTCGTTATTGAGTGTTTCGATTTTTGAGACGCTGTAATTTAATGGGGGGTTGTGGTTAAGTAGAGCTCTAGCAAAAGTAAGCAGAACAATAACAAGGAGTCTTTATGTCGATAGATCTTAAGTCAACTGCTGGCTGCTGTGGTGCAGTGGTGTCTGGAATCGACTTATCTCAGCCTCTCTCCGAGGATCTGATCGGCACGCTCAGACAGCATTGGGTCGACAATAAGGTGTTGGTGTTTCCCAAGCAAACCTTAACGCCGGAGCAACTGGTGCAGTTTAGTCTGCAGTTCGGAGAGATTGGTGATGACCCTTTTTTTGGTCACATCGACGAGCACGAGCAGGTGGCTGCGATCCAGCGCAGGGCTGACGAGACTACCCCAATTTTTGCAGAGATCTTCCACACCGACTGGAGCTTCTTAGAGGTACCTCCTGCAGGGACCGCCTTGTACGGAATCACTATACCTCCCCACGGGGGCAACACGCTGTTTGCGGATCAAGTGGCTGCCTACGAAGCACTGCCCGACAATCTGCGAGCTCGGATTGAGGGTTTGGTCGCCATTCACTCTGCTGAGCTGGGTTACGCACCTGATGGCGCCTATGGTGAGAACGATCAGAACAGCGGCCGGAGTATGAAGATTATCGCCAGCGAACGGGCTCGCGAAACCTGTGAACATCCTTTGGTGAGAACGCACCGTGAAACCGGTAAGCAAGCACTTTTCTCGTCTGCCGCCTATATTAAAGGATTCGCTGGTATGGAGAAGTCCGAGAGCGATGCGCTCTTGCTAGAGCTCTATGTTCATCAAACCAAACCCGAATTTATGTACTCTCACCCCTGGGAGAAGGGCATGGTAGTGATGTGGGATAACCGCTCTCTGCTGCATGCTGCAACCGGTGGTTACGACGGTTACGATCGATTGTTGCATCGAACCACCATCGCAGATACACACTTTTAGCTCACGTGATCGCTTCAAGTCTTGCGCGGCTCTTTGCACTCATGATGCAAGGTTGAAGCTACCGTACAGATATCGTCGATAGGGGCGATGCTAGGGCCCTGAATTCGCACTCACTCTCGAGAGGCTCGGCCTAGTGAGCCTCTCAAACTTGGAGTGTGGGATGCTGCTCAGCGCGGCTCCTCTAGCAGATCGCCAAAGAAAATCGCGTTGAGCAATACCCTGCGACTACCCCACCAAAACGCTCTAAAGCTGGGATTGTCGAGTGACAATACAAACGCACCAGCGCCATTGGCGTCAACGATCAAGCCCGCCGATTCAGCCGCAAGCGTTTGATTTTCAATCGACATATAACCCGACATGAGTGGGGCAGCGCTGTAGAGTAGGGGTGTAGAATAAGCGTTCCCAGATCGAGCCATGAACCGGTTATTGCGCCGAAAGATGGGCAGTTGTTCATCGCTATAACCATAGCCAAGAGGGTGTGTGGTATCTAAGTTACCCTCTAGAATAACGCCTCGCACCAATCTAAAGGCTGCCTCGTCTTCGGCCGTCACAAACGCGCGACGCTGGGGTAAGTGCTGTTCTAGTTCGGTACTGTTGGCATTGGCCTTCTTCGAGGCCTCAGCCAGTGTGCGTTTTTCTTGCTCTGCAGCGGTTTCTCGCCACCTGACGGTCACGAGACCATGATCACCGAGCCATTCAATGGTAGAGGCGTTCTGCGCCCAGACGGTGCCACCGGCTTTCGTAAACGCATCGAGTTGCTTGATGACGTTATCACCCGCAGATTTTATGGGGTCGGTCAGAATAACGTGGGTGTAGGCATTAAGATTGACCCGGCTTAGTCGATGAACATCGATCATGGTGAAGGGCATGTTTACCACTCGATCCAGTAAGTGCCAGACTTCACCGGTGTCATGGGGCGATGTGCCCTCGCCAGTCACGAGCACGACCTTTGGCTTGTGAATCACGGTAAACCCGCGGCTACCTAAATCAATACCGTCGGGGGTGTAGCTACTGCCCGCTGCATACACAGGCAGTCCAGCTGTTGCTGCTTCCTCGAGTAACTCAAGCGCCGCAGTTGGCAGGGCTTGGGCCAACTCGGCGAACACAAATAGAGTTCCATAGCTGAAGGAAACTAAGCCCTGGTCGATAACCTGTGCCGTGAAGGTTTTTTGTGCAACTCGGACATTCGCCTCAGCGTCAAGCAGATCGTAAAGTAACTCGGGAACACCTGCGTCACGCCAGTCGATGAGGTAGCCGATGTTCGAACTAGGGAGGCTTTGACCCGCCTCTGAAAAATCAGATTTCAGTGCGGTTGTTTTTACCTTTTTGGCTGGATTGAGAGTGTGAACTAGGTCAAAAGCCAGCGGCAGTGTCCAAGTTGATACGTCATAAAATACGTTCTCTTCAAATTCGAGTTGGCGCTCCCAAAGAGTGCGCAAGTAATGTGAGTTGGCTTGCTTTGCGGGAATCGCAATAGTCTCGTTGGCTCGATAGGTGACACCGTCAACGATGGCATCGGAGCTGAGGCTCTCAACCACAATGTCATGACCTTGAAGGATGCGAACAAACTCTCGCAGCCGGGTTGGGTCTCCAGGCGATGCTGCCAGATAGTATCCAGATACTGAACTTGCCGCGTTATCGCGGTAAAAATCGCGTTGATAGGCCAGCAGTTGATCTTTCAGATCGGCACTGGCAGCGATAGATGAGAGCGAGGTCCGAAATTGGTTTGCGATAGATTCTTCGAAAGTCAGCAAACCGTTAATGGTGTCTTGTTGCGCCCCGCGCGATGAGGGCTGCTCGAACAGGATACCGACACTGCCGAACAGGTCTGGATACGTGGATCCCTTGCCCATAAAGAAGTCGTCGTAGTTCTCTCCAGAAAAATAGAGTACGCCGGCTTCGTCTAGTGCTTTGGCATGGTACTCGCCTATTTTTGCAGTGAGCTGCTGGTTAATCGGTGGAGTGAGCGGGTTAGTGCGCTCGGGCTTGCCGGGCATAAAAAAGTAGCTGCTATTGCTACCTTGCTCATGAAAATCGAGCTGCACGTTAGGTTTCCATTCATGAAAGAGTGCGAGCCGGCCGCGACTTTCTGGATGCTGATGGGGCAGCCAATCGCGGTTCAAATCGAAGCCATAATAGTTGGTGCGCCCATTGGGTGTGTGCTCGCGGTGCTCGCGGTCGTTGGGGTCTGCGCTCGGGTTGGCGCCGCGATGGTTGTTGCTCCAGTTGGCGAAGCGGTCGAGACCGTCAGGGTTCAGCATAGGATTAAAAATGATGACCATGGTGTCGAGCTGTTCGAGTAACTTGGGGTCATTTGATGAGGCTAAGTAGTAAGCAACCAGGGGGGCAGCATTGGCGCCACTGGGCTCGTTGCCATGAATGCTATACATCATGTGCACTACCACCGGCTGATCTTGCAGATCTACTCGTGCGTCGGCATCAACAATGGCGGCGCGCGATGCTTTAATGGCGCTCAGACGCTCGATGTTCTTGGGTGACGAGATAGCATAGCTCACTAGATCGCGCCCGCCGTAGCTGGTCGCGTGTGGACCCAGCGGCACGATTCTGGGCGACGCCTCAGCCAGTGTATCTAGGTAGTGAATGATTTCATGGTGATGAAGGTGGCGCTCGCCTATGGATGTTGAGAGAACATCGAAAGGAGAAGGAACATTCGCTCGATCCGACAAGGGCGATGCCATTAGATCATCCAAAGTAAGGCTCTGGTTTGCCTGTGTCGTATTGGCATAAAACAATACAAGCGCTAGGGTAATGACGTATTTCATAAAATCCGACCTCTTGAAGAACACGGTTCATCTTATCCCTTTGGGTTGGATTGACATAGCGCTTAAGCCCGTTTGGTAGGGTTTAACATAGGATTTACTCGAACGAATTGTCCCGTATCACTGCGGATGGAAGGGGGACAGATTGTTCCCGTCATCACATCGTTGGCTCAACAAGTTCAAAACCGAGAGCTCGTGCGATTGGCGCGGCGGAAATAGTCCTTTTGTACTAGCTAAGCACGGTCATAAACGCTCGAACTCGGAGGGGGTTATTCTTGATGCTCGGCCTGCTATGAATTTCCAACAACAGCGACGTGAGTGATTGCGATTGCTAAATGACTCAAAAAAAGCGCATAGACTAACAATAAGCGCAGAGGAGTACCCGAGAGGCGAAACCATGACAGGCATTATTCTGACCCCACTTATGAATGAACAGCTTGGTTCGGCTGGCCGCCGGATAAGGGATGGTTAGCTTGTCACTGTCTTTGCCGGCCAAGCTCAGCTCGGCTTGCAGCCCGCTGGCCACCAAGGCCTGCTCGATGACGGGTTGGACAGTTTGTTCAATCCATTGCGGCAAGCGGCTGCGCACCGCACGGATGATCTTTTTCTCCTGGCTTGCTGGCCCATGCCACACTCGCCACACTTGGTTCTCCACAAAAAACGCTAAGTCCTATTCCATGAAGCTGGTCGGCCACATTTTGTCGCGCCATCACGAATTTGGCGTTGCACGGTTAACGGCGGATTGGTTTTCTTGCTGTTGTCACTCATTAAATCGTAAATATGTCATGGGATTGCAAGCTATGATCCGAATGGACGATGTTCAGACATACAAGACTGAGCTAGTTTGTCACATCTGTCGCACTGACGGGTGTAGCGCCAAAAGGCAAACTCGCGTATGGAATGTCGGGAGGAGGCTTGTATTCATAATAAAAATGTAAGGAGCAAGATTGACCATGAATATCAATCGTAAACTAGTTAAAGTAATGTGCTTTGCCGTAGGCGCTGCAACAGGCGGTCTGGCAAATGCACAAGAAGGCCCGCGCGTTGCCTTGGAAGAGGTCATTGTAACGGCACAGAAACGCGCTGAAAATCTTCAGGAAGTGCCACTTTCAATTTCTGCGATAGGCGCGCAAGAGCTCGATAATCGCGGAATCGAAAGTTTGGGTGATCTTAACGCGGTAGCGCCCAACGTGATGATTCGTGAAAACCCGGGTGCCCGTCTAATTTCGACCCTTTCGATTCGTGGTAGTGGTCAAGGGCAACCTGCGATCTGGGTTGATGCGCCTGTAGGTTTGTACCTGAATGGCATTTATCTGGGCAAAACTCAAGGCTCGATTTTCGATGTGGTAGACATCGAGCGCTTAGAAGTTTTGCGTGGCCCACAGGGTACGCTATTCGGTCGTAACACTGAGGGCGGTGCCGTAAACTTTGTGACTCGTCGCCCCTCGGGTGAGATGAGTGGATCTGCACGAATTGAGCTTGGCAACTACGATCGTCAGGTAGCGCGCCTGCAAATGGACCTCCCGAAAATGGGCGATACGTCTGTCGCTTTTGCGTTGCGGCGTGAACAAGCTGATGGTTGGGCTAACAACCTTACAGGACCAGACCTAGGTTCTAATGATAACCAAGCGTTCCGAACATCGATCATGTGGGAGCCGTCAGATAAGCTGACAGCTGTTTATGATTTTGATTACACCCATACCGACCAGACCCCTACGGTGACCAGTTTGTTTGCGGTGGACGGTTGGGGCGGTACTTTTCCGAGCATCTTCAACCAGGCGTTCCCACGAGAGCTGGCCCCCGGAGTGGTAGCGAACTTGTCGGTACCATTGGGTACAGATATTCAGAACGCGATTTTGCCTTATGTCACGACCAGCCGTCCCAAGACTGGTTCCACAAACGTTGCTCCCGGTCAGCGCGAGGTCTACGAATATAGCCGTGGTCGTTCTCATGCGCTAACGCTAGAGTATGATCTAAATGAGCAAGACCAGCTGAAATATATCGCCGCACAGCGCACCATGAATTTTGAAGACTCTCAAGATATCGATGGGACGCCTCTCGTATCGATTACCAGCGGTGCTGTATTCCCTGACGGTGTGCCAGCCTTCGGTATTCCCGCAGGCGCACCAGCGGGTGCACCATTCCCATACGGCATGTCTGCCAGTTACGACCGTAAAACCGAATATGAGCAGATGTCACATGAGCTTCAGTGGATAGCAACACGAGACCGCGCTAATTGGGTAATGGGCTTATATTACTTCGAAGACGAAGGCGAGACCAATGGTAGTCAGTTGTTCTCCCTTTTCTCGCAGCCGCCCCAGCAGTCAAACTATGCCGCTGATACCGAGGCTTGGGCGGTGTTTGGTCAAATGGACTTCCAGATGACGGATTCTTTGACCGCGACATTTGGTGTGCGTCATACCGAAGAGAAACGCAGCGGTTGGACCCACCGGTTCTTGACCGATGGCTTCGGTGGAGCAGCCTTACCTGGCGGTGATATGGCTACTGGACAGTTGCCATTTACGAGCTACAGTGAGACCTTTGACGATACCAGCCCGATGTTTGCTCTGTCATACCAATACTCAGATGGCATTAACTTTTACGCTCGTATTGCCAATGGTTTCAAGAGTGGTGGATTTAGCTCTGAGCTAGCCAACCCTGCGGTGAACACTCCGTTCCAGCCCCAAACCTCATTGTCCAAAGAAATTGGCATGAAGTCGGAGTGGATGGATGGCCGTGCTCGCTTGAACGTAGCCTTGTTTCACAATGCCGTTGAAGATTTGCATATCACGCAGTTGTTACCTGGCACTACTCAGTCCTTATTAACCAACGCAGGTGAATCGACGTATCAAGGTGCCGAGATTGAGTTTAAGGTGCAGTTGAGCGAGAACTGGCGTTTCTCGGGTAACTACGGTTATTTAGATGCCTCGTTTGATAAATATCTAGACAACTCCTTCTTGCCTGGCCGTCCTATTATTGACACAGCCTCTAACCGTTTGCCTGGCTATGCGCCTGAAACGACCTACAGCTTGCAGTTAGAAGGTACGCTAGCGCAGTTCAGTAACGGTAATTTGGCATTGCTGGTCGACTACTCGTACACGGGTGACATGTATCTGTATGCTGTTAACAAAACATTGGCCTCTCCAAATGCAGGCGGCAGTTATATAGCCTCTGTCAACGGTATTCCAAGCATCACAAACCTGAACGCTCGATTGGCACTATCAGATGTGACGGTTGGAAATGGCACCATGGACTTTTCTTTCTTTGTGCGTAACGCAACAGACGAGGACAAAATGATCCAAGGTATCGATTTCTCGATGTTCCGCACAGCGAACTGGCAAGAACCACGCACCTACGTGTTCTCAGCGACTTACAACTGGTAAGCGTCTGACTGAGAAATCAAGGCGGGGTATTACCCCGCCTTTTTTGTATCTGGCGAGCTAAGTTGCAGCGCGACCTGTGAATCGCCACTCGATAATCTGATCGAGCGCCCGAGTCAATCTGGCAGACGGTAATGAGGTGTCGACTTCAATACGCAGCCCTTCGTAATTGTAGTCGTCTATCACATTGAAGGTGCGAAAGGTTTTGTCACTCACAAGCTGGTCGGACATAAAATCCATTGACCAGACCTGATTGGGGGCGATTGGCCCACCCAGTTCTCCTGGGTAATCGCGCTTTAACCGCTATTTAGGCTTGATACGCAGGTTGAGCTCCAGCTCCCAGTAGATGCGATACACGCGCTTATAGTTCGAGCCATAGCCCTTCACATTGCGGGGATACAGAGAGCACAGACCAAAGCCTCAGCGCTTGTAGGTTGTCGTCAGCCTCAACAACCAATCCGCGATCTTCTGGTTCTCACCTGATAAGTTGGCCTTGCAGCGATAACAGGTTTCGCTGATCCCAAATGTCGTACAAGCCAGTTTTATGCTGATGCCATCCCGCTGAACGGCTTTCTGGACCAGTTCTTTGCGGCGGGATGGATTTACCAACTTTCCCTCAGGGCTTCCTGACGGAGCTCAGCCTCGATGCGCTCCGTGGCATACATCGTCTTCAGTCGGGCATTCTCGGCTTCAAGCTCTTTGAGTCGCTTCATTAAGGCAGTATCCATACCACCATATTTGGAGCGCCACTGATAGATAAGTGCTGTGCTAACCCCGTGTTCACGCGCACGTTCAGTCACCCGAACACCGGCCTCATGCTGCGTCAGGATCGATATGATTTGGTGATCCGAAAATTTCGACTTCTTCATAGATAACTCCTGTGATTAACATCATAAAAGTCTCTACTTAAAACCACGATTATTTTTGGGGGGATTACAGGAGGCGTGAGCTTGATGGGTTTCACTGTATCGAGCTCACTGTCAGGAGAAGCCTGCGAAAGCAGGCTTTTTTTTTGCGCTTGAATTTAATGACTCCGGGAACCCCATGTTGCACTGCAATCCGCCCCTAGGGGATATTCGGATCAGCGCGGCAGCAGATTCGATGGTCATCCTTAACCGCAATCCGTATCTCGAGGATATGCCAACCAGCGTGGCAGCAGATTCGATGGTCGTCCTTAACCGCAATCCGTTTCTCGAGGATATCCCAATCAGCGTGGCACCAGTTTCAATAAGCGGCCTTCACTGCTCGCCCGCTCATCTTCGAGCACCCAAAGTGCACCATCCGGACCTTCAAGTACACTTCGAATACGGGCGTTCATATCAAAGCGCTCCACTTCTTGTGCGTTAGTGCCATCGATTTGGACGCGAATAATGGCCTGTGAACTCAAGCCAGAGATCAGGGCATTACCCTGCCATTTTTTAAAGAGAGTACCCTTCACGAAAGAGAGGTGACCAGGTGATATAGCCGGTTCCCAACTGACTCTGGGCGCCTCGAACTCAAGTCGGGTGCTGTGATCGGGAATGGGCCGACGGTTATAATGGTCACCGTTAGAGACTTCTGGATACCCGTAGTTTGCGCCTTTACGGATAAGATTGAGTTCATCGCCGTGTAAAGGGCCCATTTCGATCACCCACATATTGCCAGCAGCGTCCTGTGAAATACCGAGCGGATTGCGATGACCAAGGGACCATATCTGATCATAAATCCCATTGTTATCAGCCAGCGGCGTCTGCGCGGTGTAGTCAACGAAAGGGTTATTTGAAGGAACTGTACCGTCATCATTGAGCCTCACTATTTTGCCAATATTCGATTGCATGTCCTGTGCTGGCGTGAACTTCTGGCGGTCGCCTGAAGTGATCCAGAGGAAGCCCTCGTTATCGAATACGATGCGATGCCCATAATGACCGTAGCCCAACACTTTTGGGTACTGACGCCAGATCACTTCGAAGCCAGTCAATGTTGGTCTTCTGCCCTCTAGACTGATTCTCCCCCTACCCACGGCCGCCCCACGGGTGCCATCATTACCCGTTTCAACGTAGCTCAGATAAACCAAGCCGTTGGTGGCAAAGTTGGGGTGTAACGCGACGTCGCCAAGACCACCTTGACCGCCATAGCCCACATCCGGTAACCCGTTGACGTTTCGCTTATTGCCTTGAGTGTCGACTACCAAAGGCGTCCCTTTTTTTCTGTGACCAACATTTGACCATCGGGTAAGAAAGTCATCGCCCAGGGTTCATCGAATGAGGTGATCGGCTCGATCGTGAATGG
>OBNU01000073.1_pt1 | contig 15080 bp, 14 predicted proteins | sample 1494211 | NCBI WGS metagenome assembly OBNU01 (sample SAMEA3275559, study PRJEB22092) | marine metagenome | biome: ENVO:01000252 "freshwater lake biome"; feature: ENVO:00002042 "surface water"; material: ENVO:00000021 "freshwater lake" | collected 2014-06-21T10:00:00+00 | depth 2 m | reverse complement strand
CCAAGGGTGATGCCAATTGTGGCCATGATTATTTGATATCTACGAAGGCTTCATCTCGGATTTGCTGCAACCAAGCTTCGAGCTCTTCTTGAAATTTTCGATTGTGCAAGAAGTCTTCGGCGCGATTGCGATTCACAAGTTCGGTGACATCCTGATCGCGGCGATCAAGTACTTGCAGAATATGCCATCCGAAAGGCGACTCAAAGGGTTCGCTGATATCACCCTTGGCTGTGGCAGCCATCACGGTTTCAAATGCCGGTACCATCTGGCCAGGGCTTGCCCAGCCAAGATCGCCGCCCTCTTGAGCTGAGCCGATGTCCTTGGAATACTCGCGCGCAAGCTCGGCGAAGTCTTCGCCAGATAGCGCCCTCTTTTTGAGAGTTGCGGCAAGTTCTTGAGCCTGCTGTGAGGTCATGATCTCACTGGGTTGTATCAAAATATGGCGCACCGATGTTTGTGGGATGATCTGGGTACCACCGCGTTTTTCGGCTAGATAAATAAAGTGAACCGAGCGCCCATTGATAATGGGCCCCTGGCTTTCGCCCTCTTGCATGGTTGGTACCAGTTCCGCGAAGAGCGATGGGATATCACCCTCTGGGCGCAAGCCGAGATCGCCACCAGTGAACAGGTAAGGCTCCTCTGAACTGGCGATGACCTGATTAAACTCTTCGCCCTGTTTGATCCGGTCACCCAGCACTTCTACTTGTGTCTTAGCGGCTTCGAAATCAAGCGTTTCGGGCACGTCGAGGCGTGCATGTAACAATCGATACACCGGCTGAATGAGCTCTTCACCGTCACTGGTCTTCAGAAATGCGTCGATCTCGGCGGCGTTGATCTCGATCCGCTGATTGACATTACCGGACTGGACCCGCTGAATGATCATTTCACGACCAATGTTGTCGCGCAGATCCGCGTAGGATCCCCCCGAGGCCTCGAGTTGAGCGATAAACTGCTCAGGCGTTAGACCATTTTGACCCGCTAACCGCCCAATGGCGGTTGCCATTTGTTGTTCTTCGATGCGAATCCCATAGCGTGAGCCCATTTGCAGCTGGATACTCTCTAGAATGAGTCGATCAAGGGTCTGACGAATCAGCACATCTTCCGGTGGTGCTTCGACATTGCGCAGGGCAATATTATTCTTAACCGCTGTGAGTCGCTCTTGCAGCTCGCTATCCATAATGACATCGTCATCAACCACTGCGATAACTTTGTCTAATATCTCGACCGCGCCAAACGCGACCGGAATGGCGCAGCTCAGCACTAAACTGCTGACAATGCTAATAACTCGTTTCATTGAAACCTCTAATTAATTCATTCAGTGTCGCATCGATCGATTGACCGAAGCCACCTAAGCCTTTTAGTGAGACTTCTATTTGCGTCTGTTGTTCCGTTCGCCAGCTGGATTCATCTTGGAAATAGAATCCGTTCGGCGCACTTTCATATTGGCTGTGAACCACTCTTACCCGAACGCAACAGCTCTCGTACTCAAGCCCAACTAGCGCTTCAAGAGGGGCATTGTGCCGCGTGTCTACATTGGCCGCAATTAAAAAGCGCAGGTTGTCTCGCAGGCGGTAGGCACTTGATAAATGCCATTGTTCTGTGTTTCTGCGGTGCTCGTTCTTAGAGTATCCCAAGGCGATACTGGAATCGTCAGTGTTACGCCATTGCAGGTGTGCAAACTGGTTGAGCACAGCACCTGACTCCGCGTCACCCACCAAGTCGAGAGACGCACTTAATCCAGGTTCCCAGGTGGCTTTTGCATGCAGCCCGATAAAATCAGTGCCTCGGTAGAGCGGCTGGGCACTGACCGAACTCGCATCTAATGGATCGAGCAGTTTCAAATAGGCCAATTGTCCTTGCAGTTGCCACTCAGCAGTCGTGTGATCAAGGTCGAGTGCTAGCGTCACTCGATGCTCTTGGCTGAGTCGATCGTTGCTGCTGACCAAGCGATCACGCAACCAGCTTCGCGTCGTGATGGCATACGCTTTAGTGTCGAACAGCGGGGTCTCAAGAGAGCGCTCTTCGTCGCTGTGAACATAATACATTCTGGGTTGGAGCGAGGTGTGGCCAGATTCATGATCTAGCACAATGCTGCCATCAAGCACCCATCTTTGGCCTGAATTCGTATCATAATCAAGGCGCTGGATTGAGCCCGAATCGAAGCTATAGCGGAGTGATTGGCGACTTCCTTGCAGGCTTATGAATCCCGATTGCCAGCGTTTCTCGAGACCAAGTCCCGCCTCGCTGTACCAGCGCGAACCCTGCAGTTGCGTTGGATCCTGGTGCGAGAATTGAGTGTATTGAGTCGCTAAGATGGGTTGCAGCATTCCCTCTTGGGCTCGATAGCGCAGATCAAGTTGTGGCTCGATGGCGTAGCCGTTCTCAAAATCTAAGGCTAGGGCGTCAAGCTTCCGGGCCGCCAGTCGTGCGCTGAGGTGCTCAGTTTCGAATTGAAGGTAACCCTCTTTCGCTAATTGGTCCTGATAGCGGCTGGTAATTTTGCTGGCATCGATATCCCGAAGATAGTTTGGGTCGCTAACGGCATCAATGGTGAGGCTCGACGACCAGAAATCGTTATATTGCGCTTCTTGATCAAGGGCCAGATGCCAGCGGTTGTTGCCAGCGGCTTGGCCCGCTGTGCCCAGGTTATCGTTGTCGAGATAGCCGATTTCTGCCGCCCACTCATCACCGCGTTGGCCTAAGTAGCGCATGGCCAGTTGTTGGTGCAGGCCTCTTTCTTGCAGCAAGGTCGGTGTGTAGAGCAGGTCATAATTGGGTGCCAAATTCAGATAGAAAGGCTGCGATATCGTTGCGCCATTGACTGAGTCATTGCTGATACTGGGCCACAACAGGCCAGATTTTCTCTGGTCACCTACCGGAAAACTAAATCGTGGCAGGAGCAGCACGGTGGTATCTTTGACCCGAAGCTGGGCGCCATCCGCTGTCCCCATGCCGCTGTTGGTTTCCACTACGAACTGATCGGCGTGAATCGCCCAGGTCTCATCGTCGGGAGCGCAGTAGCTCAAACTGCCGCCATTGATGGTGACTCGGCCATCGGATGCCTGTTGCAAGGTCTTGGCCGACCCGTGAAGGCCTTGTTCGTGCAAAACAAAACTGGCATCGCTTAATAGCGCTGATTGATTGGCACGCGCCATCACGGCACTACTGCCCACCAACAGTAAGCCCGGTTCGCGGATTTGTATATTGCCGGTAAGGTCAAGGGTATCGCTGTCCGACTCGATACTAATCTGATCTGCTCGAATCTCTCGGTTTGCCTGGGTGAGTCGCACGTTGCCGGTTAAGATAGAGCCGGTGGCAGTCGATTCTGATTGATCGGCACTGGCTCGGATGTCATCTGAATCATTGGGTTCAGCAGTCGCTACTGCGGGCGCAATGAATTGGCCCTGGCAAAGAACACAGTTACGTGTGCGCTGCTCAGGCGATAGGGTTTCGATCGGCCGCCAATCGAGTTCTGCAGCTTGGAGCGATTGCGTCTCGGCCAACTGAGCAATTGGGCGGCTATTCGCTTTGGTTGAATCCTTGCTTCTCGGGGCTGACGGCTTAGGTGATCGCGGGAGACCGGAGGCAGGGTTAGCTGAGGGGGCTTCTTTAAAGGCCGCACAGGTCCAGCCTGAGTTGTCTTCCGAGGGCTGGCAACGATAAAGCGAGAGATCGGGCTGACCGGAGTCTGATGTTTGAGCGAGGGCTGATTCTGCATTTGTGATGGCCACGAGGGCGCCTGTTAGAGCAGCACAAAGCGCATATTTCAGTGATCCGTTCAACACCATGATTGCCAATTACTATCGTCATGCTAAGGTCTGCATGATAAAACAAGCGGCCTAGCTTGTCTGAGTTTATTTGAGAGATCAGGTGTGACAACAACCAAAGTAGCAATGATTGAATGGGCAGCCACTGCTCTGGGGGTGCCGCCAGCACAAGTGCGCCAGGTCGTATTGGCTGGTGATGCCAGTGCGCGCCAATACAGTCGTCTGCTGACGCCTGACGGATCTTTCATCATCGCCGACGCGAGTGCGGAACCCGATGTCACTGCTAAAGTTGTTGCGGTGGCAGAGACCTTGCAGCGCGCCGGTGTTCGGATACCGACCCTGATTGCGAGCGACCAAGCAGCAGGACTATCGCTCCAAGAAGACGCCGGGGATCAGGTATTACTGAGTGATTTAACGGCTGAGTCAGTTGATTATTGGTACACCAAAGCGATGCCCGCACTCCGAGCGCTGGCGGGTGCAGACACCGAAGCATCGAACTTGCCACAGTATGATCGGGACACTTTGCAGTCTGAGTTGGATGTGTGTCCGCAGTGGTTTTTGCGGGGTTTGCTTGATTTGAGCTTGGATACAGAATTTACGCTTGCCCAAACGCGGTTACATGAATTCTTGATCGTACAGGCGCTAGAACAACCGCGAGTTCTGGTGCATCGCGATTTTCATTCGCGCAATCTAATGATTCGTGATGCCGACCTCGTGGTGATTGATTTTCAAGATGCCCTAATCGGACCACTCTGTTATGACTGGGTCTCATTGTTTAAGGATTGTTACTGTCGTTGGCCGCGGCCGCGGGTCCTTCAGTGGTTGCGAACACTGCACGATAGCTTGCCCGAGCGATCGCAAGCGGGCAGTGATACGATTCTTGTGCAGTGGTTTGACTGGATAGGTTTGCAGCGTCATTTAAAAGTTTTAGGCGTCTTTGCCCGATTGCATCTAAGAGACGGTAAGTCGCAGTATTTGGGCGATTTGCCGCGAGTGCTTGCGTATATCGACGAGGTGTTCTCGCTGTACGCCGACCATTCAGAGATTGCGCCATTTATCGCTTGTTGGCGCCGCGTGGTAGAGCCTGCGCTCATGCAACAAGCATGGTACGTCCGATGAAGGTGATGATCCTGGCGGCGGGACGCGGTGAGCGGATGGGTGAGCTGACACGGGATGTACCGAAGCCGATGTTATCGCTCTTGGGTGAGCCCCTAATCGGCCACCAGCTGCAAAAGATCGCAGTGATGGGTTTTACAGATGTGGTCATCAATGTGTCTTACTTAGGCGATCAGATTCAGAATTACTGCGGTGACGGTTCACGATTCGGATTGTCGATTCAGTATTCTTACGAACAGAATCGTCTCGAGACTGCAGGTGGCATTATTCAAGCGCTTCCAATGCTCGGTGACGCGCCTTTCTGGGTGATTAACGCCGACGTCTGGTGTGATTATCAGCCCTTCCCATGGGTGCGACTGCCACCAGATGCGCTGGCATCACTGATCATGGTATCCAACCCCTCCCATCATCCGAGTGGTGATTTTGGGCTGAATCCCAACGGTTCACTTCGCCGCTTATTAGAAGGGGATCGGTTTGGTTTTACCTATGCCGGTATCGGGCTGTTTAGCCCTAAGCTATTTCAAGCTTGGGCGCCTGGTGCGAGGCCCTTGCGGCCAGTGCTAGAGCACGCCATTGATCAGGGTCTTGTGTTTGGCGAGCGATTCCGGGGGGCTTGGTGCGATATTGGGACTCCTGAGCGCTTACAAGACCTAGAGAAAAGCCTTTCTGAGCGTGTCAGTTGCGACTGAACGCGGTAAACTAAGGTTTTTCGTGTGTGGGGTGAATTTTGGAACCTTTTTTGATCGCACCGTCGATTCTGTCAGCCGATTTTGCCCGCCTTGGCGAGGAAGTCGATGCCGTATTAGCAGCCGGCGCTGATGTCGTTCACTTCGATGTCATGGACAACCACTACGTGCCCAATCTCACTATTGGGCCCATGGTTTGCAAGGCACTCCGCAACTATGGCATCACTGCGCCAATAGATGTGCATTTAATGGTCAGCCCTGTCGATGATCTCATCAAGCAGTTCGCAGATGCTGGGGCCAGTTATATTACGTTTCATCCAGATGCTTCTATTCATGTCGATCGCTCGCTCAGTGCGATACGGGCCGCTGGCTGTAAAGCAGGTTTAGTGCTTAATCCTCATGTGAATCCCGACTGCCTGCGCTATGTCATGGATAAGCTGGATCTGGTGTTGCTGATGTCAGTTAACCCCGGGTTTGGTGGCCAATCATTTATTCCTTCGACCCTCGACAAGTGTGCTGAGGTGAGACAGCTGATTGATGATTCCGGGTTTGATATTCGCTTAGAAGTCGATGGCGGGGTATCGGCAGCTAATATCGCCGACATCGCCAGAGCTGGCGCTGATATGTTCGTCGCTGGATCTGCTATTTTTAATGCGCCTGATTACGCGGCCGCAATTGCTGACATGCGGTTGGCTTTGGCAAACCGATGACTGAGATTGTATCGCCTATTAGCCGCGCGCAATTTGACCGGTTTTGCCTCGAGGGTTATCAGCGAGTCCCTGTGGCAGCCACTTATCTGGCAGATATGGAAACTCCCTTAACGGCTTATTTAAAGCTGGCACAAGGGCCGTACTCTTATTTGTTCGAATCGGTTCAGGGCGGCGAGAAATGGGGTCGCTATTCTATTATTGGGTTGCCTTGTAAACACCGTTTGGTGGTGCGCAACGAGCAGATCGAAGAATACAGAGATGACGCTGTGCTCAGGCAGTGGACCTCGGCGGATCCCTTGGCGGATATTGATCAGTTCAGGTTGCAATTCAAGAGCGCGCCCGTCTCCGGTCTGCCTGTTTTTCATGGCGGTCTGGTAGGCTACTTCGGCTACGATACCGTGCGCTACGTCGAGAAGCGACTGGGGTCGTCGGTCCCCCAAGATGATATGGGCAACCCCGATATTTTGCTGATGGTTTCAGAAGAGGTGCTGGTATTTGATAACCTGGCTGGCACTCTGACCGTCATTGTTAACGTCGATACAGCCTGCGACGATGCCTATGATCAAGCTTTAGTGCGACTGAGTGAGATCGAGGGGCGTCTCCCGAGCGAGCTGCCAGTGCTGCCCCCAATCCGGTTGCGGCCAGAGCAGGCCGACGATAGCGAACGCAGCGCCAACTTCAGTTTCTCGAGGCAAGAGTTCGAGGCTGCCGTACGCAAGATTAAGAGTTATGTGTTAGCCGGTGATGTGATGCAAGTCGTCCCTTCCCAGCGCATGAATCTGCCATTCGAAGAGCCGCCTATCAATTTATATCGAGCGCTTCGTAATTTGAATCCGTCACCGTATATGTACTTTTTAGATCTCGATGATTTTTATATCGTCGGCTCGTCTCCCGAGATTCTGGCTCGTGTTGAAGATCAAGAGGTCACGGTGAAGCCTATGGCTGGCACCCGTAAACGAGGGCTTACCGAGTTAGAAGATCTCGCCATGGAAGAAGAGCTTCGGAATGATCCTAAAGAGATTGCAGAGCACCTGATGCTGATCGATCTGGGTCGCAATGACGTCGGCAGAATTGCTCAGACCGGTTCGGTGCAATTGCGAGACAACATGGTGATAGAGCGCTACAGTCATGTGATGCATATTATCTCTAGCGTCACCGGCACTCTGAAAGAGGGGCTCTCTCCCATCGATGTCTTACGTGCGACTTTGCCTGCTGGGACCTTGTCGGGGGCACCCAAGGTGCGCGCAATGGAAATTATTGACGAACTAGAACCCGTCAAGCGAGGCGTCTATGGTGGCGCGGTAGGGTATCTGGCGTGGTCTGGTGACATGGATACTGCAATTGCGATCCGCACTGCGGTGATTAAGAATAAGACGCTCTATATCCAAGCGGGTGCGGGTGTGGTGGCAGACTCGGTGCCCGAGTTAGAGTGGAAAGAAACTCTGAACAAGGCGCGCGCCATGCTCCGTGCTGCGTCGATGGCCTCGGTGAAATAAACCGCTACCATAGATTCAATACTGATGTGAAACGGGCTGCCCTCAGGGGGTGGCTCGCTCGGTTAAGGCCCCGCTCCGCAAGCGGTGTGGCCATGTTTAGGAAGGCTGTGACATGCTGCTGATGATCGACAATTATGATTCGTTTACGTTCAACGTGGTGCAATATCTTGCCGAGCTCGGAGCCGATGTTCACGTGGTGCGCAACGATGAGCTCACTATCGAGCAAATTAAGGCACTGCAGCCCGAGCGGATCGTGATTTCGCCGGGGCCATGTACGCCGAATGAAGCTGGTGTATCACTAGAGGTCATCAAAACCTTCGCGGGTCTGATACCTATGCTTGGTATTTGTCTTGGACATCAGAGTATCGGCCAGGCCTTTGGGGGCCACGTAGTGCGTGCAAAAGCGGTAATGCACGGCAAGACATCGCCGATACATCATACCGGTATGGGAGTATTCGCAGACTTACCCTCGCCCTTCACGGCAACCCGCTACCATAGTTTGGTCGTGGATCAGCCTACGCTACCCTCTTGTCTTGAAATAACTGCTTGGACCCAGACAGATCAGGGCGAGGTAGATGAAATCATGGGTTTCCGCCACAAACAATTTGCCATAGAAGGTGTTCAATTCCATCCAGAGTCAATTCTGACTGAGCACGGCCACGACCTATTGAACAATTTTTTGGCCTTACAGGAGGTCTCATGACAATCCAAGAGGTAATTAAGGAAGTCGCGGAAGGACGTGATCTGAGCTACGACGTTATGCGCGCAATCATGATGCAGATGATGTCGGGCGATTTAACGGATGCTCAAATAGGTGCCTTGTTAATGGGGCTTCGAATGAAAGGCGAGACCGTGACAGAGGTTACCGCGGCAGCCCAAGTGATGCGCGATCTGGTGAGTCCGGTTGAGACTCACAGTCAGCCGCTGGTTGATTTGGCGGGCACAGGGGGTGACAGCGCCCACTTGTTTAACGTTTCGACCGCAGCGAGCATTGTCGCTGCAGCCGGTGGTGCTAGTGTCGCTAAACATGGCAATCGTTCGGTGTCCAGTTCGAGCGGGAGTTCCGATGTTCTGAGTGAGCTGGGTATGCCCTTGGATCTCGATTCGAGCCAGGTTGCTCGCGCGATTGACAACGTTGGGATTGGATTCTTGTTTGCGCCGGCTCATCACAGTGCAATGCGCTATGCTATTGGCCCTCGGCGCGATCTTGGCATGAGAACCCTGTTTAACATTCTTGGGCCTCTCACCAATCCCGCCTTTGCCAAGCGGCAGGTGGTGGGTGTTTTTGAGCCAAGTTTATGTGATTTTATGGCACAGGTCTTAGCCGCACTGGGCACTGAACACGCTTTAGTGGTTCACGGCCATGGTGGTCTCGATGAATTGAGTCTCTCTGGCCCGAGCGATGTTACGGAACTTCGTGATGGCCAAATAACCCACTATCAAGTGACACCAGAACAACTGGGTTATGCCAGCACAAGCCTCGCGAGCTTGGTGGTCACCAGCGCTTCTGAATCGGCACTGTTGATTTCGAGCGCACTGGCTAACAAGGCGGGCGATCAGTTTGACGCCGCACGGGCGATGATAGCCCTGAACGCGGGCGCAGCTTTGTATGTGAGCGGCTGTGCGCAGACGCTGACTGCGGGTGTTGAGCTGGCGGCCGATGTGATTGCAACGGGGCAGGCCAAGGAAAAGCTCAGTAGCTTCATTCAGTTCACGCAAATTATGGCGGCGGCGGCAATAGAGCTATGAGTACACCCACGATTCTAAAGACCATCGTTAGCCGCAAATGGGAAGAAGTTGCCGTTCTAAAGCGTCGTATGTCCCTCGCTGACCTAGAGGACTTGCAGCAGCAACAAACCCCGGTGCGAGATTTTGAGGGCGCGATTGTTTCGCGTTGTCAGCGGCAAGAAGCCGCGGTAATAGCAGAGGTCAAGAAGGCGTCGCCGAGCAAGGGAGTGATACGAGAGGATTTTAACCCCGCAGAAATAGCACATTCCTATGCGAATTATGGCGCAGCATGTTTGTCAGTGCTCACTGACGTCGATTTTTTCCAGGGTCATGATGATTATTTGCAACAGGCAAGAGCGGCCTGTGACATTCCCGTTTTGCGCAAAGATTTTACTGTGGATGCTGTCCAAATCGCCGAGGCAAGGGCGATTGGTGCCGATGCCATTTTGCTGATAGCCGCCGTCCTTGACGACGCCGAGCTGCAGGACTTGTTTGCAGTTGCAAGCGCTTATCGATTGCACAGTCTGATAGAAGTGCATAACAGGCAAGAGTTAGAGCGGGCCCTAAAGTTAGGGGCCTCGATTCTTGGTGTTAACAATCGGGATTTGCATACTTTTAATACCGATTTAAACACGACCATCCAATTGTTGTCTGAGGTGCCTCAGGGTGTATCGGTGGTGACCGAGAGCGGCATCCACTCTCGTGCCGATGTGACTCTTATGCGGAGCAGCGGTGTGCATGGTTTTCTAATTGGCGAAGCCTTTATGCGAGAGCCCGATCCGGGACTGGCGTTGAAGGCATTATTTGAATCAGACAGATGAACTCTGAACGTCGATCTTCGTGATCGGCATTGTTACAGTCAAGGAGGCTCGGTGGAAGCGCGTGTAAAATGGACCGATGGGAAGCAATTTTTGGGCGAAAGCGGCAGTGGCCACGTGGTAGTAATGGATGGCCCAGAATCCCTTGGAGGGCACAATAAAGGACTCAGACCGATGGAGATGTTACTTATCGGAACGGGAGGTTGCGCCAGCTTTGACGTGATTAGTATGCTCGAAAAAAGTCGTCAAAAGGTGGTGGATTGTGTGGTCGATTTGCGAGCTGAGCGGGCAGATGCGGTGCCAGCGGTATTTACTGAAATTGCGATGCATTTCACCGTGACAGGGGTTAACTTAAAAGCGTCTCAGGTCGAGCGAGCAGTGGCGCTGTCGGCAGAAAAGTATTGCTCTGCCTCGATCATGCTAGGCGCTGCTGGCGTCAAGGTGTCTCACACCTTTGAGGTGGTAGAGTTTGGCGAGACGGCCGACTGAACTCGATCGTTAGATCACGGCGCTATAAGTAGTAGCTGGTTTTGGTCATCAGCGTGGCAACCTGCGTCATTACCGTTTTAATTGGCTGAGGCAGCTCAGCACCGCCCGCTTGCAGTGCCGCATCGCCATGTCGCTGCTCGTCTTCGATCATTGTTTGTAAGACCAGTCGAGAGCGACGGTCTGCAAGCGGTAGCTGTTTTAAATGGTCCTTGAGATGTCGACAGACTCGCTCTTCGGTGGCTGCCACAAAGCCGAGCGACCACTTATCTCCTGCCAAACCTGCCGCCGCACCAAGGCCAAATGACAGTGTGTACCAGAGTGGATTGAGTGCACTTGGTTGGCTGTCTAATTGATCGAGGCGTTGCTTACACCACACTAGGTGATCGATCTCTTCTTGCGCGGCTGATTGCATTTCAGAACGAACTTCTGGCAGCTTCGCGGTGAGAGCTTGCCCCTGATACAGAGCCTGAGCGCACACCTCGCCAGCGTGATTGACCCGCATGAGGCCAGCAACGTGGCGCCTCTGACGTGGGTGGGTCACACCTTCGCTATGGCCGTCTGCTGGACTTGGTCGCGACGGTTGTAAACCTTTGTGAGTGAGGGTTTTGACGACCGTGTCGAGCTCGCCGATCAGCCGGTCAAAAACACTCAAACGCCGAGGCTTAACAGGTACTAGTGGCAAGCTTGTCACACGGGCCTCCTTCTTTAGAGGGCGCTACAGCGCTCTCCAGCCTATATCGCGGCGGTAAAACATTCCGTTCCATGATATCGCTTTTGTCGCGTCATAACAGCGGTTTTGGGCGTCTTTTAAGTCCGCGCCGAGAGCGGTCACGCAAAGCACCCGGCCACCGCTGGTGCATACCGCGCCATTGGTCAGCTTGGTACCCGCATGGAATACTTTAACGTCTGGATCCGAGATATCGGTAAGCCCCGCAATTGGATCTCCGATGCGATAGTTTGACGGATAACCCTCTGCTGCAAGTACGACCCCGATGCTGGGTCTGGGATCCCATTGAATGGTCTGGTTCGCGAGGTCTCCGCTCAAGGCCGCTTGGCATAGGGTGACCAAATCTGATTGGAGACGCATCATAATTGGCTGTGTTTCAGGATCGCCAAAACGGCAGTTGAACTCGATGACTTTTGGCATGCCCTGTGCGTCGATCATGACGCCGGCATACAAGAATCCGACATAGGGCGTCCCTTCTGCTGCCATTCCTCGCAATGTCGGGTAAATGACTTGCTGCATAATGATGTCGTGAATCTCGGTTGTCACTACGGGCGCCGGGGAGTACGCACCCATGCCGCCAGTGTTAGGTCCGGTATCTGCTTCGCCCACTCGCTTATGATCCTGGCTTGTGGCCATTGGCAGGGCATGTTCACCGTCGCAAATGACGATGAAGCTGGCCTCTTCGCCGATCAGACATTCCTCTATGACGACACGACAGCCCGCATCTCCGAAGGCATTTCCAGAGAGCATATCGCAGACGGCATCGATAGCCTCTGCTTCGGTCATTGCGACGACGACACCTTTGCCCGCCGCTAGTCCATCTGCTTTGACCACGATCGGCGCGCCGTGCTGGCGGATATAGGCAATCGCAGGATCAGTTTCTGTGAATGCACGATAGTGCGCGGTTGGGATATTGTGACGCACCAAGAATTCTTTGGTAAACGCTTTCGAGCCCTCAAGTTGGGCCGCCGCCTGACAGGGGCCGAAGCAGGGCAGACCTCGCTTTGAAAAATCGTCGACGATGCCGGCTACCAATGGGATCTCGGGACCGACGATAGTGAGTCCGATATCGTTCGACATCACGAACTGCGCCAGAGCCTCAAAGTCTAGGGGGTCAATCGGAACATTCACGAGTCCGGGTTCAGAGGCAGTACCCGCATTTCCTGGGGCAACAAATACGGTGTCTACCAATGGTGATTGAGAAGCCTTGAATGCCAAAGCATGTTCCCGGCCGCCGCTACCAATAACCAGTAGTTTCATTTTATTTGTCTCTCTAGTGCCGGAAATGTCTCATGCCAGTAAAGACCATGGCAATATTCGCTTCATCTGCTGCTGCGATGACCTCATCATCACGAATCGATCCACCGGGTTGAATGACTGCGGTGATCCCTGATTTGGCAGCGTTATCGATACCATCTCGAAAAGGGAAAAAGGCGTCTGACGCCATGACCGAGCCGCTTACCGCAAGGCCTGCGTGCTCGGCCTTAATCGCCGCAATTCGTGCCGAGTTGACGCGCGACATCTGACCCGCACCGACGCCTATTGTGCGCTCATTCTGAGCGTAGACGATGGCATTACTCTTCACAAACTTGGCAACTTTCCAGGCAAACAATAGATCGGTGAGTTCTGTCGAGGTCGGTGCTCGTTGCGAGACAACGGTGAGCTCATTGGCAGTAACGAGACCTAAATCTCGATCTTGCAGCAGAATCCCGCCATGGACTTGTTTGATGTCAAGCGCAGCACTGGTTGGTGTCCATTGCTCTGTAGTAAGGACTCGGACATTGGTTTTTTCGGCTAAAATCGGCAGTGCATCAGGCTCTACTGTGGGAGCGATGATCACCTCGACAAACTGTTGGTCGATAATCGCTCTTGCGGTGACAGCGTCGAGCGCTCGGTTGAAGGCGATAATGCCCCCGAAGGCACTTTCACGGTCTGTTTCAAATGCTTTTTGATAGGCTGTCACGAGAGTCTCAGCAGACGCAACGCCGCAGGGGTTGGCGTGTTTGACGATGACGCAACTGGGTGCCTCAAAGACTTTAACGCACTCAAGTGCGGCATCAGTATCGGCGACGTTGTTATAGCTGAGAGCCTTGCCCTGAACTTGTCGAGTGCTGGCAATACTGGCTGCGGGCGTTTGCTGCTCGGTATAAAAAGCGGCCTCTTGATGCGGATTCTCGCCATAGCGCATGGTTTCAACTTTGCGATACTGCTTGGTATACGTTCTTGGGAATCGGGGCTCGCCACCAGCCACAAACTGCCCAAAGTGATTTGCGATGGCAGCGTCATAGCGCGCTGTGTGCTCAAATGCTTTGATGGCAAGATCGAAGCGCGTTTCGTAACGCGTTGCACCGCCCGTTTCTTGTAGCTCTGTGAGGACGCGTTGGTAGTCGCTGGCGTTGACGATGATTGTCACGTCGCGGTGATTTTTCGCCGCCGAGCGCACCATGGTTGGTCCACCGATATCGATGTTCTCAATCGCCTCTTCTTGAGTGCAATTAGGGTTCGCGACGGTCGCTGCGAAAGGATACAAATTTACCACGACCAGATCGATTGCTTCTATGCCATGGGCGCTCATCAGATCGTTATCGATGCCTCGCCGGCCCAATATGCCGCCGTGCACTTTGGGGTGCAGGGTTTTGACTCGGCCGTCCATCATCTCTGGAAATCCGGTGTAGTTTGAGATCTCACGAACGTTTAATCCCGCTTCGGACAGCAGTGAGTAAGTGCCGCCGGTAGAGATGAGTTCGATATTCATCGCAGACAGCGCTTGCGCAAATTCAACGATGCCAGTTTTGTCAGAGACGCTAATGAGTGCTTGTTTAATTGGAGCGAGAGAAGAGTCGGTCATGTCCATCCTAATCGATGAGTTGGTAATGCTTAAGTTTCTTGCGGAGGGTGCCTCGGTTGAGTCCAAGCATCTGCGCTGCTTTACACTGGTTATTCTGCGCTTGTTGCATGACGTGGGAGAGCAGAGGACGTTCAACTTCACTGATGACCATCTCGTACAGGCCAGTCGGCATTTCGTCACCCATTTGGTCGAAGTAAGTCACTAAGCTTTGATTCACCGCATCGCGCAGACTCATGAGACAGGCCTCTTATTGTTCTTATTCATTACGCTACTTTCGCCTTGAGTGACAAACTCAGTTCATTCAAAAAATCGAGTTGCTCGTTGGCTGTTTGCAGAGCGTTGAACTGAGATCGGAAGATTCGATCTAGTTGCATGGACTCAAAATACCAACCTACATGCTTTCTCGCAAACCGAGGCCCCATAAAAGCCCCATAAAATTGGTGGATCTCGGTGATATGTTCAATTGCGCTAACCAATTGCTGCTGCAAACTGGGCTCGAGCAGCTCGATGCCGGTTTGCCAGAAATGACGGATGTGCCCCAGTAACCACGGTTTACCTTGCGCGGCACGACCAATCATAACGCCATTAGCGCCGGTGTAGTTTAGCACCTTCATGGCCGACTTTGGGCAGGTAATATCACCATTTGCAATGATTGGTAGTTTGGTCGCCTGAGCAACTTCGGCGATGGTGTCGTA
>OBNU01000072.1_pt1 | contig 15415 bp, 18 predicted proteins | sample 1494211 | NCBI WGS metagenome assembly OBNU01 (sample SAMEA3275559, study PRJEB22092) | marine metagenome | biome: ENVO:01000252 "freshwater lake biome"; feature: ENVO:00002042 "surface water"; material: ENVO:00000021 "freshwater lake" | collected 2014-06-21T10:00:00+00 | depth 2 m | reverse complement strand
CCCGCCCATGCCTGGGCGATCGTCCGGCCAAGGGTTGCTCACGTCACTTGACCACGCATAAACCTGCATTGGCGAGCTCATCGGGTTGTCTTCGGGAAGGGAGAACACACAGTCCGAAATTGGAAACAATTCCTCCAAGGTGTCTAGTGCAGAGAGGAACTGTGATTGCCAGTCATCGGGAAGACTGTCGTCGATATTCAGCCCAAATTCGAAATTTCCTGCTTGCATCAAATTGTGGGGATCACACTCTCCATTCAGCCCTACATCCACGCTTTCCTTGCTATCTTCATTGCTGCCGTTGGTTGAAGTCGGTCTTTCCTCTGGTGGCTCCGAAGAGCAACCCAGGACGCCACTGACAATTAGCATCGCAATTGAAACGGTTGCAATCAGCTTTCGGAGTCTCTTCAAAAGCGGAACCTCCAGGTTACTTTGAGCCCATCTAGAGTTGTGCTACACAGGACCCGCCAAATTCGACAACCGATGCCTCGCCGAGTCCATCAGGCATTTAGCCCTTGTTCTCAGAGCCTTTAAGGCTCTTTATTTCCATGTTGTTCATTGGATTTTTCGTCTTTCAGCAAGTCTTTTTGCTGTGAACGCATTGGTTACTAATTGAGAATTAGAAGATGCCCCACAAGTACGGCCGCAGTTAGAACGGGAATGCTGGCGAGGAAAAATGTAAATGGTTGCTTGCTTTCCGATTGGCCAACAGCCGTTTCCATCGCCTCGGGACTTAGGTTCATGTTTAGGAGTCTGTAACGGTTTACCGCAGAAAAGCCAATTGTTAAGAGCCCGAACGCAGTCGCGCTGGTTACGACTGTCAGCCCTAGGCCTGCATCTTGACTACTTCCCAACACGCCAAATGCCAGGGGGATGCCAAATCCCCAAACATTGAAAAGAATTGCGAAGGTCAAAAATTGTGAATTGGTTTGGTTGCCCACGTTTGAGAGGTACTGATTCTTTAGATCCATCATTTACTCCTTGAGATTATTTACTTCCAGCTCCACCTAACTCTCGGAGAGACTATTTCGCAACCGTGACAAGCACGATTCACATGTTGTTCATTTTTTGTGAGAAGGGTTTTCATCATGCCCAAATTGGCTGAGTCAAGAGCTAATGCAACTGCGATTTTCTGGATTGGACTACCTGTTTCTCTTCCAAGTTGGGCCAGTCGCCGGCAGGACGCAGCAGAGCTTTTTCCATGAGCACAAACGATTACTGATTATGTGGTCAGGCCAATTATTGTCTTGGGCCCTTGAGATCTTGACTCCAGGGTGCTTCTCCAGTTCGATTCTGGCAGGTGGCTCTCTGAACTAGAGCGCAAGTGATTTTTCAAGAGCCCTAACCACTACAAGGTCCTGCCATGACATTCCTGTGGATTTGAACACTTTTCTTCCTGAGGACTCGTGGTTACCTGACGAACTGAAAAGTTGGCGAATCCTGACTAGGTCAGCCTGCTGAATGTGACCCTCCTCGATGGCCATGATTATATCTCCGGCCTCAGACAGGGCAGATTTCAAACTCTCAACGTAAACAACAGCTGAGCCCATTAGCTCCCCAGGAAGTTCGCGAGCAGTTGGCTCGTGTGAGCCGATTGCCGCAATTACGGCAGTCGGAGAAACCTGACTCTCATCAAACAGTGGCTCTCTACTGGTTGTGAGGGTAAGGACCAGGTCGGCACCCAACAAGTCCTCTTCGGAGCCGATTGAAATGTCGAACCCTTGAGCCGTGAGATCAGCGACCAGTTGCTGCGATGACTCAGGATTGCGCGCGAATAGTGAGATTCTTCCAACACCGGTTGAGGCCGCAAGAGCTTTTATGTGAGCGGAGGCCTGGGGTCCCGAGCCGAAGACGACAACACTTGGGTTTTGGCTCGAGAGCAGCCTTTTAACTATCGCTGCCGTGACCGAGGCAGTTCTCAGCAGCGTAAGGGTGGCACCATCACACTGCAGGATTGGAGACAGGGTTTGCGCGTCAAAGAGTGTGTAGATTCCCTGGATTCGATCAAGACCAATTGCTGGGTTCTTTGGAGCGACAGTTACGAACTTGAGGCCGACCCGGTCCATGTATTCGCTGGGCATTACCAGCCCTTGACCCTCAGCGAATTTGATTACGCTTCGCGAATGGTCTGTTTCGGGGTCATAACCGGATTCCAGGGCCTCGGAAATTGCAGCTATTGCCCGAACGAAACCAAAGTCCTCGAGGAGAGTTCTGGAGTCAACCCAACGAACACCGTTCATCGCAGCGAGAAACCCGAGGGAAGTGGGTCGGAGTCGGAAAGAATGAAGCTGGATTCCGCCATCAGCCAAGAGTTACCAGAAATCTCGGGAACCACGCCATGTTCGGCGCTTGGGGCGGGGGAAGTGGCGATTTTGCCTTCAAACCTGGTGCCGACAATCGAGTCGTGCAGTAAAAGCGTGTCTGGGTCCATCTGGCCTAGATGGTGAAGCTGGGCAATTCTGGCTGCGGTTCCGGAGCCGCAGGGCGAGCGGTCCACTCGTCCATCGGCGTAAATAGTTACGTTTCTATCGTGGATAGTCGAGTCGGTTGTCTGAAGGCGATCAAAGAATATGGTCCCGTAGATGCCGTTGAGTCGAGAGTCCCCTTGAGATTGCGCCTCAGCCGAATTGTTCAGAGCCCACTTAATCTCCCTGCCCAGCCGTATCAGCTCGTCTAGATGTTCAGGCTCTACAGACAGGCCCAATTGACTAGCTTCGAGAATTGCGTAGTTTGCTCCTCCGTAGGCAATGTCGACCTTTACCTCTCGCCCATCATCCAGACTCAGGTTTACAGCTGTTGCGACAGTATGCGACAGCACGTTTTGGAAGGTGATTCGGGTAATTTGCCCACCGGACTTAGTGACAACTGCCCGCACTCGACCTGAGGGAACATCAATTGTCACAGGCGTTGTCGAGTCGTCTGAAGAAGCGACCAGGCCGGATTCAACCGCCCATGCGCCCAGAGCAATGGTCCCGTGACCGCAAGCGGTCGAGTAGCCATCACCATGCCAAAACAGAACCCCAAAATCAGCGCCGGAGTCGTTGGGCTCGGTTATGAAGCCTCCATACATATCAGCATGACCACGTGGTTCATTCACGAGCAGCTGTCGAATTTGCTCCAGCTCCAAACTTGTCTGAGCAAAAGAGCGCTTATCTAGAACCGTCTCTCCCTTGAGATCTGGTAGACCACTGGAGACAATGCGAAAAGGCTCACCTTCGGTGTGATAGTCAGAAGCGCTGATAGAAAAAGAAACCGGCATTAGTGGAGTATAGCTAGCTGTCTGGGAGCCGAAGTTGATAGCAGAGACCACAATTCTCTAGCCAAGTAGTCTTTCCTCCGTGAACTCAAAGCTGCTCAGAAGTATCAACCTCCTTGGCACGCTCAGCCTGCTGGCAGCCGTTGGCCTGGGCGCCTACTACCTGCTGGCCGGAAGTTCAGTGGACGAGACTGGTTTGTTGGTCGAAGAGTTTTGGGCGTTGGGGCTTGCCTGGATCTTTTTCTTCACCGCAATGAGCTCCGCAATGGTGAGTGCGGTGCTGATGGTGCGAAGCAGGAGAAAGTAGCAAGGACTTTTTCTCTGAGGTGGGCTGTTCTAGTTTGCAGAGGAAAAGGAGAAACAAATGCTTCTAGAGATACTGCTAGCACTGCTTTTGCTGGGAGCAACGGCGGCGACCCTGCTCACCTTTTTCATTCACGGTGACCAAAAGCCACCCGAGGTCCAAAAACCTGTGAACCTAGACACCGACAACCCTCAGCGAGACATCTCCTAGGTTTTTATCTAGCTAGGCCTTCCAGACGGTCTTTAGGTTGCAAAACTCTTTTATACCTGCGTCTGAGAGCTCACGTCCAAACCCGGAGTCTTTGATTCCGCCGAAGGGGAGCTCGGGATAGCTGATGGTCATGCCATTTACAAACACCGCACCGGCCTCCAGTTCACGAACAAAGTAGGCCTCCTCTTCGACATCGGTGGTCCAAACTGCACTACTTAGGCCGAAGGTGGTCTGGTTAGCAATCTTTACCGCCTCCTCACGAGAGGAAACCTTGTAAACACTCGCCACCGGACCAAAGGTCTCCTCCATCGTCAGACGCATGTCTGGGGTGATTTGGTCAATCACTGTGGCGGGGTAGAAGTAGCCAGATCCCTCAGGGGCCTCGCCACCACACAGCACCCTCGCACCTTTTGCTTTTGCGTCGTCTACCAACTCTTTGACATCCCTTAGGCCGCCGGCCGTTGCCAGCGGGCCGAGTTGTGTCGCATCTTCCATTGGGTCGCCCATAACTAGGGACTGCATCTTGGCCACAAACTTCTCAAGGAACTGGTCGTAGACCTCTTCGAAAACCAAGAACCGCTTACCTGCAATGCACGACTGTCCGTTGTTATTGATGCGAGCGGTCACAGCCACCTCAACAGCTCTGTCCATGTCGGCGCTGGGGGTGACGATGAACGGGTCACTGCCTCCAAGCTCCTGAACCGAGGGCTTGAGCATCTTGCCACTGCGCTCCGCTACGGCTCTTCCCGCCGGCTCCGAGCCGGTGAGGGTGGTCGCCCGGATGCGCCAGTCATCGATTACACCCGCCACCGAAGCGGCTGGAATCATAAGAGTTCCAAAGGCACCTTCCGGGAAGCCTGCTCTTGTAAAGAGCGAGTGAAGATAGAGGGCAGACTCGGGCACATTCGAGGCGTGTTTCAGCACGCCCGTATTCCCTGCCATAAGAGCCGGTGCAGCAAATCTCATTACCTGCCATAGCGGGTAGTTCCACGGCATAACAGCTAGCACTACCCCTAGCGGTTGCCACATGCTCCCCGCCTCACTGGCGCCAACCTTTGCAGGATCGTCCAGGCTCCAGTCCGAAAGCATCGCCTCAGCGTTGTCGGCGTAGTAGCGCATATTCTTTGCGCACTTCAGAACCTCGGCTCGACTCTGAGCAATTGGCTTACCCATCTCCCTGGTCACCATAGTGGCCGTGCTTTCGACCTCAGACTCCATGAGGTCCGCAGCGGCATGCATTAGCTTTCCGCGCTCTGCAAAGCTCATCTGGCGCAGGGTTAGGTGTGCCTTTTGGGCAAGCGCTAGTTTTTCCTCAACCTGTTCGGGGGTGTCTAGCGGGTACTCCGCCTCGACCACGCCTGTTGCTGGGTTAGTGACTTTCATTGACATCTTCTACCGGGCTCCTTTGCCTGACCAAAAGATAGGGAGGCTATTTAGAAAGTGTAGATAAGAAGCGAGAATCTTTTTGCCGAAAGCTACCTAGAAGCACCACGAATAGAAACCAGCCACGCAATGAGCCCACCAACCAAAATCAAGGCGGCTGCCAGAGCAACTAGGTAAACATTCTCGCTGTAGAGGTCATAAAAGCTGACCAGGCCAAAGAACATGGCTAGGTAGGCGATAAGAATGACCCTGTTCTTCATGAGAAACAAAACACCATAGAGGCTCTTTGGCTTCCAAGAGAAGCCAACAAACTAGCCTTGCATCTAGAGAGGCAGGAACATGGCAAAGGAACAAGAAGGATTCTCGGAAGAGGAAAAGGCCGCAATGAAGGAGCGGGCAAAAGAGTTCCGTGCCGCCCGAAACAAGGCCAAGCAGGATCCCCTTGGGGACCTAATGTCAAAGATCAACGAGATGGCAGAGCCGGATAAGGCAATGGCGCTCAGAGTCCACGAGCTGGTGTTGGGTGCAGTGCCCGAGCTTCAGCCAAAGACTTGGTATGGCATGCCGGCTTACGCAAAGCCGGGCAAAGACGGAAAGCTAATCTGCTTTTTTCAGTCGGCAGGCAAGTTCAAGGTCCGCTTCTGCACCTTTGGTTTTAGTGAGCACGCCAACGTCGATGATGGCGATTTCTTCCCCACTGCCTATGCTCTGATGGAGCTCACGCCAAAGGTTGAGAAAGAAATAGTGCGGCTTGTTAAGAAGGCTGTCGCCTAGCCCCAGAGAGCACTCTTTGGCGGCTCAACCTCTCCACCTGGCAGGTAGTTCAGGCCACCCTCGATGTCCTTTTCAAGCAGCAGCGGGCCGTCAATGTCGACAAATTCGCAGTACTGGCCAATAACAAATGCAGGCGCCATAGATAGTGAGGTCCCAGTCATGTTGCCGACCATGAGTCTTTTACCATCGGATGTGGCGGCTTTGGCAATCTCGAGAGCTGGTGTGAGCCCGCCACACTTATCAAGCTTGATGTTCACAACGTCATAGTTTTTGCCCGCGAGCCGGTATTCACTCAGGTTTAGGCAACCCTCGTCAACACCAATGGGTATCTCTGACTTGAGACCCGCTAGCTCTTCGTCGTGCCCGCGCTTTAGGGGCTGCTCAACCATCTTTACCCCCAGCCGCGCAAGCTCTGGAATTAGCTCTTCTAGTAGTTCCCTGGTCCAGGCTTGATTGGCGTCAATAACAAGGACTGCGTCGGGACGCGCGTCCCTGATGGCTCGCACGCGCTCCAGCGGCCTCTCGCTGTCGAGCTTGATCTTGAGGTTGTGACAATCGTGGAAGTCGAGAGCTCTTTGGGCCATGAACTGATCGGTGCCAATTCCTATGGTTGCGACGGTGTGAAGGCTCTTGGGGTTTAGCCCCACCAGCTCCCAGATGCTCTTGCCCTCAAGTTTGCACCTCAAGTCCCACGCTGCGCAGTCAAGTGCGTTGGCGGCACCTTTTGAGGCGAGCCGGCTGGCCACCTCAAACGGATCGGCTCCAGCCTCCACCTCTGTCTTTGCGCTAGCGAGCTCCTCCAACATCAGCTTTTGGTTGTCGCCTAGGTAGTAGACGCCAACGCCCTCTCCTCTACCTTGGACACCACTGTCTTCCAGAGTGACCCAAACGGCCTCTAGGTTCAAAAAGGTGTAACCGGTGATTGAAAAAGGGTGCTCCAGGGGGAGAGTTACCGGCTCAAAACTCAGCTTCATCTACAGGCTCTTAATGCTTTGAGTGATTTCGGCCATTCCAAAGCGCATTGGATCGGTTGCCGGCAACCCATGCTCCGCTGAGAGCTTGGCTAGGTAATCCCTAGCTTCTTTTTCACCAAGCTTTGAGGTGTTAGCGCTAATTCCGATGCAGCGGATTTGGGGGTTGGTGCGGCTTCCTGTTGCTATTGCCCTCTCGATGACGTCTTCGATGGAGGGCAACGGGAAGTCTGGCCAGCCAGCCACATGAGTGCGGCCAGCCTCGGTGCAGACAATAAAGACATCTGGTTGGGAGCCAAGCAGCAGACCCACGCTCACAGCCGCATAACCGGGGTGGTGAAGGCTACCCTGCCCCTCAATGATGTCCCAGTGGTCTGGGTCGTTATCGGGAGAGAGCACCTCCGCAGCCCCCGACACAAAGTCGGCAACTACGGCATCTATCGGCATTCCCTCTCCGGCGATCAGAATTCCGGTTTGGCCCGTTGCCCTGAAGGTAGCTTTCACCGAAGCTTGCTGTAGTTCTTGGGCGAGCTGGAGGGCAGTGTACTTCTTGCCCAGGGCGCAGTCGGTTCCTATGGTCAAGAGTCTTTTCCCAGTGCGCTTCTTGCCCGTGCCGACGGGTATGTCCCTTGGTGGCACCCGAACGTCGGTGAGAGTTCGACCAAGGCGCTTGGCGGTTTCGACAAGCTCCGGTTGGTCTGCAAGCCTGGTGTGAACACCGGCTGCGATGTCGAGGCCGAGCTCAAGTGCATGCTTGAGTGCCGTTATCCAGTCTGCTGGAATACCGCCACCGATGGTTGCCGTGCCAACCACCAGCGTCTTCGCGCCCTTTTCGGCTGCAGCTTCAAGGCTCAGTTCCTCGAGGCCTAGGTCCACACTGCCTCCTGGGAGGTGGAACTGTCCCACGCACTTCTCTGGCTGCCAGTCGGCAATCCCAAAGCCAGTCTTGGCATAGGTGGGGTTTGTCTCCGAGCCTAAGAAGATCAGATATGGGTCGTTGACCTTCACTTTGTTCATGGGTTACCTAAATTCAGGAAAGAAGAGATCAATAATCTGAGGTCCTGCCACAACAACTACGGCAAGAACAAAGAGGGCAAAGCCCAGTCTTCGCCATAGTTTCTCGAGGTCTGGCTTTGGTTTCTCAGGCACCTACAAACACTATTAGAAGAACCGACTTGGTGCGTCTAAGAGGCTTCTTTTCGCTGTGCCACAAAGTGAGAGCAGCGTCGGGCGACTAGAGATCAGCCAGCTCGGAAACCGAGCTGAAGGTCTTTATCCCCGAATCCTCCTTGAGGACCAAGCTAAAGCTCGTTTTTCCATCGGCAAACTCAAACTCAAGAGAGAGCTTGGTCGAGCCTGAGACCCAAGACAATCTCATTGAGCTGCCACTTAGCTTCTGCCAGCCAAAAGTGCCGCTGAACACCTCGTGCCGGCGAAGCCGGGCCAGCCCCAGGATGGCCAAGGTGACATCAGATTGAAGGGCCCTATCGATCTCCTCCGCTAAGTAGTGGTGCCGATTAACCTCACGCCCGTTGCCGGTTTTCTCAAAGAGCTCTTTGTCATCTAGTCCGTTGAAGAGTCCAACGTAGTAGACCTGGGGTTCTCCAGGCAGCAGGAATTGCACCGCTCTGGCAAGGATGTAGGAGGTGTCGTCGTTGATGATGGCAGGCAATGTGGCGTTTATTTGGTGAGGCAAATCAAACCACTGCGGAACCACAGAAGCTTTTGCAGAGTGGCCCGAGGTGTTCTTGCTGGCGACAGCAAAGATGTTGGCCATATCTTCCTGGGTGATTAGCCCTGGCCTGCCACCAATTGGACCTGCGTCGATGACTCCGTAGCCATCGTGAGTGTCTAGGACATTGAGGCAATTATCAGGCCTAATCTCGAGCCAACTTGCGAAGGCGTCAACGTTAGAGGTGAAGATCGAGTGCAAAAGCAGCGGTGCCGTCTGGAAGTCGTATATCAGATCCACAAGGGGCGCTATCTCTAGCTGCTGGGTGTAGTGGGCATGCACCTCAACCAATACCCTCATCCCTCTGGCCTGGATTTTTTCGCTCAGCTCGGAAACGTATTCCAGAGTTTCTTTGGTCATGAACGAATCGGTGCCCGGGGTCTTGATTGCGTAGCCGACGGCGTCGAGCCTTACAACCTTGACGCCTCCCGACTCGAGGGCGTCTAGCACTCTGTCGATGTAGGCCTCGCCAGCCGGGTGACGCACATCGATGTCTACCTGAGAGGGCATAAAGCTTGTCCAGACCAGTCTTCTGGTGCCGGCAACGTTGTAGGCGGTGAAGGGGAGACCCGGTCTTGGACGATAGAAGCTGGTTATTGTTTCTTCGGTTCCGCCAGTTGGAAAGACCTTGTCGAAGGTCAGGAACATCCCAGCAAACTCGCTAGCGTCGCCTTTTTCCTGCCAGTCAAGAAACTCAGGGCTGAGGTTTGAGGCGTGATTAATGATTAGATCTGCGGTTAGCTCGTGGGTTTTAGAGATCCTTCGGAAGTCTTCCCAGCTACCAAGACGAGGATCGACGATGGTGTGATCTATCGGGTCGAAGCCGGCATCATCCCCGTCAAACGGGTGAAAAAAGGGCAGCACGTGAATGCCAGAAAAGTCAGAGAGTTCATTGGATAAAAGCTTTTCGATGTGGCCAAGTGAGCCACCGAGTCTCTCGGCATAAACGAGAATGCTTGCGCCAGCCAAAGCCAATACCTCACTGTATGTAATCGTTTACAAAACTAGGCACAACTCTAGTGATTTGCCGGGGCTGTTTTAGCTTCGAACTCGAATTACATCGAGCACTCTGGAGTGCCGCCGGGCAATCTGTGGCGGTTTTTTGCAATCCAGTAGTAGACGCGCTCTGCTAGGTGATTGATGCCGGGAACCCTAAGTAGATAACCGGCAACGCTCCAGAGCGTCTTGGAGTCGATAAATAATTGGGCAATGGCCTCAGCCGCCACAAAATACTTGCCATCGCGAACGTAGTAGACGGCCTTGGACGTTAGTTCTTCGCTTAGGCCCAGTGAGGCAAGATCTAACTTTTGGTAGGGGCGAATTGGAACCTGGTCCTTGATCATCTTGCGAAAGACTCTGGCCGCGGATGAGCAGAAAGCGCAGTCGCCGTCAAAGATAAAGAGCCTTGCATCCATTGTTTACAAGCCTAACTCGGGTGTAGCGTAGAGAGGTTGCCCAATTTATGGGCAGTGGAGGCGTAGTCTGAAACAGTGAGCCAACCTGGTCGCAAAAAGACCCTGCACCCGACCCAGATAGTGGTCATGGCATTCGGTGCAGCGGTGATCGTTGGCACCATCTTCCTGCTCTTCCCTTTTTCCACCGCGCAAGGGTACTCAACAGACTTCGTTACAGCATTTTTTACAGCAGTCTCTGCCGTCTGCATAACCGGACTCACGGTTGTTGACACCGGCACTCACTGGTCGGGCTTTGGCCAGGTCGTAATTCTTTTCCTGATTCAGCTCGGTGGGCTCGGAATTGTCTCGTTTGCAACTTTGGTGGGACTGCTTATTTCAGGTCGAATCTCGCTCCGCGACAGATTGAACACCCTCTCTGAAGCGAAGATCATCGGCATCGACAACGTGCCCGCGCTGCTCAGGACGATTCTGCTTGTCTACTTTGGCTTTGAGATTGCCCTTGCCATCTACCTAATCGCTAGGTTGCGCATCACCTATGACGAGTCGATGGGGGAAGCCATCTGGAGCGGACTGTTCCACGCGGTTTCCGCATTCAATAACGGCGGTTTTTCGCTCTACTCGGACAGCATGGCCACTTTCTCCCAAGACCTCTTCGTGATTGCTCCGATTGCCATTGCGGTGATCGTCGGTGGCCTTGGTTTCCCGGTCTTGATTGAGCTTCACGAGCGCATATGGGGGCTCAACAAGCAGCAGAGCGGTAAGCCTAGGAGGTTCTCACTCCACACCAGGGTCACCCTGGCCGCGACTATCGTGCTGCTTACCCTCGGGTCGATGTTTATCGGCGTGATGGAGTGGAACAACCCCAAGACTCTCGGTGGCCTAAACGTTCTTGAGAAGCTTTGGAATGCCGCTTTCATGTCGGCAATGCCTCGATCAGGTGGACTAAGTAGCGTCGATGTTGGCCAGATGGACCCCGCAACCTGGTTGGGTCTTGATTTCATGATGTTTATTGGAGGCGGCAGCGCCTCTACCGCCGGAGGCATCAAGGTGACGACAATCGCCATCCTCTTCTTCATCATCTACACCGAGGTTCGCGGTGAGACTGCGGTAAACGTTGGAAACCGCAGGCTGCCACGGTCGATTCAGCGACAGGCCCTAACCCTGGTATCGCTCTACGCAATGCTCATTATCTTCAGCACTATCCTCCTTGCGGCCACTACCGACTTCACTCTCGATGAGCTGCTATTCGATGTGATTTCTGCCGCTGCCACAGTTGGCTTATCCACCGGCATAACTCCAGATCTTCCAGACTTTGCCAAAGTCTGGCTCGCAATACTGATGTTCGTTGGCCGCTTGGGCCCTGTGGTAATCGCTTCTGCGCTTGCTCTCAGGGTCACAAGAAGGCACTATGAATTACCGAAGGAAAGGCCCCTAATTGGCTAAGGAAAAGACAAAGAAGCGCATCATTCACTCCAATGTGATCGTCATTGGTTTGGGTCGATTCGGATCATCACTGGCTCGGGAGCTCATGAAGACTGGGCACGAGGTGCTGGGAGTGGATACCGATGAGCGCATCGTCCAAAACATGTCTCAGGAGCTCACCCACACGGTTAGAGCCGACACGACTGATGAGGCAACTCTCAAAGAGCTTGGAATCAGTGAGTTTGACTCTGCGGTAGTGGCCATTGGCGCTGACCTCGAGGCCAGCATCTTGACCACCGCGCTGCTGCTGCAGCTCGGGGTTCCAAATGTCTGGGCCAAGGCCAACTCGACCTCGCACGGGCTGATCCTGGATCAGCTGGGCTGCCATCACGTTATCTTCCCTGAATATGAGATGGGCAAGCGAGTCGCCCACATGGTTTCTGGCGAGACCCTTGACTATGTGCCGATCGATAACGACTTTGTAATGGTCAAGAGTGAGATTCCCGCAAGTTTTGCTGGCAAGACCCTGGCCGAGCTAAAGATTCGCTCCACCTACGGCGTCACGGTCGTCGCCGTAACGACAGGCGATGGCAAGTACACCCCAGCCTTCCCGGAGACGGTGCTCCATGAGGGCAACCAGATTGTCGTTGCCGGTCAGGTCGATCCTCTCAACGAGTTCTGCAAGCTGGCCTAGCCGAAAGCCTCGAGAGAATAGCGAATGAAATCACCATTTTGGCCCTTGGCCTTTGCCATAGTTGCAACCCTCAGCTATCTCTACCACCCTCAGTTTGAGCTGATGGTTGCTCAGGTGGTGGTTGGAATGGCACTCACCGTCCTGATTATTTGGTCCTCGGCGAAGGTGTTGAGCGAGAAGTGGTGGGTTGGACGCCTTGCGATGCTTTCTGTTGTTGCGGGTCTCATGAACGCAACGGCGCTGAATGTCTTCTACAGCCTTCTAGCGGCTCCAGCCGGAGGCAGATTCTCCCTTGGGCTTGAGAGCGTCTTGGGAGGGCTGGTTTTGACCGCCCTTGGCTACCTATGGTTTGTTCTTCGGCCTAAGGAAGAAAAAGACACCGGCAGCAACAAGTCCAAGCGATAGCCATAGGAGCCAATAGCCAATTTCAGGCTGCTCCTGGGTTTCAAGTTCGACCTCACCCGCACATGCCGGATAGCCAAAATCAGGGTCGGCAACATAGCCGGTCTCGTTGATTATCGAGAACTCAAAAGAGTCTGAAATTGGGTGGCCATCCTGCGAAACTACCCTCCAAGAGACCCCATAGTCTCCTGCGGCATCAAGATCTAGCGAGATACGCCCATCCCGCCCCAGTGTTGGAAGGCACCCCGCATAAACAACCTCACCGCTTGGTCCGGTCACGACAATCTCATTACCGGACTCAATCTCTAGAAGCTCATTGTTGAAGGTTAGGGTGAGCTCGACAACACCTGCGCTAACCGTTTCACCCTCGCCGGGGGATTGGTCTACGAGCTGATCGTGGGCCTTCGCTGGTAGCGGAAAGGCCATGAGCAGGGCAATAGCTAAGGCCCAGAGTTTATGCTTCATTGTTGAAAGTCTAGGCAGGTGAGATGAAACATATCTTCATTGGGGTCAGTAGCGGCCTGGCCGCGGGCCTGGTAATCCTGCTCGCACTTTTCAACGGCCCCTGGTCCTTGGATGCAAGCCCATCTCCTGTCGCATCCGAGACTCAGACTTCACAGCCCGAGGCAACACTTGAGGCCCAGCCGAACCCAACCGAGGAGGCCACCGAGGAGCCTGAGCCCGAGGTTGTGCAGTGCTCCGTTAGTGAGTTAGAAGATGCCGAAGACATCCTCGATTTGCAGGCTCAGGTAATAAACGCTGAAACCGGTGAGGTCCTCTTTGACAGGGGAAGCGCCACCCCGGCCCGCTCGGCCTCAATCATGAAGCTCTTCACCGCGGCAGCTGCGCTAGAGACCCTGGGGCCAAATTATCGGGTCACCACCCGCGTCTACGCAGACAGCCAAGACCCAAGCATCATCTACTTGGTGGGTGCGGGAGACATAACCCTCTCTAGGACTGGCATCGGGGTCGATTCGGTCTATGACGACGCACCAGACCTTGTCGACCTTGCAAACCAAATCTCTCGCTGGAACAGCGCCCAAACCTTTAGCCAGATCGTCTTAGACAGCACCATCTATGGCTCCGCCGATGGTGAATATCAGAGCGTTTGGGATCAGCGAGGACTGACCAATGGCTACATGTCGCCGGTCTCCGCGCTGCAGGTTGATGGCGATCGTGACAATTCCCAGGCAAAAGACTCTCCAAGGTCAACCGATCCAGTAACCAGAGCCGGAGAGTGGTTCCGGGAAGCACTCGGGGAGAGTGCTAGCGAGTCAATGGTTGTCAAGGGTATTGCCCCACCAGATGCCGTGGAGATTGCAAGTGTTCGCTCGGCAAGGCTGTCGACCTGGATCGAATACATGCTCGTGGTTAGCGACAACAGCCTGGCGGAGGCGATCTCGAGATTGGTGTCACTCGATGTCGGTCTCAATGGCTCGTTCAGCTCATTGACCCAGGCCTACCAAAGGGCCTTGCGCGATACCGGCCTGGACCTCAGCGGGCTGGTTGTCGAGGACGGTTCCGGTCTTTCGCGCTACAACCAGATTGCCCCGGAGACCGTGAATGAACTTCTCAAGCTAATAGATCAGGGCTATGGGGACTTTGAGCTCATTCGCCAGGGAATGCCGGTTGCCGGGACACCGGGCTCGCTCAGCTACCGCTTTGAGGATGCGGTTGGCAAGGTGGCGGCCAAGACTGGTTGGATTCGCACCGGCTATTCACTCGCCGGTTTCCTAGAACCAGACAGCGAGAACAAGCTGATCTTCACCGTTTATAACCTCGGCGATGTCCAAATCAAACACCGCGAGGCGATGGATGCTTTGGTGATGGGTTTTTATAATTGCGGCAAGGCTCTGGTAAACAGGTAGTTATGGCAAGCGCACTTTTTATCATCGATGTCCAAAACGACTTTTGTGAGGGCGGGGCTCTGGCATGCCAGGGCGGTGCAGCGGTTGCGAGCAAAATAACAAGCTTTGTGAACGAAAACCCCAACCGCTACGACTTCGTGATTGCCTCGAGAGATTGGCACACCCCACAAGATCTGAACGGCGGGCACTTCCCTCCAGAGGGAGAACAGCCAACCAGGGCAATCACCTACCTAGAAAAGCGGGTTGGTGCATCACAACTTGCAGCACTTTTTATCGAACCCATCCAGGGCGAGGGCGGCTTCATTGTCCCAGCCCCGGGATTCCTGCTCACGCTTCAGGAGTGGACCAGGGCCAACGGCATCGTGCTGGTTGCTGACGAGGTTCAGAGCGGTATGGCAAGGACCGGAAAGTGGTTTGCCAGCGAGTGGGAAGAAGGCTTTGAGCCTGATCTCATCACAGTCGCCAAGGGAATAGCCGGTGGCATGCCGCTCTCAGGAGTTGTCGGCAGGGCCGAGATCATGGATGCCGCCCACGCAGGCGGACTCGGAGGAACCTTCGGTGGCTCCCCCACTGCCGTAGCCGCTGCGGTAGCGGTCATGGAGCAGTTCGAAGAGGGCGGCTGGTTTGAAAGAGCCGAGCAAATTGGTGAGATTCTCTCAGGCAGGCTCACTGCAATGCAGAACAACTACCCGGTAATTGGAGATGTTCGTGGCAAGGGCGCAATGCAGGCGATTGAACTTGTCAGGCCCGGAACCATGGACCCAAACCCTGAGGCCACCGATGCTGTGATGAAGCACTGCCACCAAAACGGAGTGTTGGTGCTCAATGCCGGTACCTACAACAACGTTCTTAGATTCCTACCTCCACTTGCAATCAGTGACGAGCTGCTGCACGACGCACTTGACGTTCTTGCGGCCGGACTGGCCAAGCTCTAGCTACAACTAACCCAGGTGAACCCAAAAGAGAATCAAAGGTGATTCAAAAAAC
>OBNU01000071.1_pt1 | contig 15482 bp, 11 predicted proteins | sample 1494211 | NCBI WGS metagenome assembly OBNU01 (sample SAMEA3275559, study PRJEB22092) | marine metagenome | biome: ENVO:01000252 "freshwater lake biome"; feature: ENVO:00002042 "surface water"; material: ENVO:00000021 "freshwater lake" | collected 2014-06-21T10:00:00+00 | depth 2 m | reverse complement strand
CCAATTGTACCCACGTTTACGTGAGGCTTATTACGCTCAAACTTTGCCTTTGCCACTTTAAATCACCTCTTCTGTTAAGAATGAAAGTTAATACATACCATTTTTTGAAATAATCGTATCAGCAATGCTGCTGGGTGCCTCTGCATACATTTCAAATTCCATCGTGTAGGTCGCTCGACCCTGAGTCGCAGACCGAAGATCGGTTGAATAACCAAACATCTCAGCCAATGGCACCTGAGCATTAATGACCTTGCCACCGATCGTTTCGTCCATCCCCAGTATCAGACCTCGGCGACGGTTTAAATCACCAACCACATCGCCCATATTCGCTTCAGGCGTTACAACTTCAACCTTCATTACAGGTTCCAGCAAGATAGCGCCGCCCACCTGTGCGAGTCTTTTCGTCGCCATAGACGCAGCAATTTTAAACGCCATTTCATTAGAATCAACATCATGAAACGATCCGTCGTAAAGCGTCGCCTTTAACCCCAACAGAGGATACCCGGCCAAAACCCCGTTTTGCATCTGCTCTTCGATACCTTTCTGTACCGCTGGAATATACTCTCTGGGAACGGTACCACCAACAATCTCGTTGACGAACTCCAAGCCGTCGGCGCCAGTGTCACCTGCAGGCTCAAACCGAATCCAAACGTGTCCATACTGACCACGACCGCCCGATTGGCGAACAAACTTGCCTTCCACTTCGACCGTATTCTTGATGCGCTCACGATAGGCGACCTGTGGCTTACCGATGTTAGCCTGCACACCAAATTCGCGGCGCATCCGATCAACAATAATGTCTAAGTGCAATTCACCCATGCCAGAAATAATCGTCTGACCCGTTTCCTCATCTGTTTTGACCCGAAACGAGGGGTCCTCTTGCGCTAGCTTACCTAGTGCAACACCCATTTTGTCTTGATCAGCTTGTGAGCGTGGTTCAACCGCCACCGATATCACCGGCTCAGGAAACTCCATACGCTCTAAAATGATGGGATGATCAATCGAGCACAGCGTGTCTCCGGTCGTTACATCTTTTAAGCCAACCGCAGCCGCGATATCACCTGCTAAACAGATTTTGATCTCTTCACGACTATTCGCATGCATTTGCACCATGCGACCTATTCGCTCCTTTTTACCCTTCACCGAGTTATAAACTGCTGTACCACTCTCGAGCGTACCCGAGTAAACCCTGAAAAAGGTGAGTGTGCCCACGAATGGATCGGTGGCAATCTTAAACGCCAAAGCCGCAAAGGGCGCGGAATCATCAGCCTGACGTGTACTCACTGTTTCGGCGTCTTCTAAGGTACCTTCAATGGCTTTCACTTCGGTCGGCGACGGCATGAAGTCGATTACGGCATCGAGCATCGCTTGAACACCTTTGTTTTTAAACGCCGAACCACCGAGCACGGGAATGATTTCATTCGCGAGCGTGCGCGCGCGAATACCCTGTTTAATCTCAGAGTCGGTTAAGGTCTCGCCCTCGAGGTACTTATTCATTAACTCTTCATTTGCTTCCGCTGCGGCTTCGACCATTTCTTCGCGCATGGCTTCCATTTGTTCAACCAACTCTGCGGGCACATCTTGGTACTCGAAAGTCATACCTTGATCAGCTGTGTTCCAAATAATCGCCTTGCGTTTTATGAGGTCAATGACCCCAACAAAATCGTCTTCCGCACCGATCGTCATTTGGAGTGGCACTGGATTGGCACCAAGTCGATCGCGAAGCTGCGAAACCACACGCTCAAAATTGGCCCCAGCGCGATCCATTTTATTCACAAATACCAGCCGGGGAACTTCGTACTTATTGGCTTGACGCCAGACAGTCTCAGTTTGCGGTTGGACACCGGAAGTGCCGCATAGCACAACGACTGCACCATCGAGTACGCGTAACGAACGCTCTACCTCGATGGTGAAATCGACGTGACCAGGGGTGTCAATAATGTTGATGCGATGCTCGGGGTACTGCTGAGTCATGCCGGACCAGAAGCAAGTGGTGGCAGCACTGGTAATAGTGATGCCCCGCTCCTGTTCTTGCTCCATCCAATCCATCGTTGCGGCGCCATCGTGCACCTCTCCGATTTTGTGGGATAAGCCGGTGTAAAACAAAACGCGCTCTGTCGTTGTGGTTTTTCCCGCATCGACATGCGCGCAAATGCCTATATTTCGATAACGATCAATGGGCGTTTTACGGGCCACAGTAATTCCCCAATAACGTTCGAATAAAGATCTCGGACCTTAGAAACGAAAGTGCGAGAACGCTTTGTTCGCTTCTGCCATGCGGTGCACGTCTTCACGCTTTTTGACCGCATTTCCTTTGCCCTGAGAGGCATCAATAATTTCACCCGCCAAACGCTGACGCATCGACTTCTCACCACGGTTACGCGCGTACTCAACCAACCAGCGCATAGAGAGCGCAACGCGGCGTGCAGGACGCACTTCGACTGGTACTTGATAAGTCGCGCCACCAACTCGTCGAGCTTTCACTTCGACCATAGGGGCGATATTCTCGAGGGCTTCGTCAAAAGCCTCGATGGGATCTTTGCTCAATTTCTCTTGCACAATGGTAAGTGCACCGTAAACGATACTTTCAGCAACAGACTTCTTACCACTCACCATCACGTGGTTCATGAACTTAGCGAGTGTGACATTGCCGAACTTGGGATCAGGCAACACTTCACGTTTTGCGACAACGCGTCTTCTTGGCATACTCTTCTCTCTTCAGGTAACCCAAGCACTGGTCTGCCACTAAAAAGGTGGGAGAGGCAGAGACTTGACCTTACTGTTAAGTTACCGCGGAGGGTAACCGCTTAATGTTACGACTTAATTACTTAGGCCGCTTGGTTCCGTACTTCGATCGTGCTTGTTTTCGATTCGCAACGCCTGAAGTATCAAGGCTACCGCGAACGGTGTGATATCGAACCCCTGGCAAGTCTTTAACACGACCTCCACGGATCAATACAACGCTGTGCTCCTGCAAATTGTGGCCTTCACCACCAATGTAGGAAGACACCTCATAGCCGTTGGTTAAGCGCACACGACACACTTTTCGTAGCGCCGAGTTTGGCTTTTTAGGGGTGGTGGTGTACACCCGTGTACAGACTCCTCGGCGCTGCGGACAGGCCTGAAGTGCTGGGACGTCGCTTTTAGCGACTTTGCGCTTGCGCGGCTTGCGCACAAGCTGGTTAATCGTTGCCATGCATTTAACTCCGATTGTTACATCCGGCCGAAGCCGGACCACTTTTGCCCGTCAAGAGCAGCTAAAATAAGGAGGCGGCATTCTATAGAGGCCGCCTCTAACCGTCAAGCTTCGTCTAAATCCGCCTCGTCAATCGCGGCAACCACATCAGCCCGTAACGCCTCAGTCAGTGCTGCTTCGATATCCTGAGCGCTGACTTTCATCTCGTTACCGACTTCACGCTTCTTACGGCGCTCCTCGTGATACGTGAGTCCTGTACCAGCGGGGATCAGACGACCGACAACGACGTTTTCTTTCAATCCGCGCAGATAGTCACGCTTCCCTGTCACAGCCGCTTCCGTTAAGACCCGTGTTGTCTCTTGGAACGATGCAGCAGAGATGAAGCTCTCTGTCGCCAATGACGCCTTGGTAATACCGAGCAATTCGCGTTCACCCGAAGCAGGGATTAAACCCTTCTCAAGCAATCGCTCATTCTCTTCCAACAGGGTCACGTACTCAATCTGCTCGCCTTTAATCAAAGACGAGTCACCAGAGTTGGTCACGATAACCTTGCGAAGCATCTGACGCACGATTACTTCAACGTGCTTATCGTTAATCTTCACACCCTGGAGGCGGTAAACTTCCTGAATCTCGTTAACAATATACTTCGCGAGCTCTTCGATTCCTTTGAGTCGCAAAATATCGTGTGGACTCATTGGGCCTTCGGAGACGATTTCCCCTTTTTCGACTAACTCGCCCTCAAACACGGACAAGTTACGCCACTTAGGAATCAGCGCCTCATAGTGGGTTGAACCGTCTTCTAACACACTGCCATCGGCCGGCGTGATCATTAACCGACGCTTGCCCTTGGTCTCTTTACCAAAGCTCACGGTACCGCTGATCTCTGCAAGAATGGCTGGCTCTTTGGGCCGTCTCGCCTCGAACAGGTCAGCAACGCGAGGTAAACCACCCGTAATGTCGCGAGTTTTCGAACCCTCTTGAGGTATTCGAGCGATAACGTCACCAATCTCGACACGAGCGCCGTTCTCGAGAGACACCCACGATCCGGGTGGCAAAAAGTAGTGTGCAGGCACGTTGGTTCCTGCCAAACAAAGCTCATTACCCTCTTCATCGACCAAGGTCACCGCAGGCCTAATGTCTTTACCCGCTGCAGGTCGCTCACCGGCATCCATCACGGTAATACTGGATAGTCCAGTAAGCTCATCGGTCTGACGCTTCACGGTGATGCCATCTTCCATCCCCGCAAATTTCACGGTTCCGGCAACCTCAGTAATAATCGGGTGTGTATGAGGATCCCAAGTCGCCACTACGTCGCCCGCTGCAATCGCTGCGTGATCGCTGACGACTAGGTTGGCACCGTATGGCAATCGATAACGCTCTTTCTCGCGCCCTTTCACATCGAGTACCGATAGCTCACCAGAACGAGAAACCGCCACCAAAGACCCATCGACACGTTGCACGGTTTTCAAGTTGTGGAGTCGAACTGTACCCTCATTGAGCACGCGGATGTTATCTGCTGCCGTAGCACGCGATGCCGCACCACCAATGTGGAACGTTCTCATGGTGAGCTGGGTACCGGGCTCTCCAATCGACTGCGCCGCGACCACACCAATTGCTTCACCAATATTGACCTTGTGGCCTCGCGCCAAGTCTCGGCCATAACAAGTAGAGCAAATGCCGTGTCGTGTTTCGCAAGTGATTGGCGAGCGCACTTCGACTTCGTCGATACCCATTTCCTCGAGTCTTCGGATCCACGCCTCGTCAAGCATAGTGCCAGCAGTGACTGCGATTTCGTCATCAGTCCCAGGGCGAATCAAATCTTTACAGACGATCCGACCCAAGACGCGATCACCGAGTGTCTCGATAATATCGCCACCATCAATAACTGGGGTCATCAAAATACCAAGATCAGTCCCGCAATCGTCTTCGGTTACCACCAAATCCTGAGCCACATCTACCAGACGTCGTGTCAGGTAACCCGAGTTCGCCGTCTTAAGTGCTGTATCAGCAAGACCTTTACGAGCTCCGTGAGTCGAGATGAAATATTGCAGAACGCTCAGACCTTCACGGAAGTTCGCAGTGATCGGCGTCTCAATAATGGAGCCATCTGGCTTAGCCATCAAACCACGCATACCCGCTAACTGACGAATCTGAGCAGGCGAACCCCGAGCACCCGAATCGGCATAAATAAATACCGAGTTAAACGATGCTTGCTCTTCTTCTTCGCCATCGCGGTTAATGACAGTCTCGGTCGAAAGGCCATCCATCATCGCCTTAGACACTAGGTCGTTAGCGCGTGACCAGATATCAATCACCTTGTTGTACTTTTCACCTTGAGTCACTAAACCTGCAGCGTACTGGTCTTCGATCTCTTTGACTTCGCCCTCGGCGCCATCAATGATTTTCGCTTTCGCTACGGGGATCTCAAAGTCATTCACACCAATGGACGCACCAGAACGAGTCGAATACTCATAACCGGTATACATCAACTGATCCGCAAAAATGACGGTCGCCTTCAAACCCACCACACGGTAACAGCGGTTGATAATGCGAGAGATGGCCTTTTTGACCATGGGCTGGTTGACCATATCGTAACCGATGCCAGCGGGAACGATCTCCCACAGCAAGGCTCGACCCACCGTCGTATCTGCAATAAAGGTGCGCTCAGTTCGATCAGCTTCATCAGATACAACGACCTCGTGAATACGGACCTTGACCCGCGCCTGCAGTCCTACTTCACCAGAGTGATAGGCGCGATGCACTTCATTCACATTGGCAAAAATACGTCCTTCACCTTTCGCATTAATCCGCTCTCGGGTCATGTAATACAGACCCAATACGACGTCTTGCGAAGGTACAATGATCGGATCGCCGCTCGCAGGTGACAAGATGTTGTTAGTCGACATCATCAGTGCCCGAGCCTCGAGCTGGGCTTCGATGGTTAATGGCACGTGTACCGCCATCTGATCACCGTCAAAGTCAGCGTTATACGCCGCACAGACCAGAGGATGCAGCTGAATTGCCTTACCTTCGATCAATACCGGCTCAAAAGCTTGGATTCCGAGACGGTGGAGCGTAGGAGCACGGTTCAACAGCACCGGGTGCTCTCGAATAACATCAGCGAGAATATCCCAAACTTCAGGTGGCTCGCGCTCGACCATCTTCTTCGCTGCCTTGATTGTCGTCGCCAAGCCACGGTGCTCAAGCTTTCCAAAAATAAAGGGCTTGAACAGTTCTAACGCCATTTTCTTGGGCAGACCACACTGATGTAATTTCAGTGCAGGACCCGTCACAATCACCGAACGACCTGAGTAATCGACTCGCTTACCTAACAAGTTCTGACGGAAACGACCCTGCTTGCCCTTGATCATATCGGCGAGTGACTTCAGGGGACGCTTATTCGAACCCGTGATGGCGCGGCCACGACGACCATTGTCGAGCAGAGCATCAACGGCTTCTTGCAACATGCGCTTTTCATTGCGCACGATGATATCCGGTGCGTTCAGATCAAGCAGACGCTTCAAACGGTTGTTACGGTTGATCACCCTTCGGTACAGATCATTGAGGTCTGAAGTCGCAAAGCGACCCCCTTCCAGCGGTACCAATGGGCGCAAATCTGGTGGCAAAACAGGCAGTGCATTCAGTACCATCCACTCGGGCTTGTTACCAGAGCTCGCAAAAGCCTCCATCAACTTCAAGCGCTTCGAGAGTTTTTTGATCTTGGTTTCTGAATTAGTCGCAGGGATCTCTTCTCGCAATTCAACGATCTCGCGCTCGAGATCCAGCTGCTTCATCAGATCCTGAATGGCTTCCGCGCCCATCTTCGCGACAAACTCATCACCAAATTCTTCCATTGCCTCGTAGTACTGCTCGTCTGACAGCAACTGGCCGTACTCAAGCCCAGTCATACCGGGATCAGTCACAATGTAAGATTCAAAATAAAGAACCCGCTCGATATCGCGCAGGGTCATATCTAATAGCAGACCAATCCGCGAGGGTAATGACTTCAGGAACCAAATGTGAGCGACAGGACTTGCCAGCTCGATGTGGCCCATACGTTCACGTCGGACTTTAGCAAGCGCCACTTCAACGCCACACTTCTCGCAGATCACACCGCGATGCTTCAGTCGCTTATATTTACCGCACAAGCACTCATAATCTTTTACTGGGCCAAAAATTTTAGCGCAAAATAAGCCATCACGTTCTGGCTTGAAAGTTCGATAATTGATAGTTTCAGGCTTTTTCACTTCGCCATACGACCAAGAACGAACCATTTCAGGCGACGCTAAGCCAATGCGTATCGCATCGAACTCATCAGTCTGCCCCTGTGACTTTAAGATGTTAAGTAAGTCTCTCAAGGCTTTTCCTCCACGAGGGTGTTAGTGCCGGGGCGCCTCAGCGCCCACCCAATATTAACGGTCTAGTCGTTTTCCAACTCAATATCGATTCCAAGCGAGCGAATCTCTTTGACCAACACGTTAAAGGACTCGGGCATGCCCGGCTCCATACGATGATCACCATCAACAATATTTTTGTACATTTTGGTACGGCCAGCCACGTCGTCCGACTTGACTGTCAACATCTCTTGCAGAGTGTAAGCCGCACCGTAAGCTTCTAAAGCCCAGACTTCCATCTCTCCGAATCGCTGCCCACCGAATTGCGCTTTACCGCCAAGAGGCTGCTGTGTCACGAGAGAGTAGGAACCTGTCGAACGCGCATGCATTTTGTCATCAACCAAGTGGTTAAGTTTCAGCATGTACATGTAGCCGACTGTAACGGGGCGCTCGAATTGCTGACCGGTTCGACCGTCATAAAGCGTAAATTGACCACTTTCAGGCATATCAGCCAGCGTCAACAGCGCTTTAATCTCGCTCTCGGCCGCCCCATCGAAGACAGGTGTCGCCATCGGTACGCCTTTGCGCAAGTTCTGCGCCAACGTCCGAACTTCGTCATCAGTCAGCGAGTTTAGATCTTCAGTCCGACCCGCACCGTTATTGTATATCTTGTCTAGGAATGCTCTTAGATCAGCGACCTCTCGCTGCTCTTCGATCATCGTGTTGATTTTCTCACCCAGACCTCGTGCCGCCATGCCCAAATGCGTCTCAAGAATCTGACCAACGTTCATTCGCGACGGCACACCAAGCGGATTGAGAACAATATCGACCGGCTCACCATGCTCGTCGAAAGGCATATCCTCGACCGGCATAATGACCGAGATCACACCCTTGTTACCGTGACGGCCCGCCATTTTATCGCCAGGCTGAATCCGTCGCTTAATGGCGAGGTAGACTTTAACGATTTTCAAGACGCCTGGTTGCAGATCATCACCAGTTTGAAGCTTGCGCTTTTTGTCTTCGAAGCGCTCCTCAAGCAGACGATTTTCTTCCTCGAGCTGTTTTTCAGAAGACGCTAATAACGCGTTGACGTCAGCGTCGTCAGTTTTGATCTTAAACCACAGATCACGATCCAACTCTGCCAGTATTGCCTCTGACAGCACGGTGCCTTTGGCTAGACCCGCGCCACTCAGGGTTTTCTTGCCCTGTAAATGCGAGCTTAACCGAGCAAAAACAGCTTCTTCAAAGATCCGGTACTCTTCTTTCAAATCTTTTCGGAAACTGTTCAGCTGGTGGTTCTCGATCTCGCGTGCCCGCGAATCCTTCTCAAGCCCATCTCTAGTGAAGACTTGAACATCGATCACAGTGCCTTTGGTGCTTGATGGCACTCGCAGCGAAGTATCTTTTACATCAGAGGCTTTCTCGCCGAAAATCGCGCGCAGTAGTTTCTCTTCTGGCGTCAACTGAGTTTCACCTTTAGGCGTAACCTTACCAACCAGAATATCGCCTGGCTCTACCTCAGCACCAATGTAAACAATACCCGACTCATCCAATTTGGACAGGGCACTCTCGCCAACATTGGGGATATCCGCAGAGATTTCCTCTGAACCCAACTTGGTATCACGCGCTATACAAGTCAACTCTTGAATATGAATCGAAGTAAATCGGTCTTCTTTGACGACGCGCTCAGAGACCAAAATCGAGTCTTCGAAGTTGTATCCATTCCAAGGCATGAAAGCGATGCGCATGTTTTGACCGAGCGCCAAATCACCCATGTCAACCGAAGGTCCGTCGGCTAGGACGTCTCCACGTTCAACGATGTCACCTTTGTTAACAATGGCGCGTTGATTGATACAGGTGTTTTGGTTAGAGCGTGTATATTTCACCAAATTGTAAATATCGACCGGAGCCTCGTCACCCTGAGCTTCGGAGTTATTGACTCGTACAACGATGCGACTTGCATCCACCGAGTCGACCACGCCCGAGCGCTTAGCAACAACACAGACCCCGGAATCTCGGGCGACGTAACGCTCCATACCCGTTCCAACCAGCGGCTTGTCACTCACCAAAGTCGGAACCGCTTGACGCTGCATGTTAGAGCCCATGAGTGCACGGTTAGCGTCGTCATGCTCCAAGAATGGAATCAGCGCTGCAGCAATAGACACAACCTGCTTAGGCGACACATCCATGTAATCTATGCGCTCTGGCGGCATGACAGTAAATTCGTTCATATGCCGCACTGCGACCAAATCGTCGGTGAATCGACCTTTCTTATCGACCGCCGCCGATGCCTGAGCAATCACGTGCTCCGCCTCGTTGATCGCCGAAAGGTACTCGATATCATCGGTGACCTGTCCGTCGACAACGCGACGGTATGGGGTCTCTAAAAAACCGTATTCATTGGTACGGGCATAGGTCGCCAATGAATTGATCAAACCAATGTTCGGACCTTCAGGAGTCTCAATCGGGCAGACTCGACCGTAGTGTGTGGGGTGCACATCACGCACTTCGAAACCAGCGCGCTCGCGCGTCAGTCCGCCTGGGCCGAGAGCCGATACACGGCGCTTGTGAGTCACCTCAGACAGAGGGTTGTTTTGATCCATGAACTGCGACAATTGGCTCGAACCAAAGAACTCCTTCACCGCCGCAGAGACAGGCTTGGCATTAATAAGATCTTGCGGCATCAAGCCTTCGCTCTCAGCCATCGAGAGACGTTCCTTAACAGCGCGCTCGACCCGCACCAAGCCCACTCGGAACTGGTTTTCTGCCATTTCGCCGACTGATCGCACGCGGCGGTTACCAAGGTGATCGATGTCATCAACGACACCTTTACCATTTCGAATCGACACCAGCATTCGCAATACATCGACGATATCTGATCGATCTAAAATACCAGAGCCCTCGACGGCCTCACGCCCCAACCGACGGTTGAACTTCATTCGACCGACGGTCGAGAGATCATAGCGATCAGGAGAGAAGAATAAGTTTTGGAATAAGTTTTCGGCCGACTCTTTTGTTGGCGGCTCGCCAGGACGCATCATACGGTAGATTTCCACCAGCGCCTCTAGCTCATTGCGAGTCGCGTCTTGACGTAGCGTATCGCTGAGGAAAGGGCCGCAATCGAGATCATTCGTGTACAAGGTCTCGATTTTTTTCACGCCCGCGTCTAGCATAATTTGCAGTGTTTCTGCTGTGAGTTCGGTGTTGCACTCGACCAGAACCTCACCCGTTTTCTCGTCGACAAAATTCTTCGCCAAAGCCAATCCATAGACGTACTCGGCAGGAATTTGTAAGGTTTTGACTTTGGCATTTTCGAGCTCACGGATGTGACGCGCGGTAATTCGACGCCCCTGCTCCACAATCACTTTTTTGCCAATCTTGATATCAAAGCTGGCAATATCACCGCGCAGGCGCTCAGGAATCAGCGTCATCGTAAAGGTGCTTGCGTTGTTGACTTTGAACTCATTCACATCAAAAAACATATCCAGAATTTCTTCTGAACTGTAGCCCAATGCCCGCAGCAAGACGGTCGCTGGCAACTTGCGACGGCGATCGATTCTGACAAAGACCTGGTCTTTGGGATCAAATTCAAAATCTAACCAAGAACCGCGGTAAGGGATAATTCGCGCCGAATAGAGGAGCTTTCCAGAAGAGTGTGTCTTTCCTTTATCATGATCAAAAAAGACGCCGGGTGAGCGATGTAACTGGGACACGATGACTCGCTCTGTACCGTTAATCACAAAGGTACCGTTCTCGGTCATCAGTGGAATTTCACCCATGTAGACATCTTGCTCTTTGATGTCTTTAATCGCCTTGCTCGACGAATCCTTATCGTAAATAATCAATCGCACTTTGACTCGCAAAGCGCAGGCGTAAGTAACGCCGCGGAGCTGACACTCGCTCACGTCAAATGTTGGGGTGCCGAGTTTGTAATCGACATACTCGAGCGCCGCATTACCACTATAGCTAGCGATCGGGAAAACAGACTGGAATGCAGCATGCAACCCGTGCTCGCCTCGCTGATCAGCAGGAACTCCCTGCTGAGTAAATTTCTTGTAGGAATCCAGCTGAATCGCCAATAGATAAGGGATATCCATTACATTAGGTAGGGATCCAAACTCTTTTCGAATACGTTTCTTCTCTGTGTACGAGTAAGCCATCAGTACTCTCCAGCCTCTTTTTTGCCACCGCGTCCGATTCCTCGGTCCGCTACCACCTTTTCAGGCGCTCTGATGCACGCTGTTGCTGCACCCACAAAAATATCCCGCTAAAAGCAGGAAAAGGCCGGCAAGCAAAATTGCTTACCAGCCCATTTTGAACCCATGTTAAGACAGGGGTTCGGCACTGCTTTACTTGAGCTCGACCGTGCCGCCAGCTTCTTCAAGTTGCTTCTTGATGTCTTCCGCTTCGTCCTTCGAAGCGCCTTCTTTGATTGCCGATGGTGCACCGTCAACCAAACCTTTCGCTTCTTTCAGACCCAAGCCAGTCACTGCGCGAACGACTTTGATCACGTTTACTTTCTTGTCGCCCGACGCTGTCAACATAACGTCAAACTCAGTCTGCTCAACATCAGCTGAGCCGCCTGCATCGCCTGATGCAGCAGCAGGCGCTGCCGCTACCGCAACCGCTGCAGTTACACCAAACTTCTCTTCCATTGCTGAAATCAATTCAACAACATCCATGACCGACATCGCGGCGATTGCTTCTAATATATCGTCTTTAGATAAAGCCATTGCTTCTCTCCTAGTTCTCTAAATGGTAAAAAAAAGCTAACTATGCGGCTTCTTTTTGATCTTTTACTGCTGCCACTGTGCGCACCAGCTTTCCAGGTACATCGTTCATGGTTTGTACCAACTTCGTGACCGGCGCCTTCATCACACTCATCAACATCGATAGAGCCTGATCTCGGGTCGGCAACTTCGCCAACACATCCAATTGATTCGCACCCAGTAACTGACCACTGACCGCCAATGCTTTGACTTCAAACTTAGGATTTTCCTTTGCGAAGTCTTTGAACAACCGCGCCGCAGCACCGGGATCTTCCATTGAAAATCCAAACAGTGAAGGACCCACCAGAGTGTCGTTTGCACACTCGTAGTCAGTACCCTGCAGAGCTCGTTTGGCAAGGGTATTCCGCACAACACGGAGGACCACATTGCTCTCTCGAGCTTTGCTGCGCAGGTTGGTCATTGCATCCACTGAAACACCGCGTGCATCTGCGATGACCAATGAAAGTGCATTGGTGGCTGTCTCGCTAACTTCAGCAACGATTGCTTTTTTGTCTTCGAGTCTAATTGCCACTGGTTTTCTCCTGGCTTACTTAACATGTTGTGCCGAGGCACAACCCCAATGTGGTGAAAACATACACCATCTGCGTAGGAGGCATTGCCATTAAACCGCTTAGTTCACGGTACCTACGGTCTTTGATGGTCTATAAATGAGTAGCTTAGAACTCGACTACTTAATCTAAAGACCTCAAAGGTAGCAGGTTTCCCTGCCCGCCTCTTCCATGAGGCTATCAGCGTTAGCCCGAGGGCTTGACGCTTAAATATCGAGAGCGCTGTGCTCTATCGTAATTCCGGGACCCATGGTCGTAGAAAGAGTTACTTTCTTCATGTAGACACCTTTTGATGCCGAAGGTTTGGCCTTCTTGAGATCCGAAAGGACCGCCTGAAGATTGCCCTTGATGGCTTCAAAATCGAACGACACTTTACCGATCCCGCCGTGAATGATGCCGTTCTTATCGGTTCGATAACGCATCTGACCGGCTTTGGCATTCTTAACGGCCGTTACCACATCTGGGGTAACAGTGCCGGTCTTTGGATTTGGCATTAAACCGCGAGGGCCCAAGATTTGACCCAGCTGACCGACAACTCGCATTGCATCTGGCGAGGCAACAACGACGTCAAAATCCATCATGCCACCTTTTACAAGCTCAGCTAGGTCATCCATACCAACGAAATCCGCCCCGGCTTCTTTGGCTTGATCGGCAGCAGCGCCTTGCGCAAACACAGCAACGCGAACCTCACTACCCGTCCCGAAAGGCAGGGTGGTAGCACCGCGAACGGCCTGATCAGATTTACGCGCATCAATGCCCAAATTCACAGCCACTTCGACCGACTCAACAAATTTAGCGGTTGCACACTCTTTTAATAAGGCAACTGCTGCTTCGAGTGAATACACTTTGTCAGCATCGACTTTTTCTCGGATTGCGCGCTGGCGCTTTGATAATTTAGCCATGATCAAGACTCCTCTACTTCGATGCCAGCTGAACGAGCGCTACCCGCGATAGTGCGAACGGCGGCATCCATATCAGCAGCTGTAAGATCGGGCCACTTTTGCGTGGCAACGTCTTCGAGCTGAGCACGATTCACCTTGCCCACTTTGTGCGTATTGGGTGTCGCCGAACCTTTTGAGAGCCCTGCCGCTTTGCGCAGTAATACTGACGCCGGAGGTGTCTTCTTGATAAAGGTAAAAGAGCGATCACTGTACACTGTGATCACCACAGGAATGGGCAGACCAGGCTCTAAGCTCTGGGTCTCGGCGTTAAACGCCTTACAAAATTCCATGATATTCACGCCGTGCTGACCCAGCGCGGGGCCGACTGGCGGACTTGGGTTAGCCTGCCCGGCTGCAACTTGCAGCTTGATGTAGGCTTGTACTTTCTTTGCCATAGTATCCTCTCTTGGGTAATAGCGCTCTACCTGCCTGAATCAGCGTCGAGCTCCCCTGTTTATTGCGGTTTCCCGCCTTCCGAAAGCGCTGATCGCGCTGCCCTTGATCAGGTCTTTTCGACCTGACCAAACTCCAATTCAACCGGCGTTGACCGACCGAAAATGAGAACCGCAACGTTGAGTCTACTTTTCTCGTAATTCACTTCTTCTACCACGCCGTTGAAGTCATTAAATGGACCATCAACAACTCTCACCATTTCACCGGGCTCAAACAAGGTCTTCGGCCTAGGCTTCTCAGTGCCATCTTCAACACGTCGCAGTATCGCCTGAGCCTCAGCTTCAGTAATCGGCGCTGGCGCATCCGCCTTGCCGCCAATAAAACCCATAACTCTAGGTGTTTCTTTTACAAGGTGCCAAGTGTCGTCGCCGAGCTCCATCTGCACTAAAACGTAGCCGGGGAAAAACTTGCGTTCGCTCTTCCGCTTTTGCCCGTTTTTCATTTCGACCACTTCCTCGGTCGGCACTAACACTTCGCCGAATCGATCGGTCATATTGTGCAGTTCGATGCGCTCTTTCAGAGCGATCGCTACTTTCTTTTCATAACCAGAGTACGCATGAACCACGTACCAACGCATAGACATTGGCAATTCCTTCGTTTCGTTATGCTATAACAAGCGACACAAGCCAACCGAGCAGAGAGTCTAAACCCCACAAGAACAGCGCCACCACCAATACAAAGGCCACCACAATCAAAGTCGTTTGCACCGTCTCCTGGCGCGTTGGCCACACCACTTTGCGAATTTCAGTACGCGATCCTTTGATCAAAGCCCAAACGATATGCCCTTTCTGAGTGGTCACCGCAATAGCGCCTGCCACTAGCGCCAATACCAATAAGGCCAGCACTCGATACAGCAAAGATTCATCTGAAAAATAGCTATTGCCATAGACGCCAGCGCCAATCAGAAGTGCGATTAGACCCCATTTCACCGAATCAAATTTTGATGCTGCTGCCTCTGTACTCATCTTTTACCCTACTGCGCTCTTAGACTTCCCGCCAATAAATGGCAGGCCAGGAGGGAATCGAACCCCCAACCTGCGGTTTTGGAGACCGCCGCTCTGCCAATTGAGCTACTGGCCTAACATGTTCACTCGTATAATCAGACAACAAAGCCGAACAGCTCATTGGAGCAGTTCGGCTCAATCGGCCAGCCTAAGCTGGTATGGATTAGGCGATGATTTTTGCTACGACGCCCGCACCAACCGTTCGTCCACCTTCAC
>OBNU01000070.1_pt1 | contig 15593 bp, 19 predicted proteins | sample 1494211 | NCBI WGS metagenome assembly OBNU01 (sample SAMEA3275559, study PRJEB22092) | marine metagenome | biome: ENVO:01000252 "freshwater lake biome"; feature: ENVO:00002042 "surface water"; material: ENVO:00000021 "freshwater lake" | collected 2014-06-21T10:00:00+00 | depth 2 m | reverse complement strand
CATCTTGTTCACCCTGCTTGCACTGTTGGTGACGGCCGGGGAGGCATTTCTGGCAAGCAAGGGAAAGACCCTGCCCGATGACACCGCCGGCCTTGGCGGCCTAAACCAGGCGCTTGCCTCGGGTGGGTTCTTGGAGGCCGCTGTTGCCAGGTTTGAACTCTGGCTCGCCTTCGTACCCACGGGTTTCTTCCTGCAGGGACCGCTGGTAATGGTTGCGTTTTTGGTCGGGGTCTTGGTTGCAAGAAAGAACGGTCTAGCCTCTGGAGCTAATCCCGCCTTGATGAGGCGCATGGCTTTGTGGGGTATTGCCATAGGACTTCCACTGCAGCTGGCCGCGGCAGCAATCTACATCTTCAACCTGCTTGCGGATCAATACAGTCTCGGTCTATCGCTTATCTCCTTGGCCATCAACTTTCTCACCGCACCGATTCTCTCTGCCGGTTATGTGGGAGTGCTGTGGCTAATCAGTGAAAGAGTGGGCGGCATTGCGCTGCTCTCGGCTGCAGGTAGGCACTCGCTGACTATCTACCTGTCCCAATCAGTCATCTTCTCCGTGCTGTTCTCGGCCTGGGGACTAGGCCTGTTTGCTCAGCTGGATGCCTGGCTCGTTGCCACAACCGCCTTCCTCACCTGGTTGGTGCTGAGCGTGCTGGCAATGGTCAACCTCAGGTTCTTCACCAGGGGACCCATGGAAACGCTGCTGACGAGCTTCTCAAAGCTGTTTGTGAGAAAAGCGTGAACCTCGAGCAGCTCGGGCTCATCGGAGTCTTTATTTTTGGCGCGATTCCTTGGCTTGAGGCCATTGGGGTTGTTCCGGGAGGCATTGTGGTCGGGCTGGATCCTGTCCTGACGGTGATAGCGGCAGCAGCGGGCAACCTGATTACCATTGCCGCCTTTGCCTACGGCGGAGCCAAGATCAGGGCCTGGGTTATCAAACGGCGAGAGGAAAAAGGGAAGCAGCCCAAATCTGACCGCTGGGTTAAGGCCCAAAAGGCCTTTGACAAATACGGCATCTATGGCATGGCCCTACTTGGTCCACTCATCATCGGCACTCAGTTTGCTGCAGCTGCCTCGGTTGCAGCAGGGGTGAGGCCGGCAAGGGTCACCCTGTTAATCTCGAGTGCGATGGTGCTATGGGCGATTGTGTTCGCATTCTTGACTACCTGGCTTGTGGATGTCGGGGGATTTGACACCTGGCTGGGACAAAACGACTAGTTCTCCACAGCTCTAATGTCTATACTTTTGTATAGATAGGAGATATCTGTTATGACTAAGCGGGTGACTAGAAAAGCTTTCAAGAATGGCGGCAGCTGGGCCGTCAGAATTCCAAAGGGCTGGCTCCCCGACGACGCTGAGTTTGACATGACGGTTCGTGATGATGGCGTCCTAGAAATACGACCCTTAGATCGCGATGAGCGGATGAAGAGACTGCTTGCACGGCTTGCCGAGGGTCCGGAGATTCCAGAGTCCGAGTTCCCAGTGCCAGATAGATCAGACTGGGTCGACCGGTTCGATTTCGAAGAAATGTTTAGAGACGAGGAGGAAAGCTAGTTGTATCTGCTTGACACCGACATCGCCATCTTCGCAATCAGGGGCAATAAAACTGTTTTGCAACGTCTCGGGAATCTGTTGTCGGGCCAATGGGCAATTTCAACTATCACAGCTTTCGAAATTCAAAAGGGTCTTGAGGCTCACCCAAACACACGATCAAGCGCTAAAGCCCAACTGTTCTTGGCAAATGTTGAACCCTTGATGTTCGATGCTGGAGCTGCTGCTCAAGCAGCAAAGGTCTCCAACGCCCTGAAGCAAACTGGCCGCCCTATCGGGACAACTGACGAATTGATTGCGGGACATGCGTTGAGTCTGCGTGCGACGCTCGTGACAAACAATCTCAAGCACTTCCAGCGGGTGCTGGGTTTGAAAGTGGAGGGCTGGCTCTAAGGCTGAAGTCTGTTTGGTCCTCGGAAGAGGAAGCTCGCCTCGCGAATGTTGGGTAGCTCGAGCATAAGCATTACAACCCTTGTTAGGCCCATGCCAAAGCCTCCGTGCGGAGGGACTCCGTAGCGGAAAAAGTCCATGTAGAACTCAAGACCCTCGGGGTCAAGACCCTTGTCCTTGGCCTGAGCCTCAAGAACCTCAATCCTGTGCTCGCGCTGGGCACCGGTAGTGATTTCGGTTCCCTTCCAGATCAGGTCGTAGCTCTTGGTTAGCGCATCATTGTCTTCGTGGCGCATGTGATAGAAGGGCCTGATGTGCTTTGGGTAGTCGGTCAAAAAGACGAACTCGTGGCCTAGCTCCTCTTTTGCATACTGCGAGATCTGGCGCTCTCCCTCAGGGTCAAGGTCTCCATCGGTCCGCGGGACTTTATAGCCACGTTTTTCGATGATTTCATGAGCCTCGGCTAGTTCAATGCGAGGAAATGGAGTGCTCGGAATCTCGATGTCGATCTCGTAGAGCTCCTTGATTCTCTCCCCGTGCTTCTGCTTAACCGCGGTGATGGCCTTGACCATGAGCTCCTCCTGGAAGCTCATCACGTCTTCGTGGGAGTCAATCCAGCTCATCTCCATGTCGATGGAGACGAACTCGGTTGCGTGGCGGGAGGTGAAGGAGGGGTCTGCCCTGAAGACGGGTCCGATCTCGAAGACTCTGTTGAGACCAGCGCTCATAGCCATCTGCTTATAAAACTGCGGAGACTGGGCGAGGTAGGCGTGGCCCTCGAAGTACTCGAGCTTGAAAAGTTCGGCGTGAGACTCTGAGGGCGATGCCATCAGCTTCGGGGAGTGAATCTCGACAAAGTCGTTTGCCAGCCAGTGTTCTCTCCAAGCCTGCTCAATTGTCGTTTGAACCTGCATCATCAGGTTTAGCTCTGGCCTTCGGAAGTCGATAAAGCGCCAGTCGAGCCTCTTGTCAATAGAGGTGTCCTCGGCAATTGGGCTGTCTGGTAGCGATGCTGAGACGACCTCAAGGCCTTCAAGCAAAATCTCAATACCGCCCAGCTTTACTCGCTCATCGTGCTTGAGCTGTCCCTTGACAATCACAAAGCTGCCGTGGGTAAGTGCGGACACCTGGTCGGCGAGAGAGTCCTCTTCGCTGGGGCGTGGGTAGGTAACCTGAACGCTGCCGGACTCATCACGAATGATGATGAATTGGATCCGCTTCTGGTCCCTGAGGGTCTCTACCCAGCCCCCGATTGTTACCGGACCATCCTGTTGGCTTTTCAGTTCGCTGATTTTTGAGCGATTGAGCATAGTTCTTGGGTCCTTTAGGGCTAGCTGGCGGATTTCAGCCAAGTTTAGCGAAGGTAAACTTGTTCTATGCCCGCCTCTCGCCTTCACTTCGTAAGACACGGTGAGGTGTTTAATCCGCGGGGACTGCTCTACGAGCGCCTTGACGGTTTCCCACTGAGTGATCTCGGACATGAGATGGCTGAGGCCGCGGCCGAGGAGCTGGCGGGGATGAATAGGGAAATCTCAAAGCTCTACGTCTCACCGCTTGAGAGAACAAGACAGTCAGCCGCACCGGTTGCAAATGAGTTTGGCCTGGAGCCAACAATCGAAGAGCGCATCATCGAGCCCTGGAACCGGCTTCGTGGTTACCCCTTAGGACCTAGGGCCCTGCTTGCAAAGCCCGCGCTGGCGATCCACCTATACAACCCATACCGTCCGAGCTGGGGCGAGCCGTTTCAGGAGATCGCCTCTCGGATGACCGGTGCTGCGCTAGCCGGCTGGGAAAGCGTTGACTCAGGGGATGTCGTGTTTGTCTCTCACCAGCTGCCCATCTGGATGACCTATCGCAGCGCTCAGGGCCTCAGCCTTCCCCACAACCCTAGAAACCGTCGCTGTTCGCTCTCCTCCATCACTTCTTTTGACGTGGTTGGCGGCAAGCTGGTCCCGGTTGACTATCGCGAACCCGGCCTCAGGCACGCGGGGCTGATTTAGTTGCGGAGATTTTTGCTTAGCGCACTGGTTGTTCTCATGCTCGCTGGCTGCGCTCAAGACCCACTAGCTGAGCAGTTTCGCTCTGGAGATAACAAGAACTACATCGCAGGCGATGGCACGGTGACGGAGTTTGCTCTAGAGCAGCGGCCGACGTTTGAACCATGGGAGGGCATCACCGAGAGCGGTGCGTTTCTCACCTCAGAATCGCTTGAGGGTTATGTCGTGGTTATGAACTGGTGGTATGCGGCTTGTGCTCCATGTCGAGCAGAGGCACCAGACCTTGCCGCACTGAGCGAAGAGTTCGCAGCTGAGGGTGTTCAATTTGTTGGGGTTAACGTCCGCGACACCGCGGAAACCGCGCTCGCCTTCGATCGGAACTTTGGCATCACCTTCCCATCAATAATCGACGCGCAGAGTGGCGGGGTCTCTTTAGCTTTCTCAGGTGTGGTTAGTCCGCAAGCGGTCCCCACGACACTGGTAATCGACAGAGAGGGCAGGGTCTCGGCAAGGATTCTGGGCCGTATCGATAAGTCAATTCTTCGTGAGCTGATAAACACGGTGAACCAGTGAGTCCCTCCGAGATTGCCCTATCGGGCTCAATGCTTCTGGCAGTTCCCATTGCGCTATTGGCCGGCATTGTCACCTTCGCAAGCCCCTGTGTGCTGCCGCTGGTTCCCGGGTATCTCGGCTATGTCTCTGCAAATGTGAAGTCGAGGGCCGTTTTAGGAACAGCTTTGTTTGTTGCGGGCTTCACAGCGGTCTTTGTTTCTCTAGGTGTGCTAGCTGGCTCGGCCGCATTCGTTTTCTTCACCCGAAACCTTTGGGTCCAGGTGGTGCTGGGAGTGCTGGTGATTCTGTTTGGGCTTGCCATGATTGGCCAGCTTGGTTTCTTCCAAAGGACTCTCAAGCTGCCGGTAACGCCGAAGACCGGTCTAATTGGCGCACCGCTTCTGGGCGTGGTTTTCGCTCTGGGTTGGACCCCTTGCATTGGGCCCACGCTGTCGGCGGTTTTGGTGCTGGCAAGCGACAGCGGGGACCCGCTTCGTGGCGGAATATTGGCGACGGTCTACTCCCTAGGCATCGGAGTGCCATTCCTTCTGCTCGCTGCAGGAATTGGCTGGGCCGCCAAGAGTGTTGAGCTGATCAAGCGCAACATTCGTAAGGTCAATATCTTCGGAGGCGTGCTGCTCATTGTCTTGGGCACATTGATGGCAACCGGGCTTTGGTTGCAATTTACTAATTGGTTGCAGGTGGTGAACAGTGGCATCATCCTCCCGCTTTAGCCCGGTCTTTTGGGGTCGCTGGTTCTGGCGCCAGCTGACCTCGATGCGCACGGCGCTGTTTCTGCTGTTGCTGCTTGCCTTAGCGGCAATCCCCGGTTCTCTTTATCCACAAAGAAGCGCTGACCCCAATGGTGTCAGGCTCTATTACGACCAGCAGCCTGAGTTTGCAGCCCTGCTTGATTCGCTGCAGCTCTTTGATGTCTATACCTCGGTTTGGTTCTCAGCGATCTACATCCTGCTTTTTGTTTCGCTGGTTGGTTGCGTCTTGCCAAGGACGCAGGTCCACCTAAACGCTCTTCGCGCTAAGCCTGTCGAGACTCCACAAAAACTTGAGCGGATGCCTGCTTATCTCAGTGGTGCAGTTGAGGCTGATCATCTCGGCAGGGCCGAACAGGTTCTCAAAGCCAGAGGTTTCAGGGTTCGCAGGCTTGAAGACTCGGTGTCTGCCGAGAAGGGCTACCTCAAAGAGACCGGGAACCTGGTCTTTCACTACTCCCTTGTGCTGCTGCTGATCGCAGTTGGAGTGGGCGGAGGCTTCAGCTTCTCTGGGCAGCGAGTCTTGGTTGAGGGAGATACTTTTGTGAACAACCTCGCAAGCTACGACGCCTTTTCTCCGGGTCCGCTGTTTTTTGAGAACGAGCTGCAGCCTTTTTCGATGACCTTGGAGGACTTTGAAGTTGTCTATGACCTCAGAAACCCCGCTAACCTCGGCCAGCCGGTGGACTTTGTGGCAAATGTGACCCTCGATGACGGTCTAAGTAGCGCCAACTCGGACATCCGGGTCAACTTCCCTCTGGAGGCTCCGGGCGCAAATGTGTTTTTAACCGGAAACGGTTTTGCTCCGGTGATAACCCTCTATGACGGGGTCGGAAACATCGCTTTTTCCGGGCCGGTGGTCTTTCTGCCCCAGGACTCCAACATGACATCGCTTGGAGTAATCAAGGCCCCAGATGCGCTGCCCGAGCAGATTGGAATCATTGCGTTTTTCTATCCCACTGCTCAGGAGCTCGAGTCCGGGGCCTATGCGTCTATCTACCCAGACCCGATTGATCCGCTTTTGACTATGAACGTGTATTTGGGTGATCTTGGGCTCGATGCTGGAATACCGAGAAACGTTTATGCATTGGACATCACAGACCTTGATTTGATTGCCGGGCGAGACGGACCCAACCCGCCAATTGAGCTTCGGGTTGGCGAGACGGCCGAGCTTCCCGGCGGAGCGGGGTTCATCTCCTTCGATGGGCTGAAGCGATTTGCCTCCTTGGATGTCGCTTATAACCCGGGTGGTTTGTGGATCATGGTGTTTGCATTCATTGCTCTTGTGGCAATTGTGTTTTCGCTGAGTGTTCGCAGAAGACGGGTTTGGGTGCGTCAGGCAGCTGGCAAAATTGAATACGCAGCACTTGCCAGGGGCGATGACGACGGCCTCGAAGAACTAATTGTTGATTTGCGCAAAGAGATTGAGGGTGACTAGTTGAACATTGTCCTAAATGAGCCACTGTCGCAAATCTCGCTGCTGTTCGTTTCTGCCGCGATGGGCCTGTTGGCCGTTGCTCTGTTGATGTTCGCGTTCCAGCTAGCGAGACTCAAAGACGATCCCACCGAGTCACGCTTCGAGCGCTATGGCTTCTGGGTATTGGGTGCGGGAACCCTGGTCTTAGGTATTGGGGTATTCCTGCGCGGGGTTGCGGCTCAGCGCGTGCCATGGGCAAACATGTATGAGTTTGCAATCTCGGGCGCGCTGATGATTCTGACCATCTACCTGATCTCGCTCAGGGTCAGAGACGTTCGTTATGTGGCGACCTTTGTCACCGGGTTCGCGCTCGTCACCCTCTTCGCCGCGGTGAGCCTGTTCTATGTCGAGGTAAAGACTTTGATGCCGGCTCTCCAGAGCTACTGGCTGGTGATCCACGTGGTCGTGGCGATCATGGCAACCGGATTCTTTGCCATTGCCGCCGGTTTCCACATCTTCTACCTCATCAAGGCAGCCGGTGTTGGTCGCGCTCTGATGGACCGCTTTCCAGACCTGAGGCAGCTAGAGAGAGTCGCCTACCGCTTCAACATGGTCGGGTTTGTGGCCTGGAGCTTTACGTTGATTGCCGGAGCCATTTGGGCCGAGCGTGCTTGGCACCGCTACTGGGGCTGGGACACCAAGGAGGTTTGGACCTTCATAATCTGGGTCGTCTACGCCGGCTACCTGCACGCCATGGCAACCAGAGGCTGGACGGGTAAGCGAGCGGCGGTACTCGGTCTAATTGGTTTTGGAGCGGTGATATTCAACTTCACCATCGTGAACCTTTTCTTCAAAGGCCTACACGTCTACTCAGGTCTCTAATAGCTGCCTGCAACGCTCTAATCTCTCGAGCCACCACTGCGTGCGCTCTGGGCTGGCGGCATATTTCTCTAAAAGCTCTTCACTCGGTGTCACCTCGCGAAGCTCTATTTCGCCAGCTACCGGAACCAGCGGAGAGGCAACAACGTCTCCGCCAAGAAGCCTTGCGGTTGCAAGACCACAGTCATAGCTGAGCGTTGGCATGGCAGCGGCAAGGTGGAGGCCGTGGGCAATGCCGATGGAGCTCTCAAGGGCAGAGCTAACGACAATCTCCAGGCCGCTCTCACTTGCGATCGCGAGAGCCCTCCTTATGCCTCCGAGCGGTTGAACCTTGATAACCGCAATGTCAGCCGCCTGTTCCCTGGCAACCAGTAGCGGGTCGGTTGACTTTCTAATGGATTCATCGACTGCGACCTTGAGCGGTATCTGTTCCTCGGCCAACCAGTTCCTGAGCTCCTTGAGCTCAGCGATGGTTTTTACCGGCTGCTCGATATATTCAAGGTCCAGGCTCTTGAGCTTTCTTGCAACCTGCATGGTTTGCTCGGTGGTGTAGCCGGCATTGGCATCCAGTCGAATCTTGGTATCTGGGTAGAGGTCTCTTACCCTTCTTGCTCGAGCAATGTCGTCTTCTAGATCTTGCCCCTTCTCGGCGACCTTGATCTTTACCGAGCTAAAGCGGCCAAAGGGTGAGAGGACATCGGCCACCTCATCCGGACCAACCGCTGGCAGGGTGGCATTGACGGGTATTGACTGCCTGAAAGAGCTAGGAAGCGGGTCATTGGCCCAACTGATGGCACCAGCTAGCCACTGAGAGGCCTCATCGTCCTCGTATTCGACGAAGGGGCTGAACTCGCTCCAGCGCTGGCTGCCTCGGAAGATTAGCGCCTCACGCACCACAATCCCGCGGAACTTAGTCCTCAGCGGGAGGGCTACAACCGCTACATCGGTTATCTCGTCGGCTGCCATTTGATTAGTCTAGGCATATGAAATTTTCTCCAGGAGCCCCGTTTGACCCCACCCAGTGGGTCGATGTTGCGGGATTTGAGGACCTGGAGGACATCAGCTATCACCGCCACAACTCCCTGGGAGTAGTGAGGGTCGGCTTCTCAAGGCCCGAGGTTAGAAACGCATTTAGGCCGCAGACGGTAGATGAGCTCTATAGAGCTTTAGATCACGCGCGCATGCTCTCCGATGTTGGGGTCGTGCTGCTAACCGGCAATGGTCCCTCACCCAAGGATGGCGTCTGGGCCTTTTGCTCCGGTGGTGACCAGAGGGTCAGGGGAGATAGCGGCTATGAGTACTCTCCAGGCGGAGCGGGCAGACTTCATATTCTCGAGGTCCAAAGACTTATTCGTTTCATGCCAAAGGTTGTAATCGCTCTGGTGTCAGGTTGGACGGCAGGTGGTGGACACTCGCTAAATGTGGTCTGCGATCTCTCGATTGCCTCCAGGGAGCATGCCAAGTTCAAGCAAACAGATGCTGATGTTGGTTCCTTTGATGCCGGTTATGGATCAATGCTGCTGGCTAGGCAGGTTGGCCAGAAGTTTGCACGTGAGATCTTCTTTTTGGGGCAGGAGTATGACGCCCAGCGGGCCCTTGAGATTGGCGCGGTGAACAAGGTGGTGGACCACGAGCAGCTCGAGAGCGCAGGACTTGAGTTCGCAGAGCAAATCCTCGGCAAGAGCCCGACCGCGATTCGAATGCTGAAGTATGCGCTGAACGCAGCCGATGATGGCATGGTTGGCCAGCAGTTATTTGCGGGAGAGGCAACCAGGCTCGCCTACGGCACAGCCGAGGCCAAAGAGGGTAGAGACGCCTTCTTAGAAAAGCGCAAACCTAACTGGTCTGATACCCCCTGGCACTTCTAAATGAAAAAGCTCCGGGTCTGTGGGGCCAATGACACCTTTGGCGCTCTAAATCTCATCCTTGATGTTCTGGAGGGAAACTGCGCAGGATTCATTTCCGCTCCTGAGGTAAACGGCGTTCTTCCCGAGGTTTTTCTTCCTGAGGAGGTTGCCGATGATGTCGGACTCATTGTCGAAAGCTCTGGCTCTACGGGCTCTCCAAAGCAGATTGAGCTTTCCGTTGCTGCTCTGAGGCACTCGGCTACCGCGTCACTGGCAAGATTAGGTGGACCGGGGCAGTGGCTACTAGCCCTCACACCGCAGTTCATTGCTGGGGTGAATGTGCTGACAAGATCGGTGCTCTCAGACTCGCAGCCTGTGATTATGAACACCCAGGTTCCATTCACGACCGAGGCGTTTGTGAGGGGGGCATCGTTGATGGAGGGTGAGCGCCGCTACACCTCCCTTGTTCCAGCCCAACTGCAGCGGATAGCTGCCGAGGTCGATAGCGATGCGTTTCTGTTTTCAACCTTGAGAAAATTCGATGCCATTTTGGTTGGAGGTCAGGCTGCAGACTTCGCTCTAGTGGAGTCTCTTAGGGCCAAGGGCATCAACATAATCCTGAGCTATGGCATGGCTGAGACCTCTGGAGGCTGCGTCTATGACGGGGTTGCGCTCGACGGAGTTGCAATCAAAATCGTTGATGGTCTGATTGAGATTTCTGGTCCAGTGGTAGCCAATGGGCTTGGTGGTAGCTATCTCTCTAACGATCTGGGGGAGATGGTTGATGGGAAGCTCAAGGTTCTGGGCAGAGCCGATCGGGTCATAGTCTCTGGCGGGCTTAAGGTTTCCCTTGAGCGAGTTGAGGAGGCGGCGCTCGCAATTGCCGGGGTCGAGGAGGTTGCGGCCTGCGCGGTGGAGAGCGAGTGGGGTCAGTCGGTGGGCATCGTCTATTCGGGAAGCCCCGAGGTTTCCTTTGAACAGCTGACCGAGGCAATATCTCCTGCGGCCAAGGCTAGAAAAGTGCTTAGGGTTGAGGCGCTGCCGCGTCTTTCCTCGGGCAAGCCCGACCTTGTGGCGTGTAGCAAACTACTCGCCGATTAGTCTTTCTCCAATGTCTAAGTTTTCTACCTGGGTTACAGGCGCGAGAGTGCGAACGCTTCCACTTGCGATAGCTCCGGTGTATCTAGGTTCGGCGGTGGCTTTCACCCTGGACCGCTTTGACCCTGTGCTTGCGCTCTTGGCGCTTGTGGTGTCGCTGTTTTTGCAGATTGGCGTGAACTACGCCAACGATTACTCAGACGGCATTCGCGGCACCGATGACGACCGGGTGGGACCTAAGCGCATCACCGCAGCGGGTCTTGCAAGACCAGATGCTGTGAAGCGGGCGGCATTTATAACCTTCGGCATCGCTATGGCTGCCGGACTTGTCATTGTTGTGGTCACTTCCCAGTGGTGGCTGCTTGGAATCGGAGCCCTGGCGGTATTGGCGGCCTGGTTCTACACAGGTGGCAAGTCGCCCTATGGCTATGCAGGTCTTGGCGAGGTCGCGGTATTTGTCTTTTTTGGTCTGGTTGCAACGGTGGGCACAAACTTTATCCAGACACTTCTCATTGACCCGCTTGCGGTGCTGGTGGGTATCGCGTTCGGGTTCTATGCGACCGCGGTGTTGCTGGTGAACAACATCAGGGACATTGACACCGATACCAAGGCGGGAAAGAAGACCCTCGCGGTTCGGCTTGGTCGCAAGGCCTCCAAGACCCTCTTTATGCTGCTGATTTGGTTGCCGGTTGGCCTGAACTTCTTGATTCTGCTTGCCTATCCGGCGGCAATACTCGGAATGTTGAACCTGCTACTGGTGCTGCCGGTAACGCTAATAATCATGGAGAGTAGAAACCCTGGTGAGCTGATCACAGCTCTGAAGCTGACCTCTTTTGCGGGCCTAGGGTTTGCCGTCTTGGTTGGGACCGGCATCGCTCTGGTCAGCTTCAGCTTCTAGGTCCAAGATTCGGTCCTCTTCGCTTGAAAGATCGTCTTGGTAACGGCCGGATGAGTCTCGAGACAATTTCTTGGCAACCGCCTCGCTCATTGCATCGCGCTGACGGTCTAAAAACACAAGCGCTATGGCAAAAGAGAGGGCTGCTGCAATAATTGCGGCGAAAAATGGGTTGAACTGAAGCAGTAGGAGCACAAAAAAGACTCCAAAGAAAAGCCCGAGGCGCATAAGCACGTAGCTGAGCCAAGGGTTTTTCACATCACCAGTCTAAGAGGAAGCGAAACGAACTAGGGTTGAAGGTATGACACGAGTGGCTCTTGTAACGCTTGCGTTTTTGGTGATTTGGATGGTTTTCACGACCGTTTTCGCAATCAGCGCTGACAAAAACGAGGTTAGGTCCCTGCCGAAGTGGCTTTGGGTAATCCTTTGCGTGATCGTGCCGTTCTTCGGAGGCCTCCTCTATCTAATGGTCGGACGCCCACTCAAGCGTGGCGACGAGGGCGGATTTGGCGGTCGCGGAAAGACCGTTGCCCCAGATGACGACCCCACCTTCCTGCGTGATATCTCGAAGAAGATGCGCAAGAAGGATGATGAAGACGACAAGAAGTGACCAGCCAAGACTTTGCCGCCAGCCTGGTGGCGAATCTTGTCGCCTCTGGAGTTAGATCCTTCTACCTCTCCCCGGGAGCCAGATCTCAAGCCCTGGCCATAGCCGCTGAGCAGCTTGCAAAAAGTGGCAAAGCAAATCTGACAGTTCGCCTCGACGAGCGCTCAATGGCCTTCACCGCTCTTGGAAACTCGCTTGCCTCCGGCAGGCCGGTCGCCGTTATCACCACCAGTGGCACCGCGGTGGCGAATCTGCACCCAGCTGTCCTCGAGGCTTCCCACGCCGGAGTCCCCCTGATCCTGCTGACAGCCGACAGGCCAGCGAGACTCAGGGGAAAGGGTGCGAATCAGACAACTATTCAGCCAGGTATTTTTTCGCCGGCAACGGTAGCGGATTACGACCTAGAGGCAGTCGATGCTTCGGTTGCGGCCAAGTTTGCTTCTCAAGCGGTGATCGATGCCACCGAAAAACATGGTCCGGTTCAGCTCAATCTCCAATTTGATTTGCCACTGAGTGCTCAAGAGCCAGATGCCAATTCGGTGCTGTCAGGGCTCGGTGAGTCATCCGAACCTCAGAGTCTCGAACTGAGTGAACTAGAGGTGCCGGTAGATAGCCATACGGTCGTAATAGCTGGTGCCGGTGGCTCAGGAGCGAGGGCTTTTGCCGAGAAGGCAGGCCTACCGCTTCTTGCCGAACCAAGCTCTGGGGAGCGCAGCGGACCAAACGCCATCACCGATTACCTATCGGCCTTGGAGACACTAGAGGGTCAGGTCAGAAAGGTCGTGGTCTTTGGAAAGCCGACACTTTCCAGGCCTATCCAAAGGCTGATTTCAACTAGCGCCCTCTATGTTCAGGTATCGCGCTTCGGAAACTTTGACCCCTTCGATAGTGCCATCGCATCTGCTCACAGGCTGCTGCCCTCCGGCGAGGTCGATGCTGCGTGGTTAGAAAGCTGGAGAAAAGAACCCGAGCTAGATAAGCGCGGAGAGTTTGTGCGGTTCGTCTGGGAGAACAGCGCAAGGTTGCTATTTGGGGCATCAGATTTGATTCGGGTGGCTGACAGGGTCGCTCGCCCAAAGGAGATCGAGGTCTTCTCGAACCGCGGACTCTCTGGCATTGATGGAACGGTATCCACCGCGATTGGTATTGCCCAGGAGAAGCAGGATGTCACTGCCCTAATTGGTGACCTGACTCTCCTGCACGATGCAAATGGACTGAACCGCAGCGACCTGGGAGAAATGAATGTTCGCCTAGTTGTTGGTAATGACAATGGCGGCCACATCTTCTCTCGTCTCGAGGTGAACGAGCTTTTGCCGAAGGAGAGCTTCGAGAGGCTCTTCGCCACTCCGCAGGTGGTGGATCTTCGGTCTTTGGCAGCAGCGTATGGCTGGAAGTATTTCCGCTGCGAGAGCATGAAGGAGCTTGAGGCTGCCTGGGGCGAAACCGGGTTTGTGCTTATTGACTATGGGCTCTAGGCGCCAAATGCCCAGCGGACGGCTCTGAACTTTAGCTCTGTTTCACTAAGTTCTGCCTCAGACTCCGACTCGCTCACAATTCCGCAGCCCGCCATCGCCCGGATCTGACCTCGTTCCACCACACCACCCCGAAGCGCAATCGCAATCTCTCCTGATCCGTCAGAACTTAGCCAACCAACAGGACCCGCATAGCCGGCCCTGTCGAAGGGTTCCAGCTGTTCAATCAGTGCCATGGCCGCCTCACGAGGGGTGCCTGCAACCGCTGCGGTTGGGTGCAGGGCGCCAACCACATCTAAAAGCGAAGTCTTGGACTTGAGTTTGCCCTTGACGTCGGTGGCTAGGTGCCAAAGGTCGGGAAGGGCGAGCGAGAACGGCTCCTCGTCGGCCTCGATGACTGAGCAGAAGGGCTCGAGTGCTGTGACGAGTGACTGCACGGCATAGCCGTGCTCATGCTTGTTCTTGAGCGAATGAGAAAGACCATCGGCAATCGCGCGATCCACATCCGGGTCGGTGCCTCTGCCAGCGGTTCCGGCAAGCACTCGTGCCGAGACCTCCCCGCCCTCGGAGCGAATTAGCAGCTCGGGAGAAGCCCCAAAGACAGACTCAACTTTGTAGGTCCAGCAGTGTGGATAGCGCTCGTGGAGCCTTCCAAGAGCCGATTCGAGATCAACCGGTTCCACGGTCTCGAGCACGAGGTCTCTTGCGAGCACAACCTTCTCTATGCTGCCTGCGCTGATTGCGGCTATGGCTTTTTCAACCGAAGCCCTAAATCCCGCCGAGCTTTGCGAGCCCTCTGCGAAGCTGCCGGCTGGGGCATTGCCCTTGTCATAGCTCTCATCGCCATCGACCATGACCTCGTAGCTGTGACCGGGTTGAATAACCAGGGTTCTTGCGGGCACGATAATCACAGACTCGGCGCTGCTCTTGGGGGAAAAGGTTATTGAGCTGAGTCCAATTAGGCCCGTGCCGGGAACCGACACCTCGTCCCGGATCTCGCTTGCATCTACAAGCTCCTGCCACTTGGCAGAAAGCTCCTGAATCCGGCCATCACCTTTGGCAGCTAGTCGCTTGGCGACTCCATAGCCGATAATCAGCTTGCCCTCGTGTAAAAAGACGTTTGCACCAGCTAGTTCTAGAACCTCAGGCACGGCCGCTTGCCGAATGTGAACCTTGAGGGTCAATGTGATTCCTAGCTTCCAGTTCTCTGAGAGTGCAGAAAGAATAGAGCAACAGCTTTTAGGCTTTTTATTCCTACCAAGTCTAAGCGGAGGCCCTAGTTGCGAAAAATTGCAGGCGTTGTGCTGATGGGTGCGATGCTGCTGGCTGGACCCGCCCTTGCAGACGATAACGAGGACGACCTGTTCCGCGAGGGCGATGAGATTGAGCAGGTGATACCTCCGGTAGTTGTAAACGGCCAGGTTGATCCAAATGCCGCGGAGCCGCTGAACCTGGACGAGATTCAGATCACCACCATGACCCCTGCGGATAGGTTCATGAATGCGACGACGCCGCTGGTGGTGGCATTGATGTTTGGCTCGGTTGGGTTGGTGGTTTATACCCTTGCCACCCAAGGCAGAGGCGATTCCTAGCCCGATTAGACTTGGCAGGTGACCAGGGCCGACTTAGGAAAAGATCCAAGCAGCGTTTCCGCGATGTTTGATGAGGTTGCCTCGGCCTATGACAAGACCAACGACCTTTTGTCCCTCTATCAATCCAGGCTCTGGCGGCGCTCGCTGAGAGCGGCTGTGGCACCAAAAAGCGGTGAGCGAATCCTGGATATCGCCGCCGGCACGGGAACCTCCTCCATGGCACTTAGGGTTCCAGGCGCCGACGTGGTGGCAGCCGACTTCTCTCAGGGCATGATCGCGGAGGGGAAAAAGCGCTACCCCGACCTAGAGTTCGTATTTGCAGATGCAATGAAGCTGCCCTTCAAAAAGCCAGAGTTTCACGCGGTCACCATATCCTTTGGTCTGAGAAACGTTCAGGATCACAAGGTCGCGCTAGGTGAGTTCCATAGGGCGCTACTGTCAGGGTCATCACCTCCATGATGCACAGCTCATTCTGCTTTACCACAGGCCTTTTTTCGCCGGCACCGACGGCCAGGATCGCACCCTGGGG
>OBNU01000069.1_pt1 | contig 15787 bp, 13 predicted proteins | sample 1494211 | NCBI WGS metagenome assembly OBNU01 (sample SAMEA3275559, study PRJEB22092) | marine metagenome | biome: ENVO:01000252 "freshwater lake biome"; feature: ENVO:00002042 "surface water"; material: ENVO:00000021 "freshwater lake" | collected 2014-06-21T10:00:00+00 | depth 2 m | reverse complement strand
CGTTCGTGGCTTAATCGATTCGGCGCTATCGGGCACACCTGTGTCGCTCGACTCACTCGGCTTAGCAGATTCGCTGATCGTCGAGGACGCAGCGGCCAGCGCCGCATTCACCGAATCAATTTCATCACCAACGTCACCGCGAGCGCGTTGCTCTGGCATACCCGCTGGCTTGAGTGAAGATACCTGATCACTACTCACCATCGCGTCGGTATCGATACCCGCAGCCAAAGTTGCCCGCATAAGAGCGAGTTGCTGATCCTTCGCGTCAATGATGGCTTGAAGAATGGCCACTTCCTCTTCCATCTGACTGAGTTGAGTTTGGAGCTGGGCCAGTTTCGCATTACCTACGTTTAAACCGGCGCCCTGCGCGGGCTCATCGGAGGTGTCGGGCACTCTCTTGGTACTTAAGGCATCTCCTGCCTCGGCTTCACTGTCTGCCGCGATTTTAAGTTGTGCACGCGCAGTTGAAGCCCTGCCTTCGCGCCAGTCTTCATTCTGACGACGAATCGTTGCCGTTACGACCTCCCTATCACTCAAACTCGCATCAATCTCGGTGGGCAGATACAGCACCTGTCCAGCCTTCAGTAAATTGATGTTGTTGTTAATGAATGCGTCTGGGTTTTGCCGTTGAATCTCCAGCATGGTGGCCTGAACACTCGCACCGGGGAGCTGAGCGCGTTGTGCAATTTTCCAGAGAGTATCGTTCGGTTGAACGCGATAATTCGAACCTGCAGTGTTAGGTTTACCGTCGTCTACTCCAACAGAGGCCAATGAAGGCACGCCAGTTCCAGGGGCATCGTTGCTCAGTAACGCCTCGTTCGCGCCTTCGGTAGGTACTAACACGCCATCATCGAACCGTGGCGGATCCAACAATACCGTGTAATCTCGAAGTAATCGCCCATCGGGCCACTTCACTTCAAGAATAAAATCAAGAATCGGCTCTCTAATGAGTTCTTTACTCGAGAGTGCCACATAGCTTTCACCCTCGGAATCGATCACCACCTGAAACGAGAGCCCCATAAGCAAGAACGTGCGCTCGGCACCTACCCGCTCGAACTCCTCTTCTGAGGCAAGCTTTACCAGCACCTGTGTCGGTAGCAGATCATCGACATCTAACAGGGCTATTCGCGCGTCGAGAGGCTCATTGAGAAACGAGTCCAATTCGAGTTCGCCAAGACCCACGGCCCAAACGCTCGATCCAACCAGTAAGGCCTTACTGCTCAGAAGGGCTAAAGCTGTCTTCTTCCATCTATGCATCGAGCCACCTGTCAGCTTGCAGCCTGTGCAAGCAAAAATTAAGAGTGTCAGTCACGCGACGCTTTTCGCGCTAACGACACACCAAATCCAAACCTAAAACTAAACCCTGCGCCGAACCTAGACCCAGGCCTGAGTCATGCCCTGCTACGGGACTTAGACCGACTCCCTGCCTTCCCGATGCAGACCTTAGCCTAAATCCGGCACTGCCAATGGACTTAGACCGACTCTCTGCCTTCCCGATGCAGACCTTAGCCTAAATCCGGCACTGCCACTGGACCTAAATCTAACCCTCGATCCAGCCCTAGGCTCGGGCTCGGGCTCGGGCTCGGTTCAAAATTTAACATCGCTGCGGAGTATTAATTATAAATGCTCTGCAATCAACAGCTCGGCAATCTGGACACTATTCAAGGCCGCGCCTTTTCTGACATTATCGGCCACAACCCACAAATTGAAACCCAGCGGATGCGAGACATCTTCTCGCAGCCGACCCACATAGACTGGGTCTTGACCTGCCGCTTCCGTCACTGGGGTTGGATAACCGCCATCTTCGCGCTCATCCAACAGCTCCACGCCAGGCGCCTCACTCAACAATGCTCGCGCGGCTGCGAAGGTCAATTTCTCGCGAGTCTCAATGTGCACCGCCTCGGAGTGTCCATAAAATACCGGAATCCTCACACACGTGGGATTCACTTTAATATCAGCATCAGCGAAGATTTTTTGAGTTTCCCACACCATTTTCATTTCTTCACGGGTATACCCATTCTCTTGAAAACTATCGATGTGCGGCAGCGCATTAAAAGCAATTTGCTTGGCGTAAATGCTGGCGGTGGCGCCCTGCCCGTTCAACAGGCTCGCAGTTTGAGATGCAAGCTCCTGCATGGCTTCTTTACCGGTTCCAGACACCGCCTGATAGGTGCACACATTGATCCGTGTAATTCCAACCGCATCATAAATGGGCTTAAGCGCCACCAGCATCTGAATGGTGGAGCAGTTTGGATTAGCAATAATGCCCCTGTTCTTATAATCCGCTATTGCCTCTGGATTGACCTCAGGGACCACCAATGGAATGTCGTCATCGCGACGAAAATGGGACGTGTTATCGATCACAATACAGCCCGCTGCAGCCGCAATTGGCGCATACTGGGCCGAGATATCGCCGCCAGCAGAGAACAGACCAATCTCTACCTGAGAAAAATCGAATTCGGCTAAGTCAGTTACTGTCACGTTCTGACCTTTAAAGCGAATCGTCTTTCCTACAGACCGCGAGCTCGCGAGCGCAAACAACTGTTTCACCGGGAAATTGCGCTGCTCGAGAATTTCGATCATCGCTTCCCCAACAGCCCCAGTCGCACCAACGACCGCCACATTAACTTCCCGACTCATACTGTTCAGTCCTTTTGTACAATAAGTGATGCCAAGGCATCGGAAACCGCACTGCCCATCTCTTGCGTGGATCGAACGAGATCATTTTCTGACGCAATATCCCCTGTGCGAAAACCCTGATCAAGCACGATACCCACTGCCTTTTCTATGAGATCTGCGGCCGTCGGCTGATCTAAGCTATAGCGATACATCATTGCCACAGACAGAATAGTGGCCAGTGGATTGGCGACCCCCAAGCCCGCGATATCCGGCGCAGAACCATGGCATGGCTCGTATAAGCCGCGTCCGTCCTGATCCAAAGATGCAGAGGGCAACATCCCTATAGACCCAGTCAGCATTGCCGCTGCATCCGACAAAATATCGCCAAATAAGTTACCCGTCACCATGACGTCAAACTGCTTGGGCGCACGAATCAACTGCATTGCCGCATTGTCGACATACATATGGCTCAGCTCGACCTCGGGATATTCACGAGCGACTTCAATGAGGATTTCCCGCCACAACATCGTGACTTCGAGTACATTGGCTTTATCGACTGAGCACACCCGCTTCCCTCGCTTAAGTGCCAGTGAAAAAGCGAGATGTGCAACGCGCCTAATCTCACTCTCGCTGTACACATCGGTGTTGTACCCTCGCCTCTCGCCCTCTGCTGTCGTATCAAAACCGCGAGGCTGGCCAAAGTAAATACCGCCGGTCAGCTCACGGACAATCAGCAAATCAAGACCCGCCACCAGATCGGGCTTTAAGCTCGAGGCTCCGGCTAGCTGTGGGTACAGAATCGCGGGCCGTAAGTTGCCGAACAATTCAAGATCAGAGCGAATGGCTAACAGCCCCCGCTCTGGTCGCAATGCTGGCTCGAGCGAATCCCATTTGGGACCGCCCACAGCACCAAGCAGAATAGCGTCTGACTCTTTTGCGGCGGCCGCAGTAGCGTCTGGATAGGGCACTCCAGTCGCATCAATCGCCGCTCCACCGAGCAAACCTTCACTGATCCGCATCTCGATACTCAGCGCCGAGTTAATCTGCGTCATAATCCGACGCGCCTCACCGACGACTTCTGGACCAATACCGTCGCCCGGTAAAATAAGTACTTGATAAGCCAATTCCAACTCCTACTCAATCACGTCAAATAACCAGGGCGATTGTTGCCGCCACTGAGACTCAAACTGTCGGATCGCATCTGCCTGCTTCAAAGTCAAGCCGATATCATCAAGACCCTCGAGTAAACAACGCTTTCGAAACGAATCCACGTCGAACGAGAGAACCTCGCCACTTGGTGTAATGACTCGCTGCTCCGCCAATTCGACGGTAAGCGTATAACCCTCGGTCGCATACAGCTCATCAAACAACCTAAAAACAATTTGTTCATCTAAAACAATGGGTAATAACCCGTTTTTAAAACAATTACTATGAAATATATCGGCAAAACTCGGGGCTATAATGGCTCTGAAACCATAATCCGCCAGCGCCCACGGCGCATGCTCTCGCGACGATCCACAACCAAAATTCGCTCGAGTGAGTAATATTTGAGCACCCGCATAGCGCGCGTGGTTAAGAGGAAAGTCTGGATTCAAGGGCCGATGGCTGTTATCCGAATCCGGCTGCCCTTCGTCTAAATAACGCAACTCGTCGAATAAATTGGGGCCAAAGCCTGAGCGTCTAATCGACTTTAAAAACTGCTTTGGAATAATCACATCGGTATCGACGTTGGCACGATCCATAGGTGCAACGAGTCCAGATAATGCAGCAAAAGGAATCATAGTGTGTCTCCTGCCAGTGTACGCACATCGACAAAACGCCCGGCAATCGCCGCAGCTGCTGCCATGCCAGGACTGACCAAGTGAGTGCGCCCGCCAATACCCTGACGCCCCTCAAAGTTTCGATTAGACGTGCTGGCGCAATGTTCACCATGGCCCAACTTATCTGCGTTCATCGCCAAGCACATGGAGCAGCCCGGTTCACGCCACTCAAATCCTGCCTCTAATAAAATTGTGTGCAAACCCTCTTGCTCCGCCTGCTGCTTTACCAAGCCAGAGCCCGGGACCACCATCGCTTGCTTAATAGAGCCCGCTACCTTGCGCCCCTTGGCAACTGCAGCCGCCTCGCGAATATCTTCAATCCTGGAATTCGTGCATGAGCCAATAAACACCCTGTCGAGCTGAATATCGGTAATCGCCTGACCACCGGTCAAGCCCATGTATTCGAGCGCTCGTTTGAGACTGCTTCGCTCAACCTCAGTAGATTGTTCTGCCAGCGTCGGGACATACGCATCAATGGGTAACACCATTTCTGGTGAAGTGCCCCAAGTCACCTGAGGTTTGATCTCAGCGGCTTCCAGCACGACCTCGCGATCAAACACGGCATCGGCATCTGAGTGCAAAGTGCGCCAATAAGCGGCAGCCGCGTCCCACAACGCGCCCTTTGGTGCATAATCGCGGCCAGCAACATAGTTGATGGTTTTATCATCAACACCGATCATCCCCATTCTCGCGCCCGCCTCAATCGACATATTGCACAGTGTCATGCGACCTTCCATCGATAAATGCTCAACCGCCTCTCCCGCGAACTCAATCGCGTAGCCTGTGCCACCGGCGGTGCCGATGCGGCCAATAATGGCTAGTGCCAAATCTTTCGCGGTCACGCCCACCTGCAGCCGCCCATTGACCCTAACCCTAAGATTTTTCATCTTGCGCTGTATCAAACACTGCGTGGCCAGAACGTGCTCCACCTCGGAAGTACCAATACCGTGCGCTAAAGCGCCCAAAGCGCCGTGAGTTGAGGTATGTGAATCGCCGCAAACAACGGTCATGCCCGGCAGAGTAGCGCCTGATTCAGGACCAACGACATGCACAATACCTTGGCGGACATCATTAATTGGAATCTCCACCACATCGAAAGACGCGCAGTTGTCATCTAACGTTTGCACTTGAAGTCTCGATACCGGATCAAGGATACCGCTCACCCCGCCCGCCCGCTCTTGCGATCCGGTTGGCACATTGTGATCTGGAACCGCGAGGTTGGCATCTCGACGCCATAATCCGCGCCCTGCAAGGCGCAAGCCCTCGAACGCCTGCGGAGAAGTGACCTCGTGAATCAGGTGCCGGTCAATATAGATTAAGCCGGTACCATCGTCGCGCATCTCAACCACGTGGCTATCCCACAACTTATCGTAGAGCGTTTTTCCCGCCATAATGTGTTACCTCGCTATTTAATGCAGCGCGCAAGTCTATGCGCTCAATCGATTTTTCTCAATTCACCTAAGGGGGTTATCATCGATTTTTTTAAAAAATCCCCAGACTGACACCCTCTGCCAATCCCTCGCCCCACTCATGGGCGCGACCTCGCTCAGCAGCACCAACCGGACCCACAATAATGGTGCTGGGAACCATCAAGCGGAGTGGAAATCCGCGAGCGATTCGCTCAAATTGCTTCACCGCACCAGACCCATCATTACCGGCATTGATCAGCAAAGCGGCAGACACGACCCCACCCGTCCTGTGGAACGGATACAAGGTGCGATCCAGAAAGGCTTTAAAATCACCCGCCAATGCGGCGCTGTTTTCCGCCGCAATCAAGAGCACGCCCTTATGTTGGAGCCAAACTTGTGTATCAGCATCGACGGCTCTATAGACCTTGACTTGGGTTCGCTTCTCAGCGCCTTCAGCCGCTGCTTGGGCCAGCTGCGCGCATCGTCCAGACTGGGAATGGTAAACGATTGCCAGCATCAACCATGCTTCCCAAGCTGGGTAATAACCCAACACTGATGAATTTTGGGATTGCGCTCAAAATCAGGATCTAAAGTTTGCTGCGAAATGTCATGGCACTGGTAGCGCTCAATCAACTCTGCAGCCAACTTAAACCCTCGACGATTGTTCGAGAAATAAAGCGTGCCTTTTGGGTCTAAGCGGGCCATTGCTGCGTCTACCAAGGGTACTTGATCCCGCTGCACATCAAAGCTCTCCTCAGTTTTCTTTGAGTTCGAAAACGAGGGCGGATCGAGCAGAATGACATCAAAGCTCTCGGGGGTTTCAGTTAACCAGCTCAAAACGTCTGCCCGAATGACCTTATGGGTGGTTTCTGACAAGCCATTTAACACTAAATTTTCGCGATACCAATTCAGGTAGGTATTCGATAAATCGACGCTCACGGTCTTGCGCGCTCCGCCGAGTGCAGCTTGGATACTCGCAACACCGGTATAGCAGAATAGATTCAGGAATCGCTTACCCTGACACTGTTCAAACAACCGTGCTCGCAGCGGCCGGTGATCGAGAAATAAACCGGTATCTAAATAATCATTCAAATTAACCAATACATCAGCCCGCCCCTCTTTCACGCGAAACTTTTGCCCCGTATTGCCCTGTTTCTGATACTGAGCGTCGCCGCGCTGTCTACGCCGCTGTTTGATGGCTATCGCACTGGCCTCTATCTTGAACTCAACGCAAAGCGCCTGTACCACTTCATTGAGTCGTCGCTGCGCAGCCGTTTCATCGATCTGTTTCGGGGCCTGGTACTCAGCGACATGTAACCGACCCTGGTAGTCATCCACAGCAACTGCATATTCAGGCATATCTGCATCATACAACCGATAGCAGCCCACGCCCTCGCGCTCACTCCAAGCCCGCAACCGCTTGCGATTCTTGCGCAATCGATTCAAAAACATGCGCGCTCCATTGGACAAGCCTTCTTCAGATTGCTGGAACGTGGTGCTACCTGGTGATTCAGCCAGATTGTCGGGGTTATCCGACCGTTCTGAGCCCCCAAGTGACTTCCAATAATTGCTGGCGGAGATTTCGAATAAGGCCAAATGCACTGGCAGCGCGCCGTTGAACAGCGAATATTGCTTGTAACTCCTGAGCCCAACCGCCTTCGACTGGGACACCTCACCCGCCAGTACCGCTAGGTGCCAATTCTCAAAGTCTGCGCTGACCTTTTGACCGATCTGGTTATAGAGATATCGCAGCGAACCGCCCTCTCCCAATCGAGTACCATAGGGGGGATTACAGATCACGAGTCCCGATTCGATGGGTCTGTGGGTGGGTTTCGTGAGCTCATTGAGTCCGCGCACGGATACTTTGATCACACTGGTCAAACCGAGTTGTTCAATGTTGCTCTGCGCAGCCCGGATGGCCTTTGGGTCCGCATCATAACCGCGAATCTCCAGCGTTTTCAGTGTCTCTAAACCCGCCTGTGCGCGCTTCTCTGCTTCGCCTCTTAAAATACGCCACTGGTCTGAATTGAAATCGGGCAAAGATTCAAAGCCAAACTGCGAGCGATTCGCGCCTGGCGCCCGATCACCGGCTATTAACGCGGCCTCTAATAGCAATGTGCCCGTGCCACACATAGGATCGATTAAGGCACCACCCTGAGCAGCTATATCAGGCCATCCGGCGCGCATTAAGATCGCCGCGGCCAATGTTTCTTTCAGGGGCGCAGCACCTCCCTGAGCTCGATAGCCTCGCCAATGCAGACTACCGTTGCCATAATCGATACCGACACTTAAGCCCTGCGGACGCAAGCGGCAATTTAACCGAATATCAGGTTGCGATTTATCCACATTGGGTCGCGCGCCAGCTTCCTGCAAAATGCTGTCGACCACCGCATCTTTCACTTTCTGTGCACCAAACTGGGTATTGCGAATAGACTCGTTGGTGCCGTGAAAGTCGACGGCTATGGAGTGAGATGGCCGGATCCACGCATGCCATGACTGCACGCTCAACTGATCATAAAGCGCCTGTGCGGTTGTGCCCGGAAAATCACCCAGCAAACGAATAATCCGATTACTGACCCGACTCCACAACACCATTCTGAGCCCAAGAACCTGCGGCCCCTGAGCATAAACACCCGCTGTGGTCTCTTTAATGTCTGTGGCGCCCAAACTCTCAAGCTCAGCGCGAACTAGGGGCTCTAATCCTTTCGCGCAGCTAAAAAACCAATGTAATGTGGCGGTCGCAGACCGTTCGGGAAGTCGCATAAGCTGTCTCTATTAACGAGGCGGCAGTATACCAGCCTAGCGAGATGAGCGCGCGCACCAAGGTAGGCATTCGGGTCGGTGCACAAAAATTAGGACTTAATCGGGTCGGATCATCGGTTTCAGCTAAAGTTTCATCAAAAAAACTGGTAGCCTTAGTTTTTTTTGGCGGAAGACTCTCATGACTCAAGCATTTCATCCCCCAAGCAGAACCCTCATGGGTCCGGGTCCATCGGATGTGCCACCACAAATACTCGAAGCACTGGCGCGACCAACAATCGGCCACCTTGATCCCCAGTTTGTGGTGTTAATGGACGACATTAAACGTTTACTACAATATGTTTTTCAAACCAAGAACGAGCTTACTCTGCCAATCTCTGCACCCGGATCGGCCGGCATGGAAGCCGCGTTTGTCAACTTGATAGAGCCCGGTGATCGCGTCATCGTCTGCCAAAATGGGGTATTCGGTAGACGCATGAAAGAGAACGTCGAGCGCGTAGGTGCAACCCCCATTATGGTTGAGGATGCATGGGGTGCTCCTGTGTCGCCAGAGAAAGTGGCTGAAGCCTTTGCCAACCATAGCAATATCAAAGCACTTGCCTTTGTGCATGCAGAGACCTCAACCGGCGCATGGAGTGATGCCAAGACTCTCGCGAGCATCGCTCAAGCGCATGGCGCTTTGGTGATTATGGATACTGTGACCGGACTCGCGGGCATACCCGTAGAAGTCGATGTGTGGGGGATTGATTGCGCCTATTCTGGCACTCAGAAGTGCCTGTCGTGCACCCCCGGTATTGCGCCAATCACCTTCAGCCCTAGGGCACAGGAGGTCATTGCCAACAGAACTCATAAAGTGCAAAGCTGGTTTTTAGATATGCAACTCATCATGGGTTACTGGGGCGGCGCTACCAAACGCGCCTACCATCACACGGCTCCCGTCAACGCCATGTATGCGCTGCATGAAGCCTTGCGTATGGTTGAAGCAGAGGGTCTAGCTAACAGTCATATCCGCCATCAGCGTCATCACGAGGCCCTGCGCAATGGGCTCGAGGCCATGGGGCTCACTATGGCGGTAGATGCCTCTGCACGATTGCCCCAACTCAATGCAGTGCTGATACCCTCAGGTGCTGATGACGCCGCGGTTAGAGCCGCCTTACTGCAACAGTTTGATCTTGAAATTGGTGCGGGCTTAGGGGCGCTTGCCGGCAAGACTTGGCGCATCGGATTGATGGGCTTTAGCGCACGCGCGGTGAACGTCAGGCGCTGCCTTCTTGCACTCGAAACCGTGCTGAATCAGCAGGGTGCTCAGGTTAACGTCGGGCAAGCCTTAGCAGCCGCCGAGCAGACGTATCGTCAGCACGAGCTAGGCATCGCGTCCTAGGATCATCGACCAAAGGCGAGGTGCCAGCTCCCTCGTCTCACCTCTATGCGTCTGGTAGACCGCATGTTGATCTGCGGTGGCGGTGGGATCAATGTGAATGCTCCAGAGCGCATCGATTTGGTTAGGCATCAACGAGTACCGGATATCCACGATCTTGTTGGCATCATCAGGATCCAGTGCCAAGTAATCATTACTGAACCACCGGAACCGCTCAATATCGATCGCTTGCTGATGCCCCTGATCCAGCCATGGCAGATCCCGAGCCACGTCGAGCTTGGCAATGGACTCGCCTTGATACACCCTCTCGCGCATACCCACGTGCACAGCATCAACGTAAAAGTGATGATCGACCTCGTAAACCACCTTGAACAGAGCAATGTTCGCGAAGCTCGGTTTCGCCTCTAAGCGAATGGGGGAATGGCCCCGCTCTGCCGCAATCTGCCAGCCAACCTGCTCGGCGCGTTCGCGCTGAACAACGCCCAGCACCAGATAGCCAGCAAAGTATGCGGCCGCTATCGTCACAGGGAGTCTCTGCTGATACGCAACACTCAAGCCGATTCCGAGTATCAGAGGCAGAGTTACTAAGGGATCAATGATCGAGAGTGTGTTCCAAGCGACACGAGCATCACTAAACGGCCACATTAACAGCGTACCGTAGGTGGTGCAGGCGTCGAGTAAGCCATGGGTCGCATAACCCAACAGACAAAATAAATAGGTTTGTCCAGCACTCAGACCGCGCCGCTTTCCAATGAGCGGGTGCAATACCAGTGTGCAGATGAAGGCACCGAATGGGATAAAGAACAAAGCGTGAGTGAACTGGCGGTGGTATTCCAAGAACAGTAGCGAGTCACTCTCGGAGCGGATCAGAACATCGAGATCGGGCGCCATGCCTGCCAAAGCCCCTAAAAAGAGCGCAGCGGAGACCTGTTGAGGCTTCGCTTGGGTCGCGGCGACAACAGCCCCAATCGCACCTTGCGTTAATGGATCCACTATTCGACTCTAGCGTGGCCACATACATTGTAACCAGCGATCCTCGGTGTTTTCGGCAAGTACATTGACTCGCATGACACCATGTCAATATCGGCCAGTTGAAACAGTAATGTGACATCTCTGTTGATATGACAACCGCCGGCTATCCGTTTCCAGATAGGGTTGATTCGATCTTGCCAGCGCGCTACCGAAACATCGGGCGACAGACCATGCTCTGAGAACCAAATCGATCCGCCGGGCTTGAGGACACGTTTTACCTCACGCAAAGCGTCGACAGGATTAGGGATTGTGCACAAGCTGTAGGTAATCACGGCACTGTCCATAGAGTGATCGTCAAGTGGCAACTGATCGCCCGATAACCCTCGGTATTCGACGGGAAACTCAACCTGAGCAACACGCTCCTGAGCCAGTTCCCATGACCGAGTAGAAGGATCAATACCAATCACGCGCTCAACCTGTTTGGCGTTGTAATGGCTCAAATTGAGACCGGTACCAATCCCTATCTCTACCACTTGCCCATGCGCCTTGGGGACTACTTTGGCGCGTTGCTTGTGAAAGGTACCGCTGCCACAAGCACAATTGATCAGATGTGGTAAGACCCGATCCTCATAAAAACTCATACCTAGCCCTCGGATGCCTTTGCTATACTCAGCGCTTTTAACACTGCGAATTTGATATGCATATTTACATAGTTACGACTGGCGGCACAATCGACAAAGTTTACTTTGATGCCAAGAGCAGTTACCACATCGGACACCCTGTCATTGAGCGCTTGCTGACTGAAATGGATGTTTCTTTCACCTACGAAATTCATCCCCTGATGCGAGTCGACAGCCTAGAGATGACCGATGTGCACCGTGCACAGCTTGCCGAATGCATCACCGCGTTGCCAGACGGTGCCCGAGTTATCGTGACGCATGGCACAGATACCATGACCACATCAGCGCAATACTTGGGCCCTGTCAGCTCGAAGACCGTCGTATTCACTGGCGCACTGCAACCCGCTGCGTTCAGGGACTCAGATGCGATTTTTAATATTGGCTGCGCGCTAGGCGCGGTTCAAATGGCAGATTCAGGTGTGTTTATTGCGATGAACGGGCGGGTATTTACCGCCGCTGGTGCGACCAAGAACTTATCTAAAAATCGTTTCGAAGATATCTGAGCCTGCGGTTGCAGTGACGCTGGCACGCCGCGCAGCGGCTCAGTATCAGTCAGGAAAACGCGCAGATTGAGTTGTTGGCGAGCTGACGGTGTTTACGCAGGCCACACAGCAAATCATTGCTTGTCAAATAAGTGGGCCAATTCGGTTTTTAACGAGCTCACATGGCTGAAACGCCACTCAGCTACGCATAGACTTCCGGCTCTAATCGTCTCATTTCAGCTTCAATCCACTCTCTCACTTGCCCCATCAACTGATCTGGATCACCGCCCTTGCACTCAATCGGCTCTCCTATCACAACGTCAATAAGACCCGGCGTCATCGCAAAAGAGGCCCGACGCCAACATCGACCAGACGTGACCGCTATCGGTACGATCACTGCATCAGTTTCAACGCCCAAGCGGGTTGCGCCAGACTTATAGACCGGATCCGCACCGCGTGAGGTGCGCGTACCCTCGGGAAACATCACGATCCAAGTACCCTGGTCCATGAGTATTCTACCCTGCTCTGCGACCTTACTCCATGCCTCTTTGCGCTTAGATCGATCAATATAGATCATATCTAGACGGTAGAGGACCCAGCCAAAAAGTGGCAACATCAACAGTTCTTTCTTGAAAACGTAAGCCACTGGATTAGGCGCAATCGTTGGCAAAAAAAATGTTTCCCAAGTTGACTGGTGCTTGGGACACAAAATCACGCGGCGGCCAGACTCGGACAATGCCTCCAACACGGAACTGCCTTGGACTCGATAGCGAACACCCGCTATCAGACGAGCTGCTTCGATAACGCTTTTAAGGTAGGGAACGGCGATGTGCCAGTAAATAAATGAGGTAGAAGAAACCAACGAGACAAGCAACAAGGTGGACGCCAATGGGATCAGCGCGATTACAAGCCAAACAAAGACTAGCGCGGATCTCAGAAAATTAAGCATCAGTATTCTCTCTCGTAAGCCGGGCGCCATTAAACCAAAATAGCCAGTATTTCGCCAGATCAGTGCTTTGTCTATTTACAAGCCAGCACCACCGCGACACACTGTGCGATGCGTTACATATTGGATATCACGGGGCAATCATCACCATGAAAAAAGTGCCTACAAAGGCAGATTTAAGGCGCGATTTAAGTGCAGAAGTCAGCGCTTATATCGAGTCAGGAGGTGTCGTAAAGCGTGTTCCCCCAGGTGTGTCCGGTAAGGACCCGGGCCATACCATGCCGCGATCTATGCGTGAGATATTTAACGAACCGAAACAGGAGCGGACACCACTGACCCATGTGGTCGCCGCAATGCAAGCCCGCAAAGTGACCGAGTCCCCAAAGAAGCTAAAGCCCTCTCGGCCCAAGAAAAAAGTTATTTACGACGATTTTGGTGAACCCATCCGCACCGTCTGGATCGATCAATAAGGAGCAGCCATGCCCACCACACCCACAATTGCACCCTTCCCTGTTGCGATACCAGAATCGGACCGCAAAGATCTAATCTCTCGCCTCGCTAACATCCGGTGGCCTGAACCAGAGGTTGTAAGTGACTGGTCCCAGGGCGTGCCCCTGAGCTATTTGCAGGCGCTGGTGCAAGACTGGCAAGAGACCTATGACTGGCAAGCGTGTGAAGATTGGCTCAACGCCATGGGGCTAGAACAGGTCACCTTGGGGTCTCAAACGATCGTGTTTATGCACGTCAAAAGTGGCTCAGCAACGGCACAGCCGCTGTTGCTGACTCACGGATGGCCCGGATCACTTCTCGAATTCAGATCGCTCATTCCCCTACTGACCAGCGCCCAAGCCGAACAGTCGTTCCATCTTGTCATACCGTGCTTACCGGGTTTCGGCTTCTCTGGTAAACCCGAAGCACCGGGCACCGGTATCGCCGTCATTGCTCACCAATTTGATCAGTTAATGCGTCTCTTGGGCTATCAAGAGTACTTTGCTCACGGCGGCGATTGGGGCAGTATCATCACTCAAACGCTTCCCTTAATCCCAGATTCTGGTGTTCAAGGTATTCACGTCACTCTCCCGATTGTGCAACCGGATCCAAACACCTTCTCAGAGCTGACTGCTGAGGAGCAAGCGGCGCTGGACGCTGCGGCGCACTATGCGCGATGGGACAACGGCTATTCGCAACAACAAGCTTCTAGACCTCAAACAATAGGCTATGCACTGGCCGACTCACCGGTCGGCCAACTGGCATGGATTGTCGAAAAATTTTGGTCATGGACCGACTGCGAGCAAGATGGCATTGCAATACCCGATCATGCCATTAGCCGAACGGCTATGCTCGATACTGTATCGCTGTATTGGTTCACTAACACTGCCGCCAGCTCAGCGCGTTTATACTGGGAGAGCTTTCACCCAACGGGAGCGCTCCCTGCAATCGACTGCCCCACTGGAATGAGTGTATTTCCCTTCGAAATCTTCAAGGCGTCGAGACGATGGGTTGAGACCAGATTCAGTGACTTACGATACTGGAACACACCGCCCCACGGCGGGCACTTTGCTGCGCTAGAGCAACCGGAGTTGCTCGCACAAGAGATTCGCGCTTGCTTCAAGACAATGATCTAGCTAACGCTGATAAATCGTTACACCCGCAATCACGGTGCGCTCGACCTTGAGCTCTTCGACCGAGTCGACGTTTTGGACGGGATTACCCGACAAAACCACCAAATCAGCCTGCTTACCGACTTCTATAGAACCCAAACTATCTTCTAAACCTGCTTGCCACGCTGCCTCAATCGTGACCGCGTGAAGCGCGGATAAGATATCAATCGCTTGGTCAGCACCTAGAACCTGCCCGCTACTGGTGGTTCGATTGATCATTGCCGATACCGCGCGCAGAGGACGCATGGGAACGACAGGCGTGTCTAAGTGAGAGGAAAACCTCACACCATGCTTCAGTGCCCATTGCGCGGGACTGATATGAGCAGCGCGATCAGGACCCATGAAAATATCTCGGTGACGATCTCCCCAGAAATAAACGTGCGCCGAGAAAAACGACGGCGTGACACCCAACTGAGCCATTCGCTGTATCTGGTCCTCACGAGCCATCTGAGCATGAATGAGCGTGGTGCGGTGGTCTGGAATAGGATATTCCTGCAAGACGGCTTCGATCACATCGAGGGCATCATCAATCGACGCATCACCATTGGTGTGAATCGCAACACGATAGTCATTGCGAAACAACTCCCGAACTTGTGTTAATAAGTCGGGCTTATCAACTCGAGGATAGCCCCGATACTCTGCGTCGCCTTTGTATGGCTGATGGTATGGATGCGTCAGATATCCCGTGTGACCCTGAATACTGCCATCCGCCACAATTTTAAACGCAGTGGTATGGAAGCGCTCAGAATCCCAATCCGCAGCATCGAAAGTGCCCGTAGCAATTTCATTGGCAAACTCCTGCTGCAACGGTAATACGGTGAGACGCTGAGGTATGACACCCCATTTCGATAGCGTGCTCAGGCCCTCCATCTGACCGCGTGAGCCTGCTCCGACATTCGCAGTGGTAACCCCGTTCTGAGCGTATTCCTTGACCGCTGACTTCACCATCAAGAAACCCTCGAACAGGCTGAAGTCAGTCGCCTGCTGCAACAACGTCATCATGGCATTCTCTTCGAGCACACCAGTGGGCAACCCTGACACCGGATCTCTGACGATAACG